>ERZ1027208.157-NODE-157-length-34749-cov-44.555658_pt1 | contig 34749 bp, 38 predicted proteins | sample MGYA00520867_ERZ1027208 | MGnify/ENA primary metagenome ERZ1027208 (study PRJEB33311, sample SAMEA4378413) | marine metagenome | biome: Marine biome; feature: Fjord; material: Water | collected 2014-07-20T08:00:00Z/2014-07-... | depth 75 m ...
GACATGGCCGGGCATATTCGCGAATGGGCGCAAAGTGGCTTCTTAAATATTATTGGTGGCTGCTGTGGTACATCGCCTGAGTTTATTACCGCGATGAAAAATACCGTGGCTGATTGTGCGCCACGCAAAATCCCAGTGTTAGAAACTGAATGCCGTTTATCGGGGCTTGAGCCGATGAATATCACTAAAGACTCTTTATTTATCAATGTGGGTGAGCGTACCAACGTAACAGGCTCAGCACGTTTTAAGCGGTTGATTAAAGAACAAGATTACGAAACAGCGCTAGATGTTGCTCGCCAGCAGGTGGAAAGCGGCGCTCAAGTGATTGATATCAACATGGATGAGGGGATGTTGGAATCCAAGGCGGCGATGGTGCGATTTTTAAGTTTGATTGCGGCCGAACCGGATATTTCCGTGGTGCCGGTGATGATCGATTCATCTAAATGGGATATTTTAGAAGCCGGTTTAAAGTGCGTGCAAGGCAAGGCGATTGTTAACTCGATCAGCTTAAAAGAGGGCGAAGAAAACTTTATTAGCCAAGCGAAAACCATTATGCGTTATGGCGCGGCGGTTATCGTGATGGCGTTTGATGAAACAGGCCAGGCCGATACGTTTGAGCGTAAAGTGGATATTTGTAGCCGTGCCTACAAGGTGCTAACCGAAAAGGTTGGCTTCCCGCCTGAAGACATTATTTTTGATCCGAATATTTTTGCAGTAGCGACCGGTATCGATGAGCATAATAATTATGCGGTTGATTTTATTGAAGCAACACGGGTGATTAAACAGACCCTGCCACACGCGATGGTATCGGGTGGCGTCTCTAATGTATCGTTTTCGTTTCGTGGTAACAATACCGTGCGAGAGGCTATTCACGCGGTGTTTTTATACCACGCGATTAAGGCCGGTATGGATATGGGTATCGTTAATGCAGGGCAACTGGCGGTATACGACGATATTCCAACAGAACTGCGTGAGTGCGTAGAAGACGTTATTCTAAATCGCACCCCAAGCAAGGGTGAAAGTGCGACTGAAAACTTATTGGCGGTGGCTGAAAAGTACCTAAATGGGGACTCCGAAGAAGCGGTAAAAGAAGCGGCTGAGTGGCGCTCTTGGCCGGTGAAAAAACGGTTAGAACACGCTTTGGTGAAAGGAATTACTGAATTTATTGAAGAAGATACCGAGCTGGTTCGCCAAGAAGTTGATAGACCCTTACACGTGATTGAAGGGCCGTTAATGGACGGGATGAACGTGGTGGGCGACCTGTTTGGCGAAGGCAAAATGTTTTTACCGCAAGTGGTTAAATCAGCCCGCGTCATGAAAAAAGCCGTGGCTTATTTGATGCCTTATATGGAAGAAGAAAAGGGCGATGTTATTAGTAATAATGGCAAAGTTCTCATGGCCACGGTAAAGGGCGATGTGCACGATATTGGTAAAAACATTGTTGCCGTGGTGTTGCAGTGTAATGGCTTTGAAGTGGTCGATTTGGGCGTGATGGTGCCTGCCGATACTATTTTAAAACAGGCCAAAGAACACAAGGTAGACGTGATTGGCTTGAGCGGTTTGATCACGCCCTCGTTAGATGAAATGGTACATATGGCAAAAGAAATGCAGCGCCAAGGGTTTGATGTGCCCTTAATGATAGGAGGTGCAACCACCTCACGTGCGCATACTGCGGTTAAGATTGAGCCAAATTATAAAGGTGCCAGCGTGTACGTGACCGATGCCTCTCGTTCAGTGGGCGTGGTGACCAAATTACTGGATAAAACAGCGGCCAATGATTATCACAAAAAAATTCGTGAGGAATATGCCGAAGTGCGTGAACGCCATAAGGGCCGTCAATCAACCAAACGTCAGCTTAATCTTGACGATGCGCGAGCCAATGCAGTAGACATTGATTGGGCTAACGTTACACCCGTAACGCCTAGCTTTTTAGGCACTAAAACATTTAATGAGTATCCGCTGGCTGAGATTGCAGAGTTTATTGATTGGTCACCGTTCTTTCAAACGTGGGAGTTAATTGGCAGTTATCCCAAAATCCTAGATGATGAGGTAGTGGGTGAGCACGCACGTGATCTGTTAAAAGACGCAAAAGCGATGCTAACGAAAATTATTGATGAAAAATGGCTAACCGCACGTGCGGTGATTGGTTTTTACCCCGCCAATAGCCGGGTTGATGATGTTGTGGTCTACGAGGATGAAACTCGCAAAACTGAAGCGGTGGTTCTACATCATTTACGCCAGCAAAACATCAAACCACCCGGCCGTAAAAATTATTGCTTGGCCGATACCATCGCACCGGCATCATCATCGCTTAACGATTACATCGGTGGTTTTGCGGTAACAGCCGGTATCGGTATTGAAGCGCACTTAAAACGTTTTGAAGCAGAACATGATGACTATCAATCCATTATGCTTAAAGCCTTGGCCGACCGTTTAGCCGAAGCATTTGCTGAATGCCTACATAAGAAAGTACGTACCGACTATTGGGCGTACGCACCAAGCGAAGTGCTTGATAATGATGAGTTGATCGGTGAAAAATACAGTGGTATTCGCCCTGCACCCGGCTACCCTGCCTGCCCAGATCATACTGAAAAAACATCACTGTTCGCCTTGTTAAATGCAAGCGCAGAAACCGGCATTGAATTAACTGACAGTTTTGCCATGTACCCAACGGCAGCGGTGAGCGGTTGGTATTTTGCGCACCCAAAGGCGCAATATTTCAATGTGGGTAAGTTGAAAAAAGACCAGGTTGAAGACTATGCACAGCGTAAAGGCGAAAGCGTTGAGTATGTTGAACGCTGGTTGGCTTCAAGCTTAGCGTACGACCCTGATGACAATTGAGTTAAGTTTTTACACCACCGACGGTTGTCACCTATGTGAACAGGCGACGGGTCTGTTGCAGCAGTTGTTGTCGCAATATCCTGAGCAATATCAAATAGAACTTATTGATATTGTTGAGTCTGACCGTTTGGTGGAACTCTACGGAGTAAGAATACCTGTGATTGCCAAGCAAGGTGATATTGATGGCTTAGGCTGGCCGTTTGATGGTGCGCAGTTATTAACGTACGCCAGCAGCACGTAATATGCTGAATATTGCGGTTATTTCCGATACCCACGGTTTATTAAGACCGGAGGTGTTGGAGCAGCTGCAAGGTCGTGATCATATTATTCATGCGGGTGATATTGGTTCATACGAAACGTTTCAGCAATTACAAACGCTGGCACCGTTAACCATTGTTCGTGGGAATGTGGATGCAGGGGCTTGGGCCAATAAAATCCCCGTGAGTGAATTTTTTCAGCTAGACAATAGCCTAATCTATTGTCTACATAATCTGCAAGATCTGGACTTGGACCCGGTGGCCGCCGAGCTTAATCTCATTATTAGTGGGCACACCCATCAACCGGCATTGTTTGAAAAAGACGGAGTGCATTACTTGAACCCAGGTAGCATTGGCCCAAGGCGCTTCTCCCTACCTATCTCGATGGCAACCATACAATTGCAGGGCGCTGAGTTAGACATTGAGTTTATAGAGTTTTGATTGCGTTACCTTAATCAGGCTACACTAGCGGCATGTATTTAGATTATTTCGGACTGCAAAAAAAACCTTTTGGGATCACACCCGATACCTCACTTTTTTTTAATGGCGCTGAGCGTGGTGATATTCTGCAAGCTATTTTGTATGCGCTCAATTCAGGTGAGGGCATTATTAAGGTGGTCGGTGAGGTGGGTAGCGGTAAAACCATGCTGTCTAGAATGCTGGTTAAAGAAGCGGATGAGAACACGGTTTTTGTCTTTTTATTAAACCCAAGTATTCAAGCCGATCAAATTATTTATGCGATTGCTCACGACCTAGGGGCTAATGAATCGTTAGCTGACCAAGGCAATGAAGTCTTTAATTCGATAGCCTTTGATCTAGGGCAGAACGTAGACCAGGGGCATCAACCGATTCAAATGTTACACCGGTTACAGTGCAAGCTATTTGAGTTGTACCAAGCCGGCAAGCGGGTGGTCTTGGTGATTGATGAGGCGCAACAAATGCCCTTAGAAACATTAGAGGAAATTCGTTTACTGAGTAACTTAGAAACAGAAACAGAAAAACTTTTACAGATTATTTTATTTGGTCAGCCAGAATTAGATCAACACATTGATGCGCCGAGCGTTCGTCAACTTAGAGAACGGATTACCTATAGCTTTTATTTAAACCCATTGGATTGGATGTCGGCCGAACGCTATTTGAGCTTTAGGCTCGACAAAGCGGGCAACCAAGGGCGTGAAATATTTAGCAAGTCGGCGATTAAGCTGCTCAGCAAGTGCTCAAACGGTACACTGAGGCGTTTAAATATTTTAGCGGATAAGGCCTTGCTAGCAGCCTATTTAAAGAAAAGTGTTTTGGTGACGCCAGGGCATGTTAAAGCCGCTTTAAAAGATGGGCAAGTGCAGTTGTCGGCTAAGAACAAATGGTTAGCCGCTGGTGGGCTGAGCTTATTGCTGGCTGGTTTGCTGCTTTGGCAATCAATGCCCGTTGTTCATGGTGGTTTAATAGAATTTATACCACTAAATACTGAAACGCTCGACCAGCAGGACATTAAGACGATAGTCAATAACCAGGGCACGTTAAAGTAGCTCAGTAAGATATGGCTTTAAGGTGTGAATTATTAACGATTTAGACTAAACTTCAAGCTAACTAATTATAAATATAAAGTTAATTTGTTATGACGATACGCCTGCTTGCACTAATGCTCACGGCTTTGCTTGTTTTAAACGCCTGTACCCCCGTTACGATTAAACCTTCTGAACAGCACATCCAAGCGACACCTAAGCCGCTAGGTCGCCCGTTAGCCGTGTTAAAAACAGCACCCTTACCCCATGCGCCGCAGTCAGTAAAACAAACAGATGTGTTTACCGTGGTGGTTAACGATGTGCCGGTTAAAGAATTGCTCTTTGCTATTGCGCGAGATGCGAATGTCGACATTGATATTGCAGATAATGTAGCGGGCTTTGTCACCTTAAATGCAATCGATAGCACATTTCATCAAATATTAGCTCGAATCAGCCGTCAGGCAGGTATTAGATATAAATTTGAGAAAGGTGTGTTTTTTATAGAAAAAGATGCTGAATACTTAAAACATTACGACGTGGCCTATGTCAATATCAGCAGGACGAGTGAGTCCACGATTGCTATTTCAACTGAAGTGGCTTCAACCGGCAGTGCGACGGGTGGTTCAGCGGCCGGTAATACCTCGCTGACCAGTATCAATAACAAATCAGCACATCAATTCTGGCAAACAACAGTAGCCAATATTAAAACTATTTTGCAAGAAAATAAACCCACGGTGTCCGCTGAACCGGACAGCTCTAATGTGGCAGAGCCAGCCCTTGAGCAAGCGTTAACATCTCGTGTGCTACCAAGCCCCGAAAGTGGCATTATCAGCGTTTTTGCGACGCAACAGCAGCACGATGTGGTGGAGCAGTATTTAGACTTGGCACTTAAAGGGGTTCAGCGCCAAGTGTTCATTGAAGCAACCATTGTGGAAGTGGATTTAAACGATGATTACCAAGCCGGTGTTGATTGGAGCCGTTTGGTTCAACCGGGTAAGAATGGGTTTAGTTTTAGTCAATCCTTACTCGGGGTTAATTTGGCGTCGTCACCAGTGACAACCTTAAGTTTTTCAGATGTTGGCAATAAATATAATGTTAATGCGACGGTTAAGCTGCTGAATCAATTTGGCAACGCGAAAGTGCTGTCATCACCAAAGTTAATGGTGCTAAACAATCAGACAGCCTTGCTTAAAGTGGTTGATAATCGTGTTTATTTTACGGTGACAGTCGAAACAGACACCTCGGAAACGGCGGTTAATAAAACTTTCGAAACAGAAATACACACTGTACCAGTGGGTTTGGTGATGAGTGTGACGCCTTATGTATCACCCGAAAATATGATTACCTTGAATGTAAGACCAACAATTTCGAGAATTTTACAATTTGTAAAAGACCCCAATCCTGAATTGGCAACGGCCGGTGTAGAAAGCTTGATTCCAGAGATATCTGTGCGTGAGATCGAATCCATGTTGCGTGTTAGAAATGGTGATGTGGCCGTTATCGGTGGTTTGATGCAAGACACCCGCCGTAATAGTACCGATGGTATCCCTGGTTTGTCTAAAACGAAGTTTTTTGGTGATTTATTTAGCTATAAAGATAATGAAATTTCAAAATCAGAACTGGTTATTTTCTTAAAACCAATTGTTGCTGATAAGCCCTCCCTGGATGGGGAATTTGCTAAATACCAGCAATTTTTGGCGGGGCAACAAAGCAATTCTGCGCACAAGGAATAAGCAGTGAGCTTATTATTGGATGCCTTAAAGCAGGCCGAGGATAACAAAAAGAAAGCGAATGCTGGGCTTGAGCCGGATGTTGTCGCAAAACCTGACGTTGGCCTAACGTTGGCCGACAATGAAGCGCCCAGTAACGCCCCTGCGATAGAAATCAGCTTGGCCGAACAAACAGCAGCACCCGTACAGGCAGAAGTAGATGTGAATGAGACGGCTAGTGATAGCTTGTTGAGCAAAGCAGAAAAGCCAGCCAAGGCCAATGATCGGCAGACGAGGCGGCTTAATAGACAACCATCTGCCGTTGACGTGCTGGCGGTGGGGCAAAAAAAGTCAGCGGGGAGTCGCTATAAGTTAATGGGTATTGCGGTATTGCTACTGTTATTGCTAAGTGTTGCAAGCCTGTATTGGCTGGAACAACAGCAAATGGCACAAAATATAGCTTATAAAAAGCTTGTGTCAGCGAAAAGGCAGCAAGCTGTTGTACCGCTGGTTGCTGAAGAAACACCGCCTTTGCTTGCTGAGCAACCGGTACCACAGCTCAAAGTAGAGGATAAAAGCCCGATTAAACCCTTTATTAAGCCGGCGGCCATTGTTCCGCCAGACGATAAGCCGGCTATTGTGATTACCAAAAGGCGGGTGTCATCTGGATTATTAAGGCAGCTTAAAGATGCTCATGCTGCAGTGCTAATAGACGATATGGCTCGTGCGCAGTTGCTTTACCAGCAAGTACTAAGTGACCAGCCAAAGCAATTGGATGCCTTATTGGGTTTAGCCTATATTGCCAATCAACATCACGATATTCAGCGCGCCCGGGAGCTGTATGAAAAAGTATTGCGCTTAGATGAAACCAATACTATTGCGCAAATTGGCGTGTTGCAGACCTTTTCCAAGCAAGACCCTATCTCACGTCAGCAGATGTTAGAGGCATTGGTCGAGAAGCAGCCAACTAACCCTGAAAGCCAGCTTGCTTTAGGGCATGTGTTGAGTGAGCAAGGCAAGTGGGCAGGGGCGCAAAAAGCCTATTTTAAAGCCTACTCATTAAATCCAAGCAATACTGTGATAGCCTATAATTTAGCGGTAAGCCTAGATAGTTTAGGCCAGTTTAAAGCGGCAGAAACATATTATGAAACCGCATTGTTACTGAATAATAAAGCCAGTAACCCACTGGATTTAGAACGGGTAAATAATCGGTTGAAGGAGTTAAGGCAATCACCATGAGCGATCAACAGCCAAAAAAGAGAATAGGGGATGAGCTCATTGATCGAGGCATTATTAGTCTTGATCAGTTAAAAATTGCATTGCAGGAGCAAAAATCATCGGGTGGTCAAATCGGTACAGTGCTTATTGAATTAGGCTTTCTAACGGAGTCCTTATTAAAAGAAGTGCTAGGGGCGTCGCAAGGTGAGGACAGTATTGATTTGAATGAGGTGGTGCCCGATGCGGATGCCATTTCTTTTATAGATAAAAAGTTAGCTCAGCAGCTAAGAGTATTGCCGTGTGATTTCAACCCAAAAACTCGAATACTTCAGCTTGCGATGGCGGATACCTTTGATATTCTCGCACTCGATAGAATTAAAGCGGTATTGCCACAAGATGTTGTTGTGGTTCCCGTTTTGGCGGGTGTTAAGGAGATTGAAAAAAATATTGACCATTTCTATGGTTATGAGTTGTCGATTGATGGCATTCTTCGAGAAATTGAAACAGGCGAGTTCGATGATTCGCAGCAACGCATGGACTCGGCCGAATACACCCACCCCTTGGTTCGGCTGGTGGATGCATTTTTAACCGATGCGGTGAAGCGTGGCGCGTCGGACATTCACTTTGAACCAGAAGATGGCTTTTTACGAGTGCGTTATCGAATGGACGGTGTTTTGCATCAAATCCGGAGCTTGCACAATAAGTACTGGGCATCCATCGTGGTCAGGCTAAAAGTTATGTCAAACATGAACTTAGCCGAAACAAGGTCACCGCAGGATGGACGTATCCATTTGAAAGTAGCCGGTCACCCTATTGATTTTCGTGTGGCGTCTCAACCCACTATTCATGGTGAAAATTTTGTGTTGCGTATTCTCGATCGAGATAAATCAATTGTGCCTTTAGATGCACTGGATATCTCAGAGGATAATCGACAATTGCTAAAGCTTATCATGGCGCGACCAGAAGGGATTATTCTTGTAACGGGGCCAACAGGCAGTGGTAAAACAACGACCTTGTACTCTATGCTGAATCACTTAAACAATGAGTCCGTTAATATCATGACGCTGGAAGACCCCGTGGAGTATCCAATGGGGTTGATTCGTCAAACATCTATTGGAATGTCCAGCAAAATGGGCTTTGCCGCTGGTATTCGCTCGCTGATGCGCCAAGACCCAGATATTATATTAGTGGGCGAAATGCGTGATTTAGAAACCTCGGAAATGGGTTTTAGAGCGGCAATGACTGGGCATCAAGTTTTTTCAACCTTGCATACAAATTCCGCGATAGGGTCTTTTCCTCGCCTGCTAGATATGGGTGTGTTGCCCGATATTATTTCAGGGAATATTATCGGGATCATCGGTCAGCGCTTAATAAGAAAGCTCTGCTCTAAATGTAAGAAGCAACAAGAAATAAGCGATATTGAAAAACAACTGTTAGGAACAGATGGTCAAGAGATGACACATTTAGCTGCATCAGTTGGTTGCAGCTATTGTCACCAAACGGGTTTCAAAGGGCGTATTGCCTTGCTTGAAATATTACGGATGGATACGGATTTAGATGAGCTAGTCGCAAGGAAGGCGTCGCAACGAGAAATCATTAAGATGGCCGAAGAAAAAGGCTTTAGGAGTTTAGCAAACGATGGCATAAAACAGGTGTTGGAGGGTAAGACGACATTGAGTGAGTTGTCACGAGTCGTCGATCTGACAGCAAAATTAATGCACTAAAATGGCAAACTTTAGCTACAAAGCAGTCCGTCGAGATGGTGTGGTGATAAAAGGCGCCATGGACGCATTGCATATTGTTGACCTAGAAGCGCGCTTGGAAAAAACAGGCTGCGAACTGATTTCGGCAAAGTCGAAGTCGGCAGGGTTTAGTTTTTTGCAAAAGAAGATCACCCGCAGAGACTTAATTGACTTTTTTGTGTACATGGAACAAATGATTTTGGCAGGGGTGCCAATTGTTGAATCGTTGGATGATTTTAAACAAGGTTTAGACGCGTCAGAACTTAAAAATATTGTGGGTGACTTAGCCGAAAAGATTCAAAGTGGAAACACATTGTCCGAAGCAATGGACAGTTCTAACGCGGTGTTTTCTACATTAATGATAGAGCTGGTAAAAGTAGGTGAAAAAAGTGGTCGGCTAGCAACAATTTTTGGCGAAATAAAAGATGCACTGAAATGGCAAGATGAGCTTATTGCACAAACTAAAAAGATTATTATGTACCCTGCCTTTGTAGGGACGGTTGTTTTCGCCGTGCTGTGTTTTATGATGATTTATTTGGTGCCACAAATGGTGGGTTTTATTGCCAACATGGGTGGGGAGCTGCCATTCCACACTAAGCTACTAATGACCGTTTCGGATATTTTTGTGAACTATTGGTATTTGATTTTGTCTACACCTGTCGTTATATTTTTTGCGATAAAAACCACGATTAATAAGAGCACAAGCGCTCGGTTGTGGTTTGATAAAAATATTCTCAAAGTACCTGGTGTGGGGGGCGTACTAAAGAAAATTATATTGGCACGCTTTGCTTCAAACTTTGCATTATTGTATCGCTCAGGTATCGGTGTATTAGAGGGTTTGAGAATTACAAGAGGCGTGGTCGATAATGCCTATGTGGCAAAAGAAATTGATTTTATCCATGAGCAAGTGACAGAAGGGACAGGCATTGCTGATGCGTTTGCTCGTACACAGCTATTTCCACAATTAGTGATGCGTATGATAAGAGTGGGTGAGCAAACAGGCGCACTAGATAAGTCATTGGTGAATGTGAGTTATTTTTTTAACCGAGACGTAGAAGATTCGATTGATAAGCTTCAAAGCATGATTGAGCCAGCGATGACCGTTATTTTAGGCTTAATACTGGGCTGGGTGATGATGTCGGTTCTTGGGCCTATCTACGATTTAATCGGCAATATGGAGCTGTAATGCAGACAAGACACGCATTATATGTAACCGACCTCGCGATTATATTTTGTGATATTGATGCTGATGGTGTGAAGGAGGTTTTTTCACACCCACTAACTGATGCGCATTATAGTGAAAAGTTACATGCTTTTTTACTCAGGCATAAGCCCGGGGCATTTAGTGTGTATTTAGATGTTATGGGGGAAGAGTTTAAGCACGAATCTATTCCGCATATTGGCGGTAAGGACCGTGAGTTATTACTGGATAGAAAGTGTAAAAGCTTACTGTCCTCAGCCGATTTAACGTGGAGAAAGCACCTACGTCGAGAAAAGAAGGGTCGTAAAGATGATGTCTACCTTATAGTCGGGCTGCCGCTACCATCGAGTGTGGAGCACGTTTTTGATGTATTGATTCAAAGTAATCAAATGGTATCAGGTGTGTATTCCATGTCTATTTTAGCGCGAGACATACAAACTATATTACCGGCATCCCCGCAAAATTTAGTCGTTTCAAGGGTGTTGGGCAGTCCCGCAGGCAGGAAAGTATATCGCCAAACCTTTTTTAAGGAAGGTGAGCTGAGCATGAGCCGGGTCACGTCCATTAATGGTGAAACACACGAGCAAATATTTTCACAATTAATCAGTGAAATTGAACGTATGCATCACTTCCTGGCTGGAACACGGCAGATTAATAACGAAGTGACACTCGATGTGTGCACGACACTTGGGGTGCACGAAGCAGAGCAACTGGCAAAGCATCAAAGCGGTAGTGATAAAGTTGACATAAGTGGTTTTCACTTAGCAGATGTTGCTCGTGAAAAGGGTTTGAAAGCGTCCGCCTTTTCGAGTCTTGTCGAATTGTTGATTGCTCTTTCAGCATCAAAAAACTTAACGCCACACTTCAAGCCGCAAGGGTTATGTGCCCCATTTAATAGGGTTAAAGCCAAACGTGGATTGAATGCAATAGCGATTTCCGTATTGGCGTTTTCTGTTGCTTTGAGCGTTTTTTTTGTTTTTACCGCCAGTACGGAAAAAGATAAGCTTGAAAGGCTAATCATAGAATTAGCACAGTTGGATGAGCAAAAAAACACACTACTTGATCATGCGCCGGTAACAGAGATAGAGCCAGTTAAAATGAAGCAGGTGGTCGATTTATATAAGACAATTCATATGCACCAATATGCGCCAGATGATGTTTTGGAGGTATTGTCCAATGCTTATAAAGGGTTTGGTGATATTTCACTAATAAAGCTTAGTTGGTTAAAGCAAGTATCAGCGGGGCAAAATAGTCGACATAGGCGAGCGAATAGCGAACCTTTTTTAAATACATTAAAACCGACACGTCACTTTGAGCTTAAAGTAAGCTTACCGTCAACATTAAGTAACCGAGTGATTTTGGAGCGGGTGAATGATTTCTCCATAGCATTAAATAAGCAGCCAGAGGTCAAAAGCGTGACGCGTGAGAAGGCGGCTTTAGATACCCGTGCAAATGCAAGACTTGCTGAGTCGCTGGGGGGCGGCATGAGTAATAAGCCCGTCGAATTTACCTTGTTGATTGAGATAGGTTTGTCATGAAACTATCCACTCAACGACCCTTTACCTTATATAAAAGAGAAATGATTCAATTGTTAGTGGCAATCATTTTTTCATTCTCTATTGTCAGTGGCGTTTATATTTACCTTGATGATATTGAAAAGCAAAAGGCAGATGCGCTCAATCAACAGGCTAGAGTTAATAGTGAGATTAACCATTTAGTGGAAAACGAAGCCATTGTGAATAGGGTTAATGCAAGATTTTCACAATTAAAAGCAAATGGGTTTTACGCGTTAGAAGATCGCTTGGCATGGACAGAGGTGCTGACGCGGGTATCTAAACAATTAAAACTTCCTAACTTTAAGTATTCAATTGCACCGCAAAAAACTCACCCAAATGTTGGCTCAGGCTTCCAGTCTAATTTAGGCTTGTCTGAAAGCTTGATGACAATAGAAGGAGACTTACTGCATGAAGGAGACTTCGTAATAATAACCCAGCAATTAGAGGCACTTGCACCCGGAGTATTCATTGTTCGTGAATGCACGATGGAACAGGATGGCAGTATTGTGACAACACAAATAAAGAAAAACTTAACGCTTAAATGTTCGTTAGCTTGGTACAGCGTGCAGCCACCCTCAAACGGCGAGACAGAGCAATGAAATATTGTGTGAAGCTGGCAATAGCGCTGACCTTGATATTAGTTGTTTTACCCTCACATGCATTTGGAGATTTTTTTACCAGTCTGGCTCAAAGGAAGTCCATTGATGTTATGCGTGAGCAGGAAGGCATAAGTTTAGAGCCGCACTTTCAAGAGCCTCAGGTGATAACCGTTAATGGCTTTTATTACCAAGGCCATAATAAAAAGAGAAAAGGCAGTGTTTGGGTGAATGGCGAGCAGCTGAGCGAAAAGGAAAGTCGCAACGGAATAAGCATTGAACGTCTCAATAAAAAAGGCCACACTGCCCGTATAATCCTTAATGAGAGTAAGACATCACATGCATTTAAGCCGGGGCAAAAAATGTATTTAGACCAGTATGAAATGAAGGATGCATATCAGTAATGTCATTAAAGTAACTGGATTAGATGCTAAGCAGGAAGGCGCAGCCTTATTGCTTATGATGATTGTGCTTACCTTAGTTATATCAACGGTTTTAATAACAGGCATAGGCAAGAAAAGCCAAAATATAAAACGCGACTATGTGTCAAGTGATGTGTTGGCTAAGGCTAAAAAATCGCTAGTGGGTTATGCCTATGTCAATAAGGGAGCTTTGCCTTGTCCAGACTCGGTAGGAAATGGTCTAGGTGATGCATGTTCCTCTGTGGAAGGCTGGTTGCCTTGGCAAACATTAGGTCTTAAGCCGCTAAGAGACGGGGCAGCTACATGTCTACGTTATGCCATCTCATCCGCTTATAAAGGCGTTGCACCAGTAAGTTTAGTAGACGGTGACTTTGAAGTGCAAGACGAAAGCAATAGTACAAGGGTCAGTTCGGCAGTAGCCGTTATATTCGCACCGTTAGAAAGCTTGTCTGGCCAGTTTCGCGGTTTAGGCAATGGTGTTAATAGCGTGTGTGGAAGCACAGACTCGGCTGCTGATAAAAATGATAGAGCAAACTACTTAGATACAATCAGTGACGTTAATAACGCAGAAGCAAACCCAACGGTGTTTATACAAGGGGATAAGCAAACAGGTTTTAATGATGTGTCCGTGTGGCTGAGCACGTTAGACATAACAGGCTCAATACCAGGTGTTAGTTGTGGGGTAGATGAGGTGTTTATTGGTGGAGAGTGTGTTGCTGTGCAAGCGTGTGATGATGGTTATTCACTGAGCGGTGATGGTGAATGCGTGGATGCAGACGGTTGCTTAGTGACAGAGGCGCCGAATAATGGGGGACAGTGTAAAAATATTGTTTGCGAAGAGGGTTATACAGCGAATGATGGAGGTCAATGCATTGCTGATAATAACGGAAATGGTAAGGGTAAAGGAAATTGAAAATAAATAATGTATCAATAGCCTTAAAGTGGCAAGGGTTTACGCTGGTTGAAATGGCCATCGTTTTACTGGTGTTTGGCCTTGTTATTGGTGGGCTAATGGGGCCATTACAAACACAGTTAGAAAGTCTTGATAGAAAAGCAACGGTAAAAGAAATAGCACTTATAAAAGAAGCGCTTATTGGGTTTGCACTCATAAATGGACGAATACCCTGCCCAGATACGGGAACTGATGGAATGGAAGATATGTCGAGCGGCAATTGTAGTCATGCCGAAGGAACAGTGCCTTGGGTAACACTTGGTGTAGGACGTTTAGATGGCTGGAAAAGACCATTTACTTACCGAGTGGACACAAGATTTGCAGACACGGCAGATGGTTCAGGCTGTGCCGACGATGACGTGGCTGGTGTGTCATTTGAGATGTGTTCAACGGGTGATATCAGCGTGTTAGACAGCAAAAATGGTGGTGCAGTAGCGTCAGGTGTACCGGCCGTGATTGTCTCGCATGGTAAAAACTGGGCGCAAACCGCAGGGAATGACGAAGGCGAGAACCAAAACTCAGATGAAGAGTTTGTTGATAAAACCTATGCCAGTGGCGGCGGTAATAATTATGATGATATAGTGGATTGGGTCAACATGAATAATCTAATTGCCAACATGGTGGTAGCTGGGAAACTGCCATAAAGTTTTTAGGAATAATTACACTTTTTAGTTTATAAGCTATATTTAGGGCGTTCGTGATATTAAAACAGATGGGATAAAAAGGAATAGACATGCAAAAAATGAGTAAACAAGGCGGTTTCACACTGGTTGAGATAGCCATAGTCTTGGTCATTATTGGCCTTTTATTGGGCGGGGTTCTTAAAGGGCAAGAAATGATTAAGAATGCTGAAATTAGAAGTGTTATTACTGATGTAAAGGGAGTGACAACAGCGGTGTATGCATATCGTGATCGCTATAATGCTATTCCTGGTGATGACCTTCTTGGCGTGACGCATACAGGGCTAGCATCAAGTAATGGTACGGGGGATGGGGTTGTTGGAACTGGGAAAGGAACAGGCTCAACGAATAACGAAGATGAAAACTTCTTTGCTCATTTAAGAGAGGTCAACTTAATAACTGGCTCTGGAATTGTAGCTCCGACACATTCCTTAGGCGGTGTAATGACAGCTGAAAATGCAACATATAACTTCACGGGTAACTTAGTGTGTATGAGTGGGATTGATGGAGCAGATGCGATTATCATAGAAACAAAAGCAGATGATGGTGATGCAACCACTGGAACTATTCAAGCAAGTGCGGGCACGGCTGCTTATGCGCCCGGTACTGCTTATAAACTTTGCTTTGAGCTCTAATAATTGATTTAAGGTATGAAACCTTTCCGCTTGCCCAATGAGTGGGAAGGCTTTTTTTCAAATAGGAAATGATAAACCAACAATCAAACCGACGTAACGAAAAGCGCCTGCATTTGCCTGATGTACAGATCAAGGTGGGTAAACTATCGTTAGGTGTTAACTCGACATTAGTCGATTGCTTACCGGTTGATGTTAGTCAAAATGGACTGGCATTTTTATCTGATGAGCTCAACCTTGACCTCTTACAAAAAATATACATTGAATTGTCTGTTGGACACCGAAAAATTGAAGGTAAGGCCTTGGTTTGCCATATTGTTGAAAAAGACGACTCAATTCAATATGGTGTTTTATTTATCGATGTTTCCCCTACCGTTGAGGAAACCCTGAGCCTAGAAACGTTGTCGTCAGCACGAGTTAAAGAGTTTTCTGCGAGTATTGCCGAAAACATGCTGCTTAATTTACGCCAAAATGAAAGCGGTAAGCGGTTAAAAAAAGCACAAATACATTTGTTTGATGGCGTAGAGGCATTTAAAACACGCCTTAATGAGTTAGTTTCAAATGAGGCAGGTGTCGAAGCTAACCCCTACCAATTGGATTCGTTGTTTGAGTTTGATGTCGCTGCAATGGCGGTTACTGTGCCGATGAAGGGTGCTGATGGTGTGTCTTTAATTCGTTGCACAATAAAACCCGTATTAATAAAAGGCCATAAAAATGTACAATTTAAGACAGACACCGGCCATACATTCAGTAATTTATTTGATGTGCTGCAAGAAATAAGCGATACCCTACAGTGGATTTTATCGGAGTAAGTCTAGCTCCTCTTCTATTGCTAACTAGACGGCATTTTTTCAAAATCAAGCATTTGATGCTCATGCTTTAGCCATTCCATTTTTGAATCGCACCAGATGTTAGCGACGGGTGAAAATTCGCTGGTATCGTCTAGAGTACCTGCTTTTACGATAATAAGGCCAGACAATGCATCTGGTTTGGAATAAATAGGGGCGCCGCATGTATGGCAAAAATACCGGTGAAGGCTTTTGCCGCTACCACCGATGCTGGTATAACGCTTAAGGGTGTCGCCGCTGATATTAAACGCCTCGGCAGGAATGCAAATATTAATGGAAAAAGCGCTACCAGAGGACTTTTGGCAAGATAGGCAATGGCAGACTGTTGAACGAATGGCAGGTTTGCTGATGCTATATTTTATTGAGCCGCACAAGCATTGCCCTGTTGAGTTTGTCATATGCTGACCTATTTAAACGCTTAAGTGAAAACAATACAGCGGTTTTTATACACCAAAACCTCATGCTGTAAATGGTGCCTGATCGCTCGAGATAACACAATTTTTTCATTATCTTGGCCTTTACGCTTTAAGTCACCCACGCTGTCATTATGGCGAATTCTGACGATATCTTGCTCAATAATGGGGCCAGCATCAAGCTCAGTTGTTACATAATGACTGGTTGCGCCAATAATCTTTACACCTCGTTCATGTGCCGAATGGTAAGGCTTTGCCCCAGGAAATGCGGGTAAGAAGGAGTGGTGAATATTGATGATTTGATGTGGGTAATGCTGAATAAAGTGCTTACTAAGAATCTGCATATAACGTGCTAGTACAATGCTATCGATCTTGTGTTCAGCCAATAAACCGAGCTGAGCTTTTTCTTGCTGTTGTTTATTGTCAGCTGTTATTGGAAAATAATAAAAGGGGATGCCTGCATTTTTTGCAAGGGACTCGTAATCACGGTGGTTACTAATAATGAGGGGGATTTCAACATTCCATTCGCCAGATTGATGGCGCGCGAGGATATCAAATAAGCAGTGCCCGTGTTGTGAGACAAAAATGGCCAGCCTTGGTTTTATATCCGAAAAGGCAATGCTCCAGTTCATATTGAGAGGGTCGCCGACCTGTTCAGCAAAAGCCTTTTGTAAAGCGTTTCTATCAATGTTGAACGAATCGAGCTGCCATTCTACACGCATAAAGAAGCGTTGATCATCACTGTCGACATGCTGTTCTAAATCAATAATGTTGCCATTATTGGTGGAGATGAAGGCGCTTACTTTAGCGATCAATCCAGCTTGATCGGGGCATTCGGCTAATAAAATGGCTGAGGCTGATGTGGTCACAATGGGTCTCGTTGAGTAGATTTATGGTTTGGCAGCAAAGTCGCTATCCGATAAAGCTCGGATGGTTTTTTTGCGGGTATTGCTAAATGATTGCTGAGTATATGCCTGGGCTTTAGTAAAGCCCCAAACGGGATTAGGCCATGCAATATCTTTTGTATAGCGAACAATGTGATGTACGTGTAGTTGTGGCACCAGATTACCCAGTGCAGCTATATTCATTTTATCGGCGGCAAACGCTTCGTTTAAGGTGTGGCTCAGTAATATCGACTCTTGATGTAGCTGCTGTTGCTCTTCAAAACTGAGCTGAAAGGCTTCGCTAATACCCGCTCGTTTGGGTACTAAAATATACCAAGGATAATTTGCATCTTTACTGAGCAATAAGGCAGATAAGGGAAAATCGCCAAGGTAATAACAGTCTTTCGCTAATTGTGGGTGTAGTTGAAATGGCATTTATTCGCCCTCCCGTACCCAGTGGCCAGACTTGCCGCCTTGTTTTTCAAGCAGACGTACGCCTTGAATCGTCATGCCCCGATCAACCGCCTTGCACATATCATATATTGTCAGTAGGGCGACTTGTGTAGCGTTGAGGGCTTCCATTTCTACCCCTGTTTTCCCCGATGTGCTAACAGTGGTTTGACAGTGTATACGTGAGTTTTTAGTATCGGGTTCTAATTGTATGTCAACGTGGGTGATCGGTAGCGGATGGCATAAAGGGACTAAGTCCGCGGTTTTTTTGCTGGCCATAATGCCCGCTATGCGTGCAATGCCCAGTACATCACCTTTTTTATTGTCACCATTGATAATACGTTGCAGGGTGCTGGTGTCCATTTCAATAAAACCTTCGGTAATAGCGGTGCGGTCGGTATCGGCTTTAGCGCTAATATCAACCATGTGGGCATCGCCAGCGGCATTAAAGTGTGTAAGTTCTGACATATTTAGTGACTCGAATTTTTTGTTAGCATGATAATATGCTTAATTATGACACAATCAAATAACAAGAAGGCTATGCCAATTAAAGTACTTTATTTTGCCAGTTTAAAAGAGACGTTTGGCTGCAGTGGGCAACAGCTCAGTAGTGATGAGGTTAATACCGTTGGCGATGTTTGGAACGTGGTCAGTGCGGGACACACATTTCATCAATCGGTACTGCATTCTGTTAATCAGGAATATGCTGAGCTGGATACACCTGTTAAAGCGGGTGATGAAGTGGCATTTTTTCCTCCAGTGACAGGTGGTTGAGTGATTTCTATACTTGAAACAGCCTTCGATCCTTGGCAGTCGATAGCCAGTTATCAGCAGAATATGCACAAAGATGGCGAGTATGGCGCTTGCGCAACATTTGTTGGAACGATGCGTGATTTCAATCAAGGCGATACCGTTAATGGGATGCTGCTTGAGCATTACCCAGGGATGACTGAAAAGCATTTGGAAAAGATTGTGGTTGCCGCTCAAAATCAATGGCAGTTATTGGATACACTTATTATTCATCGGGTCGGTGAGTTACTGCCGAATGACCCTATTGTTTTAGTGGCAACGTGGTCTGTGCATCGTAAGGATGCTTTTGAAGCATGCCGTTTTATCATGGAAGACCTTAAAAGCAAAGCGCCTTTTTGGAAAAAGGAATGTGTTGTTGAGGCCGATCAGCAGGCACAAAAAAACCGCTGGGTTGAGAAAAACACCAGCGGTTATTAATACTAAGGGCGAACGTTAAAAGTTCGGTTTCACAGTGGTTGAGTTATAACGGTTGACACTCTCGGTTATTTCTTTGGCAGCATCCTCTATATCACTCCAGCCTTCTATTTTTACCCATTTTCCGACTTCTAAGTCTTTGTAATGTTCAAAGAAGTGAGATATTTGGTTAAGGGTTATCTCGGGAATGTCTTTATACGATTTAATGTCATTGTATAGAGGGGTTAGCTTAGCAAAAGGCACGGCAAGAATCTTTGCGTCTTCACCCGATTCATCGGTCATTTTTAAGACACCAATAGGGCGACAACGAATAACAGAGCCGTGCATTAAAGGGATAGGTGTAATCACTAAAACATCGACAGGGTCGCCATCGTCGGACAGTGTATGTGGCACATAGCCATAATTACAGGGGTAATGCATTGCTGTGCCCATAAACCGATCAACAAACAAGGCCCCTGAGTCTTTATCGACTTCATATTTAACGGGGTCACTATGAGATGGTATCTCGATGATGACGTTAATATCATAGGGGAGTTCTTCACCAGAAGGGACTAAGTTAAGGCTCATTGTTTTTCCTGTTTTTATTTAAATGATTAAATGTAACTGCGCATTATACAGTCGCTTGTTGAATTAATTAAGTTTTATGCTTGCTAGCAACTAATAGGCGTAGTAAAAAAGGGAGGGTATTTAGTTTTTAAACAGGTTCGCTTTAAAAAGAGTGATAGTTCATTCATTAAGACTTGATTTATCAAAAATTTAACGAGGAGAACGGTATGGAGTTAAGTTACTTATTGCCACCTATTATTGGTTGCTTTGGATTGTTTGCCGCTAAGTTTGTTTACGGTTTAGTGTTGAAGTATCCAGAAGGGGAAGGTTCAGTAGTCAAAATAGCAGGGCAGATTCATTTGGGTGCGATGGTGTTTATGCGGCGTGAGTACAAAATGTTAACGATTTTTGCTAGTGCGCTGTTTGTTTTAACCTTTATCTTTTTGGGCTTCTCAACAGCCTTTTGCTTTTTAATTGGTGCGTTAGCGTCTGGAGCAGCTGGTTATATTGGTATGAATACAGCAACTAAAGCCAATGTTAGAACAACGACGGCAGCCCATACGAAAGGTGCGGAAGCGGCTCTTTCAGTGGCTTTTTTTGGTGGATCAATTATGGGGCTAGCAGTTGCTTCATTAGGCTTATTAGGCCTAGGCTTGATGTATCTTTTTTTTGGTAGTGACCCTGAAACATCGCATGCTATTCATGGTTTTGCAATGGGTGCCTCGGTGGTGGCATTGTTTTCACGTGTTGGCGGTGGCATTTTTACTAAGAGTGCCGATGTTGGGGCGGACTTAGTGGGTAAAATTGAAGCAGGTATCCCTGAAGATGACCCGCGTAACCCAGGCGTCATTGCTGATAATGTGGGTGATAATGTGGGTGATGTTGCGGGTATGGGCTCTGATATTTTTGAATCATATTGTGGTTCGATGATTGCAACGATAGCGATTGCATCAACGATGTCATCGGTGCTTTTGGCCGAACTAGGTGCGCAATCGAGCTTAATGTTTTTACCGCTTGCACTGGCATCCATCGGCTTGCTCTGTTCAATAGCCGGCATATATTTGGTTAAACAAAACGCATCCAAATCACCGGAAAAAGCACTAAGAATGGGCACTATGGGGGCTTCAACGTTATTTATAATAATGGCGTTACTTTTAATTCTTTTAATGGATGTGACAACCTATGTTTGGGTGGCTGTGTTAGCAGGTGCTGTCGGAGGCATTATTATCGGTTTAGTGACGGAGTATTATACGGCGGGAGCACCGGTTCTACACATTGCAAAATCGGGTGAGACAGGTCCAGCAACAGTGATGATTGCCGGGCTTTCAGTGGGTATGCAGTCGGTCGTTATACCGATCTTAACTATTTGTGCAGTCATTGCAGTGGCGAGTCATTTTGCGGACCTATATGGTGTTGGAATAGCCGCTGTTGGTATGCTTGCAACGGTTGGTATCACAATGGCTATTGATGCTTACGGCCCCATTGCTGACAATGCTGGCGGTATTGCTGAAATGGGTGGTTTAGGTGAAGAAACACGAAAAATAACCGACTCGCTGGATGAGTTGGGTAATACCACAGCGGCCATAGGTAAAGGTTTTGCTATTGGTGCAGCAGCCTTGGCTGCACTGGCTATTATTACGGCATACATTGAGACTGTGTCGGCCTATATGCCTGACTTTGTCCTTAAATTGAATGATCCGCAGGTTCTTATCGGCTTGTTTATTGGTGGGGCAATTCCCTATATTATTTCAGCTCTAACCATGACAGCTGTTGGTGATGCTGCTTTTGAAATGATCAAGGAAATTCGCCGTCAATTTAAAGAAATAGACGGTTTATTAGAAGGGAAGGCAGAGCCAGACACAGCGCGTTGTGTTGATATTGCCACCTCGGCAGCCCTTAAAAAAATGATAGTGCCCGGTGTGGTCGCTGTCAGTGCGCCACCATTGGTTGGTTTCCTAATTAGTGCTGAAGCCTTGGGAGGCATGTTATCGGGTGCATTGCTATGCTGTGTATTAATGGCTCTTATGATGGCCAATGCAGGCGGTGCATGGGATAACGCGAAAAAGTTTGTAGAAAAAGGCAACCTTGGTGGTAAGGGGTCAAATACACATGCTGCTGTGGTGGTGGGTGATACAGTGGGTGACCCATTCAAAGACACCTCGGGACCATCAATGAATATTTTAATTAACGTTATGGCGATTGTTAGTTTGGTGATCGCGCCCTTACTGGGTTGAATGAAGAGGAGCTGCCTTGATTTTCAAGGCAGTTCCTGTGTTCTAACTCACGCTGGTGAGTTATTGAAGCCTTTACGGATGTGAGAATTAAACGTTTTTAGTGTGTTGAACTAAATTTCAAGCTTTTTATCGGGCCAAATAAAGCCAATAGGTCGAACGGGTTCTTTTTCCTTAATTTCTACAGCACGGTATAACATTTGAACGCCGGCTTGATGGGCGAACATGACGCATAAGCTACCGCCCATCGTGCCTTCAATTTTTATATCGTGAAAGCTAACTTGGGCGAGGCTATTGACTTCAATCTGGGTGCCCCCTTGTAAGGTGGCGACAATGGCGGGTTGGAAGTCTTTTGGGAGAGACTGCCGCCACGAGAGTGCCTCATCAGCAATCGCTTTCATTAATGCCCCAACACTTCTAAATTGATTGTCCTCTAATAAGTTTGGGCAATCACCTTCAGGTAGACAAACGGGTTTTATTTGTCCTGGCTCAACGGGTGATAATTTCAATTGATGAGCCAATGAGGGTGGATTACCTTTTAACCATGGCGAATAATATGATGAGCTGCCCCTGAACTGTTAATCATACGCATAGCAGTATGTATAATACAAAAAAATAAAATAATTCTTTGCCTATGTTGCTGTACCCAAATATTGATCCCGTGGCCATTTCTTTAGGGGCTGTAAAAGTTCATTGGTATGGCATTATGTACCTAATTGGCTTTGCAAGTGCCTGGCTACTCGGACGGGCAAGGGCTAAAAAAGCCGGTTGGACGACTGAGCAAATTGATGACGTTATATTTTTTGCTGCAATGGGTATCGTTATTGGGGGGCGCGTCGGTTATGTGTTGTTTTATAATTTTCCAGGCCTGATATCTAACCCCTTAGTATTATTTAAAATATGGCAGGGTGGCATGTCATTCCATGGGGGCTTAGTGGGTGTTTTAGTCTCCATGTTTTTATTCGCACGTAAATATCAATACGGCTTCTTCCACGTGACTGATTTCATTGCACCGCTGGTGCCTATCGGCCTTTGTGCTGGACGCATTGGTAATTTCATTAATGGTGAACTATGGGGTAAACCAACTGAGTTTTTCCTAGGTGTATTAGTGCCAGGTTTAAGCGGCGGTGCTAGGCACCCTTCTAATTTATATGAAGCGGCTCTAGAAGGTGCGGTGTTGTTTGTTATTTTATGGGTTTACTCAAATAAACCTAGGCCGTTAATGGCTGTTTCTGGCCTATTTTTACTCATGTATGGCTTATTTAGGTTCTTACTCGAGTTTGTCCGACTACCCGATGCTCAACTTGGTTACTTGGCATTTGACTGGCTGACCATGGGGCAAGTATTAACCATCCCCATGTTAATGGCAGGGGGGTTTATCATCATCAAGGCTTATCAAAAAAGGGATACTGAATGAAACAATACTTAGAACTTATGCAAGATATCCTCGATAATGGCGTGAACAAAGAAGACAGGACAGGAACGGGGACACGCTCAGTTTTTGGACGGCAAATGCGTTTTGACTTATCGAAGGGATTTCCCTTGGTAACCACTAAAAAGCTGCATTTACGTTCAATTATTCATGAACTTATTTGGTTTTTAAACGGTGATACTAATACCGCGTATTTGAAACAGAATGGGGTGAGTATTTGGGATGAGTGGGCAGATGAAAACGGTGATTTGGGCCCTGTTTATGGGCATCAATGGCGATCATGGCCGACGCCTTCGGGCAGCAGTATTGATCAAATAAGTGAAGTGATGGAGCAAATAAAAAACAACCCTGACTCTAGGCGCTTAATTGTAAGTGCGTGGAATGTTGGGCAAATACCTGATATGGCATTACCACCATGCCACCTATTATTTCAATTCTATGTTGCCAATGGCCGTTTATCATGTCAGTTGTACCAGCGTTCAGCCGATTTTTTTCTAGGTGTGCCATTCAATATAGCAAGCTATGCTTTGTTAACGCATATGGTGGCGCAGCAAGTAGGGTTAGAGGTGGGTGACTTTGTTTGGACTGGAGGGGACGTTCACTTGTACAGTAACCACATCGAGCAGGCGAATCTTCAGTTATCAAGGGATGTTTTTACATTGCCGAAGCTGAAAATATCGGCCCAGGTAGATTCACTATTTGACTATCAGTATGACGATTTTGAGTTTATTGACTACCAATCCCATGCGGGAATAAAAGGAGCGGTAGCGATTTGATGATTTCAATGATTGTTGCCATGGCGGATAACCGTGCGATTGGTCAAGACAATAAAATGTTATGGCATTTACCTGATGACTTTAAACATTTTAAGACGCTGACCATGGGAAAGCCGATTTTGATGGGACGTAAAACATTTGAATCGATAGGTCGGCCTTTGCCTGGTAGAGAAAATATAGTGGTGACCCGCAATAAACACTTTTCTGCCGAAGGCGTGACCATTGTGCATTCGATAGAAGAAGCACTGGACGCGGCAAAAAAGTATGAAGAGGTGATGATCATTGGTGGGGATAGCTTCTATCAGCAAATGCTGCCATTAAGTGAGCACTTATACATTACCGAGGTTCACCACTCGTTTGAGGCGGATGCTTTTTTCCCGGTTATTTGCCCTGATGATTGGCGAGAGTTGGAGCGTCATGAACATGCGATAGATGACAAGCATGCTTATCGTTTTTCATTCGTGGATTACCAGCGCGCTTAAAAAGGTTCCAAGGTGCACTCGCAATCAGTGCTGATGAATTGCTCGGGTTCGCCTAGCTTAATAGCCGTTAACTGCCCGCCCCATAAACAACCAGTGTCTACGCAGATGGTATTATTTTCTTGATGTAAACCTAAGGTAGACCAATGGCCAAAGATTATTTTTTTATTAATGGTTTGCCGGTTGGGAGCTTTAAACCAAGGGATTAGATTTTTATCTTGTGCTTTAGGTTCGCCTTTTACGTTTAAGTTTAAGCGGCCATCTAAATCGCAGTACCTGAGACGAGTAAAGCAGTTGATGATAAAGCGTAGGCGTTCATTGCCGCTTAATTCAGGTGTCCATAAGCTAGGCTCACTACCATACATATTGGCTAAAAAATCATCTAGATGATCACCCTGAAAAACGTGCTCTAATTCTGCCGCATACTTTTTTACGTCGCTCATCGACCACTGAGGCGGTACGCCAGCATGTAGCATAGAATAACCCAACTTTTTATCGTTATAAAAGAAAGGACGAGAACGAACCCACTGTATGAGCTCCTCGGCATTGTCTGCGGCAAGAATGGCGCTAAAGGTGTCACTTCGGTGTGGTTTCTTATAGCCGCGTGCAGTCGCTAAAAAATGACATTCATGGTTACCTAAAACACTACGCGCATTATTCCCAAGCGAAATGATGAATTGAAGTGTTTCTAATGACTTTGGGCCACGGTTAATAAGGTCACCAGCAAACCAGAGTTGATCTTGGGTAAAGTCAAGGTTGAGCTTGTCTAATAGGCGTCGTAAGGGGTCGTAACAGCCTTGTACATCACCAACAACATAGGTTGCCATAACTTATGTTAGTGAAGGGTTCGAGGTATTGATAAAGAGAATGTAGGGATGTCGGCGGTAAAGGTACCTCCATCAGGCGTTAGCATTTCATAACTGCCTTGCATCGCGCCTACGGATGTTTCAATAACCGCTCCACTGGTATATTCGTAGGATTCACCGGGTTGAATATGCGGTTGCTCACCGATAACGCCCTCACCGCGAATTTCTTGTTTTTTGCCGTTAGCATCAGTTATCAGCCAATGGCGAGATAGCAATTGAGCTTCGTTCTCACCAGTGTTTTTAATGGTTATCGAATAGGCGAAAACGTAGCGAGCAGCTTCTGGTTCTGAAGACGAAGCAATATAGGCAGTGTTAACACTTACTTGGATACTTTGGTCGTTGGTGTCAGTCATAGGGTATTAATTGAAAATATTAGGGTTGTATAAGTTAGCTGTGTGTTGCGAATAGAAGGCATTTTACCTCAACGAGAAAGGTATAGGAAATGGGCGAAAATATGCAACTCAACTTTAAACTTAGAGGTCACCAAAGTAAGATGACAAGACGACATATTATCTAGGAAAATAGAGCTTGAGAATACATATTTTAGGGGTTTGTGGCACCTTTATGGGTGGGCTTGCCGTTATGGCTAAGGATTTAGGGCATACCGTTAGTGGGTCAGATGCAGGGGTTTATCCACCAATGAGTACGCAATTAGAGGCAGAAGGGATTGTGTTGATGGACGGTTATTGCGCAGAGAACCTGCGGGATAAACCAGACCTGGTTATTATCGGTAATGCACTATCAAGAGGCAATGTTGAGGTTGAGGCCGTTTTAAACCAAGGTATCCCTTACACTTCTGGTGCACAGTGGCTAGCAGAGAATGTTTTACAAGGACGATGGGTGTTAGCAATAGCAGGAACCCACGGGAAAACAACGACCAGTTCAATGTTAGCTTGGGTGCTTGAGTTTGCAGGCTTAAAACCAGGTTTTCTAATCGGTGGTGTACCTTTAAACTTCGCTATTTCTGCTCGTTTAGGTGAGACAGACTTTTTTGTAATAGAAGCGGATGAATATGACACGGCATTTTTTGATAAGCGATCTAAATTTGTACATTACCACCCAAAAACGTGTGTCCTGAATAATTTAGAGTTTGATCATGCCGATATTTTTGACAATCTTGATGCAATTAAACGCCAGTTTCATCATTTGGTTCGTACGGTTCCAGGGCATGGCCTGTTGGTTTTGCCCAGTGATAATAAGAACCTTGACGACGTTCTGGCAATGGGCAGTTGGACGGGGGCAGAGAACGTCAGCATGACCCCCACAAATAAAGCAGCTTGGGTTGCTAGCAACATAACAGCCGGAGAGACTGAGTTCGATATTCATTATCAGGGTAAACTAGCTGGGCGAGTTAATTGGTCACTAACAGGAAAGCATAATGTGTTTAATGCACTGGCTGCTATCGCTGCAGCACATCATGCAGGGGTTAGTGCGAGTGTGGCAATTGAGGCATTAACTAAATTCCAGAGTGTAAAACGTCGCATGGAGGTTCGGTCAGTCATCAATAGTATTACCATTTATGATGATTTTGCCCATCACCCCACCGCCATTGCAAGCACTTTAGCTGGCTTGCGCGGCAAAGTGGGCGCTCAGCGTATTATTGCTGTTCTAGAACCGCGTTCAAATACAATGAAAATGGGGGTGCATAAGGAGACCTTATTGCCATCGTTAGCAGATGCAGATTACTCATTTATATATGTACCGGGTGATGTGAGATGGGGCATCTCGGTCAGTAGAGAGCAAACGATTGATATTCATAAAAGCATGCGTGGATTGGTTGACAGTTTGTTGGAAATATTAGTGCCGGGCGACCATGTTTTATTTATGAGCAATGGAAGCTTCGGCGGAATACATCAGGTGGTTGAACAGCACTTAAGCGAATTAACAAGACGGAAATAGGCCGAATAAATATTAGTTTTTTATAAACTAGCACCATGGAAATAGACAGCAGCGCCTTGTAAATTTGCATTTCTCTGCTATGTTTTAGATATAAGGGCGTTTTTTGATATGTCATGGTTTTGCGAGGGAATGCAATAACTGAATCAGGGATGGTTTTTTTGTATTAATACCTCTTTATCAGGGAAAAATCTTCCATCACGCAGATGCTAAGCGTAGTGAGATTTATTGACGTTTACATAATTGAGGTAAGTTTAGTTTGAACATTTTTAAGTTTATAGGTTTAGACTTTTTAACAATTAAACAGCAGTTGGTAACGCTGATACTGGTGTTTGCAGGCATAATGATTGTTATTTCTTCATTGGGGACGCACTTTGTAGCACAAGAGCGGCAGTCTTTAGAACTTGGGCAAAAGGTTAATGTGCTTCATTTGGCGCTGAAGAGTGATTACGTTGGACTTCTAGAAGCATCTTCCAAAAAAGCTCTCTCTTCTGAAATTCTTCACAGGTGGCAAGCCCTTTCATTTATTTCTCGTGCGCGGCTATATGATAATGCTGGGAGGCTGCTTGTCGACTATAGACAAAAAATAAGTGTACCACCATCAGTGAATGAGAGGTTTTCAGGTAGCGATACAGTCATTTTTAGCAAGGATTTACATAAAAAAGACCAACGGGTGGGTACGGTAGACTATATATTATCTAATGCTTATAGTGAGGACCTACAGAAACATGTTTTTGGGTTTACATTTGTTGCAATTGTAATCAACCTGTTACTTCTGCTCGCATTAGCCCTAATGCTGTACAGTATTTTTGCCTCACCGCTAGAGATCCTGACAAAAGCTATTTCAAGGACCGGTGATAATAAGTTCGACGATGCTGAGGTTATTATTGATGACGCCGATAGAAGCGAGTTTGCTACCTTGGGGCGCAGTTTCAATCAGCTAATACAACAAACAAAGCAGACACTTGATGAGACACAACAAGCCAAAGCATACGCGCAAGAGTTAGCTTATTATGACGAATTGACGGGCCTAGCAAATAGGCGTCTATTAACGCAGCGTATGGAGTACATTTTAGATATTGCTAAAAGAGAGAATAAGTACGGCGCCTTGTTTTTTATAGACTTAGATAACTTCAAAATTCTGAATGACTCACGGGGACATGCGGCAGGCGATGAATTATTGATTCAAGTGGCGAATAGCTTGCAAGATGTGTTTCGCTCGGAAGATACCGTGGCTAGACTAGGAGGTGATGAGTTTATTATTTTATCTGGTCACCTTGATGATTCAAAGGATGCTCTGATGAATCAAATTCACTCCTTAATGCTAAAGTTAAGGCACACATTAAGTCATCATTTTACCGTACAGAGTGAAACGTACCATTTAACCGCCAGTATTGGCGTGACGACATTTCCTGATATGGGTGATACGGCTGATGAGCTAATGAAGCAGGCCGATACAGCGATGTACCGTGCTAAGGAATCTGGGCGAGATGGTTACAAGTTTTATCAAGGGGACATGCAAGCGGTCGCCGATGCAAGGCTTAAAATGGAAAGTAAACTTCGGCAAGCCATTTTACATGAGGAGTTCGAATTATTTTATCAGCCGCAAGTCGATGAATTTGGCCGAATTCTCGGGGCTGAGGCATTATTACGCTGGTTTGCGGATGAAAACAACTGTGTCTCACCAGCTGAATTTATACCCGTTGCAGAGCAAACGGGGCTTATTGTACCGATTGGTAACTGGGTATTACGCAAATGTTTTCTACAACTTAAAGAGTGGGATGGCCTAGAGTTTGGTGAAAATTTTAACTTATCGATAAATATCAGCCCATTTCAATTCCATCAGAGTGATTTTGTTAGCAATGTAAAAAATGTGCTGGATGAAACAGGTGTGCCTCCTAGTAAAGTAACCTTGGAGGTGACAGAAGGGATTGTTATTAAAAACATTCAGGCAGTGATCGATAAGATGAGGGAATTAACAGCGCTGGGTATAAAAATTTCAATGGATGATTTTGGAACGGGTTATTCCTCGCTGACCTATTTAAAAGAACTTCCTCTAAGTGAGTTAAAGATTGATCAATCCTTTGTTCGAGACCTGCACCTTGATGAATCGGATGCGGAAATTGCAGCGACCATTATTGCGATGGCCAAGAACCTGAATTTAAGCGTTGTTGCTGAAGGTGTTGAAGAAGAAAGCCAGTTGGTGTTTTTGAGAGGGAAGGGCTGTTCAGTTTTTCAAGGGTACTACTTCCATAAGCCAATGGCTGCATTCGAGCTGACAAAGTTACTAGAAGGCAATGTGGTAATTTTGTAATTAAGTTTTTTGGGCTTTTCTTAACTGGATGGCAAGTAAAACTATAATGGAGAAAGGGACCAGGCTCAAAGGCCAAAAAGCTAGCCACTCTTTGGGTAACGAATGTATCGCACTTGTGAAAAGAAAACCGGGTAATAAATAGGCAGGGGCCCATAACATTGAGGCAATAATATTAATGGGAATGTACTGTTTGATGGGCATATCTAAGATACCAGCGACCAATGGAACTATGGCGCGAACTGGGCCAATAAAACGACCGATTAGAATGCTATAAACCCCGTATTTTTCAAAAAAAACATGGCCTTTTTTTAACAGGTTTTGATGGGGTGTTAGAAAAGAAAAATGATATATTTTTTCTTTGTAATGCCAGCCTAATGCAAAACTTAGTGCGTCGCCAACGGATGCGCCGGCAGCTGCATAAAGAGTACTACTGATGAGGTTGAGCGAGCCATTGCCAATTAAGGCTCCAATGGTAAACATAATGGCGACGCCGGGTATAACGAGACCAATGATCGCCAGGGATTCAACCATAGCGACTGAGAAAATAATACCACCAGACCAAGCAGGGTAATCGGAAATGGTTTGAGTAATGGTCTGTAACAGGGAGTTGAACATTTAAATATAAGTTGGGTTACTCTGCTTTATTGCGCATAAAGTCAGCGGTATTAAAAAAAGCCTGCATCAATTCATCGTGCATGGATTTCTCAATGTTCATTCTTACCAAGGCCTTATCCATACACAGTAACCATTGGTCTCGCTCAGCGATACCGATAGAAAACGGCAAGTGGCGCGCACGTAAGCGTGGGTGACCATATTTCTCAACAAATAAAGAGGGCCCGCCTAACCAACCGCTAAGGAATAGATATAGTTTTTCTTCTACCTCGGTTAAATCCTTCGCATGCATATCGCGAATATTTTTAGCGCTTTCGATGGATTCCATAAACTGATAGAAATAGCTAACCAATTGACGCACACCGGTTTCGCCACCTAGCTTTTCATATTGGGTGAGCTTATATGTTTGCCCAGGTTTAATAACATTAATCATGTTAGTTTGCTAAAGGCTGTTTTGGCTGCGGCAAGTGTCTGCTGAATATCTTGTTCGCTATGCGCGGCCGATACAAAGCCCGCTTCAAATGCAGAGGGTGCTAGGTAAATGCCCTGCTCAAGCATTAAATGAAAGAACTGCTGAAATCGTGCTTGGTCGCAATTCATAACCTGCTCGAATCGGCTGATAGGGCTTTCAGTTGAGAAGAATAGGCCAAACATGCCGCCAACTTGGTTGTAGCTAAAAGGAATATTAGCATCATCAGCAAGCTGTTGTAGACCGTCGAGTAATTGCTGAGTACGTTGTTCCAAGTGGCTATAAAACCCTGGCTGACTAATTAGCTCTAAGGTACTAAGTCCGGCCGCCATTGCTAGCGGGTTGCCGGAAAGTGTTCCGGCTTGGTACACAGGGCCTTCTGGTGCGAGTTGCGCCATAATATCGGCACGGCCGCCAAACGCACCCACCGGCATCCCCCCTCCAATCACTTTACCAAGTGTGGTCAGGTCGGGTGTTACCCCGTACAGCTGTTGTGCGCCGCCAAGTGCAACACGAAACCCACTCATCACCTCATCAAATATTAATACGATACCGTATTGGTCGCAGAGGCTTCGGAGGCTTTCTAAAAAACCTGTTTCGGGTGGAATACAGTTCATATTACCGGCAACGGGTTCAACGATAATGCAGGCAACACTGTCGCCTTGTTCTTTTAAGCATTCTCTAATGGCTTCGCTGTCGTTATAGGGGAGGGTTAGTGTATGGTCTGCCAGTGCAGCCGGAACACCCGGTGAGCTGGGTACGCCAAAGGTGAGTGCGCCAGAGCCAGCTTTAACTAATAAGGAGTCAGAATGGCCGTGGTAGCAGCCTTCAAACTTTATGATGTTGTCACGACCAGTAAAGCCACGTGCTAAACGGATGGCGCTCATGGTGGCTTCTGTTCCAGAACTCACCATTCTTACTTTCTCGATACTAGGCACTAGGCTGCAAACTTTTTCGGCCATACGGGTTTCAATAACCGTTGGTGCGCCAAAACTTAAGCCTTTTTCAGCTGCCTGTTTGACCGCATCAACAACGGCAGGGTGGCTATGGCCTAGTACCATTGGTCCCCATGAGCCGACGTAGTCAATATATTGCTTGCCTTGAGTGTCAACAATATAAGCCCCCTTGGCATGCTCAATGAAAATAGGCTCGCCACCAACCCCTTTGAATGCACGAACGGGTGAATTAACGCCACCCGGTATGACGAGTTGGGCCTGATCGAAAAGTGATGGATTGCTCATGATGGTCTTGGCTTGTTTAAAATGAATCTATTATAGGCGTATTAGCTTCCTAAGCTAATTAGAAAACAGCTGAATTATTTGATAATGTGCTAAAGGCAATAAAGCGTGAATAATTTGAGGGGTCAATTTTGATGCGTGGCTAATAGTTTGACTCGGGTGCCTTGAGTTGAGGGTGACGTTTAAACAGCGCCGCTGATTTGTTGGAACTAATACATATCGTGATATGATTTTTAACAACGTTAGTGTTTATTTAAGTTAAGAGGGTTTGGTGGAAAAAGATTTTCTCATTAGTCAATTTTCCAGCTAGATATTTATGTTTGATAACGAAAAAGAGGTGTGAAATGAAATATTGTTTAATGCTGGCATCGTTCGCTATTTTTAACTTAACGGCTTGTACCGATGATGGCAGTGCCACTAAGGTCAAACAAGAAGTAACTGTACTTGATAGTCAGCTTCGTGCCTTAGAGAAAACACGGCAGGTAGGCAATGTATTACAACAAAGTACAGATGAGCGCCAAAAGGATTTGGGCCTAGAATAACCGGCCCAACAAGATCGTTAGGTCAGGGGCTGTTTTTTAATCTTTGCGAGTAGCTCATTAATACAATCAGTCGATCTAGGACGAACCACACGAGCCACCTCTTTACCGTCATGTAATAAAATCAAGGTAGGCCAAAGCTTAACCTTAAAGGCACGGCCTAACGGTAAACCCTTGCCGTCATGCACTTTAATGTGTGGTAAGGCTTGAATTGTTAGAGCTTCTTCAATAATTGGAGCAGCGGCTAGGCAATGCCCACACCAAGATGCACCAAACTCTAAAAAAGCACCGCCATTCATATTGCTAACGTGCTCTAGCGTCGGGTTGTCATCGCAATAGTTTGGGTTAAAGCCGATAGGGTGTATGTTCAAAAAAAACATCCTTTTTAGTGGGTGGGCTAGCGTGTCGGTGTTAATAAATCAGTTATCAGGCTTTAATTAGGGGCAACAATAACTCCGCGTTCAATAAAATCTCTAATAATGCTTAGCCCGCCTTCAATAATAACTTCCGGCTTAGGGTGCTGCATCTCCTCAGCCAAGTGACTTAAAATAGTTTCACAGTTTTTTTGAGTGTTATTACTAAGCTTTTCTAGTAAGGAATGGGTCATTGGGTTAGTTTCTAAGAACACAACTTGATCACGAGTATTACGGTAAACAATTAGGTAGCTGGGTTGCTCTGGTGTTTTGCTAGGCAGTAAATCTGGCGAAATGGTATGTACGGGGTATTGGTAAGCAAGCGGGTATGCGCTGAAAGATAAGCACAGCACTTGCTCTGCAATTTGGTTATTGTTGGGTTTGATTTGTTGGTCGCCGTCAGCGGTTGCAGCGATGAGCTCGGCCCATTCATAATGGCACAGTTCTAATAAGAATGGCTGATCCTCCGAGCAGGCTGGGTTGTTTGCGCGCTCAGTTTGTAAAAAATCAATAAACTCGGCAGGGATTTGGGCAAAATAGGGGCTGCTACTTTGGTGGTGAGAGAAAAAATCTTGGACTAATGAGTTCCAATATTCATCGCTGGAAATTTGCCGAAGTACGGGGAAATTATCAGCTAAAAAACCTTGTAAATTATTGAAGAAGAGGTCCCGATAAATATCGATGCGCCGTTTTTCAATATCGCTAGGGGCAGGTGCAGTGCTGGGGTTGCGAATATATTGAGTGAAACGATGCTGGGTTGTAATGAAGCTAGGTGTGTCCACGATAGAGCTCTTTTTTGTTGGCAATTTGGTGGCGTATTTGTGCTCTTTCAATGGTGTTTACCTCGTGCAATAAATCAGCTAAAGGAGGGATGTTAAAGTCTCGCTCAAGCAGGGTTGGGAAAACACCAAAATATTGGTATGCGATATCAAGCAATGACCAAACGGGGTCAATAACATCAGCACCATGAGTGTCAATGATGATGTCGTCGGCTTCATTGTAATGCCCAGCGATATGCGCATAACTGATGCGGTCGCCAGGAAGTTTCTTCAGGAATTCCACAGCATCATATTGATGGTTCACGCTGTTGACATAAATATTATTAATGTCGATCAGCAGTTTGCAGTCCGCTTTTTGAAGGACAGCATTGAGAAAGTCAATCTCTTCCATCTCTTTGCCTGGCGCTGCGTAGTATGAGGCATTTTCAATGGCAATTTGTTCACCAAGAATATCTTGTACTTGGATAATTCGTTGCGCTACGTGATCGATGGCTTCTTCAGTAAAGGGAATGGGCATAAGGTCATACATATGGCCACCATCACTGCAATAGGTAAGGTGTTCACTGTAGATTTTAATTTGATGCTGCTTGAGGAATTTACCAATATCGCGAATAAAACCCGTGTCGAGTGGGTCGGGGCTACCAATGCTGAGCGATAAACCGTGTGCTACGAAAGGGAATTGCTCGGTGAGCTGGCGAAGTTGCTTGCCATACTTGCCACCTAAGTTAATCCAGTTCTCAGGGACGACTTCATAGAAGCCAATATTGTTTGGCGGGTTCTCGATTAGCGGGCCAATAAAGGCCCGCCTTAGTCCGAGACCTGCTCCTGATACAGAATAGGTATTTGGCATGTGATTAACTGGTTTTATTTTTTATCTCCACACTTGCCTTCACCACATTTAGCTTCAGCTGCTTTTTTTACAGCTTTCTTGTCGCCACACTTGCCTTCACCGCATTTAGCTTCAGCTGCTTTTTTTGCAGCTTTCTTGTCGCCACACTTGCCTTCACCGCATTTAGCTTCAGCTGCTTTTTT
>ERZ1027208.158-NODE-158-length-34584-cov-32.698804_pt1 | contig 34584 bp, 29 predicted proteins | sample MGYA00520867_ERZ1027208 | MGnify/ENA primary metagenome ERZ1027208 (study PRJEB33311, sample SAMEA4378413) | marine metagenome | biome: Marine biome; feature: Fjord; material: Water | collected 2014-07-20T08:00:00Z/2014-07-... | depth 75 m ...
TGTTACGGATCAATATACCGTACGGCTTATTATCAAGTAAACAACTTCGCATGCTAGCGCAAATTTCTCGCCAGTATGACAAGGACTACGTGCACTTTACAACTCGCCAGAACGTGCAGTTCAACTGGCCTGCACTTGAACAAGTTCCCGACATTCTAGCTGATTTGGCCAGTGTACAAATGCATTCAATTCAAAGTAGCGGCAGTTGTATTCGAAACATCACCTCAGATCCTTTGGCTGGCGTTTGCGCGGATGAAATTGAAGACCCTCGGCCTTACTGTGAAATCATTCGTCAGTGGTCAACCCTTCACCCTGAGTTTTCCTACTTACCACGTAAGTTTAAAATTGCTATCAGCGGCTCACCGCAGGATCGTGCTGTCACCCAAGTGCACGACATTGGCTTACACATGAAAAAAGATACCGATGGCAACATTGGTTTTGAAGTACTCGTTGGCGGTGGCCTTGGTCGAACACCGGTTATTGGCCAAACGATTGCTGACTTCATTGCTGAAGCTGATATTTTATCGTATTTAGACGCTATTTTACGCACCTATAACCGTTATGGCCGCCGTGATAATAAATATAAAGCACGCATTAAAATACTCGTTAGAGAGACCGGTCTAGAGGCATTCAAAGCACAAGTTGATGCTGAATGGAAAAACTCAAAAGGCGGTGAGTTAACCCTCGATGCTGCCGCCATTGAACGTGTTAAAGCGTTCTTTATTGCACCGAACTACTCTGTATCTGACGATAAACAGCTCAACAGCGACCTTGAAAAAAGTGGTGCCTTTCGCCAGTGGTTTAAACAGAACACTCGTGAGCATAAGCAAACTGGTTACCGTGTCGTGTCTTTATCATTAAAGTCACCTCACCGCCCGCCGGGCGACGTCACTTTCGACCAACTCCAGTTAATCGCCAACTTAGCCGATCAATATAACCTTGGTCACGCTCGATCAACTCATGATCAGAACCTCGCTTTTACTGATGTTAAAACTGAAGATTTATTCAGCCTATGGCAGCAACTTAACGAGCACCAGCTAGCCACTGCCAATATCGGTACGATCACCGACATGATTTGCTGCCCAGGTCTAGACTTTTGCAGTCTCGCCAATGCCAGCTCTATCGATATAGCCCAAGGCATCACAGAAACCTTCACGGATAGTGCTATCGAAACCGGCAACCTTAAACTCAAAATGTCTGGCTGCATGAATGGTTGTGGCCATCATAGTATTGGTGAAATCGGTATTTTAGGTGTCGATAAAAAAGGTGAGCAATGGTACCAATTAACCCTCGGTGGGTCAGACACTCATGAAACAAAATTGGGTGAACGACTTGGCCGAGCCATTGCAAAAGATGATGTTATTAGTACCGTCAAAGACATTGTAAATACCTATAAACAGCATCGTAATGATGATGAAAAATTCGCTACAACGTTCAAACGTATTGGCATTCAACCCTTCAAGGATAAAGTGTATGGCACTCGTTAAAAACAAACAAATCATCCAAGACAGCTGGCACCACCTAACCGCTGAACAAACCTCGCTGGCCAATACAATTGTTAGCCTGGACTATTGGCAACAAAACAAACAGGCGCTTATTTTAAGCAAACAGCCTTTCGGTTTAAACGTAAGCGGTGACCTGCCTGCAGAAAGCTTTAGTGAAGCCCTTGAGCACGTCTCGTTGATAGCGATCGAGTTTCCTGTTTTTTCTGATGGCCGAGGTTACTCTTTGGCTAAAACTTTACGCGATAAGTATCGGTTCACTAAAGAAATAAGGGCGATCGGTGATGTGCTGCCTGACCAAGCGTTGTATTTAAGCCGCGTAGGTTTTGACAGCCTAGAACTAAAAAGTGACCTGTCGGCTAAATTGGCCATAGAAAAGCTTGCCGATTTTAGTGTGTATTATCAGAAGGATTCTGTCAGCCAGTAACCGTTAACGTTAGTCGTCTAGTTTTAACGTAGCCGCCTGTGTCGATAACCAAGCATGCGGCGCCTTGATTTGACTAGAAATAGGCACCACCTTAATATTTTCAGCTGCCAATTGAGGCAACATTTGACGCAATACCGCTAACGTTTCTGGGTGAGGGTGACCGATTGCAACCGCATGCCCGTTCTTTTTAGCTAGGCTCAATAAACGATTAAATTGCTGGTGAATACTTGCCTCATTAATATCATGGTCTAAAAACACATCACGACGAATAACCGGCACACCGACTTCATTGGCTACTTGCTCAGCAACCGATTTTTTAGACGTACGGCTATCAACAAAAAAAGAACCTTTGCTGAGCAGTTCCGTCATCACCCAAGCCATATGTCCTGGGTGCCTTGTTAGCAAGCTCCCCTGGTGGTTATTCATCCCTATCGCATGTGGCACCTTTGCAAACGCTTGCTGTAAAGCATTCACCACACCAGCTTCTCCCATATCTATATTCAGCACACCTATTTCTGCTGCAAGCCCTAGCGTCGACTGCATAGGCATGTGCAACATCACTTCCTTACCCTGCAGGTGCGCATAAGTTGCTAGTTTCTTAGCCTGTGGCCCGCCTGGTAAAATCGCAAACGTTAGGTCTCCAGGTAAATCAACCATCTCACGATCAATTTGCTCATGGTAACCAATGTCGTCAATGATAATACTCACAACCGGCCATTGTTGGCTACCCTCAGCATTGACGACCGTTGACAGCAATACAGCCTGTATTAAACAAGCTATACCGAACTGCTTAAGGCGCATGGCCGTCACTCTAACTACCTTAAAATATTAATGCCTTTAAGAAGGTTTAATGCTTCGTTGAGTGGGTAATCGTTACTCAAGGCTACCTGTTCTTTTTTAGCTTTCTTTGCTTCTTCGCTCCCCGATGGATTTGCTAAGTGTTTACTCAAATCTTTTTCTTTAACCGAAGAGAAATCATCATCTAGGCGTTCAAGCTTAACTTTCAACAAGCTAACATCCGGCGTAATACCTTCGGCTTGAATAGAACGGCCTGAAGGAGTGAAGTATCTTGCTGTCGTCAACTTCACGGCCCCACCTTTATTGTTCTGTAAAATCGTTTGCACAGACCCTTTACCAAAACTCTGCTGCCCCATAATCACTGCGCGCTTATGGTCTTGTAGCGCACCTGCCACAATCTCAGATGCAGAGGCCGAACCACCATTCACTAACACAACAATTGGCGCACCTTTCAATACGTCTTCTGGAGTCGCTTTAAAGCTCATTTTAGAGTGTTCAATTCGACCTTCTGTATACACAATTAATCCATCAGTTAAAAAAGCATCGCTTACTGACACTGCCGCATTTAATAAACCGCCAGGGTTGTTTCGTAAATCTAACACCAAACCTTTTAACTCTGCATTATCGGTTTCTTTTTTAAGCGCTGAAATCGCCTCTAGTAAGTTAGCACCCGTACGTGTTTGAAAGCTGGCAATTCGAACATAGCCATAACCCGGCTCTAACATTCTATTTTTCACACTAACAACTTTAATAATATCGCGTGTAATGGATATTTTTAACGGCCTCGTCTCACCATCTCGAATAATCGTTAAAACAATATCGGTGCCTGGTTTCCCACGCATAATTTTAACCGCATCGCTCAGCGTCATCCCTTTTACAGGCTTTTCATCTAACCTAATCACCAGGTCGCCGGCCTCAACACCAGCTTTAAACGCGGGAGTATCATCAATAGGCGTAATCACCTTTACGAAACCGTCTTCCATTCCCACTTCAATGCCTAAGCCACCAAATTCACCGCGAGTGCCTTCCTGTAAGTCTTTAAAGGCTTTTTTATCGAGGTAGGTTGAATGAGGGTCTAGCCCTGTTAGCATCCCTTTAATGGCATTTTCTAATAAATCATGGTCACTTATCTCTTCAACATACGATGCCTTAATTTGACCAAAAACCTCAGAAAATGCCCGTAAATCGTCTAAAGGTAACGAACTTTGCGGCTCTTTCTCCGCCCAGACCATCCCACCGATGCTTAACATCACTCCAAAAACAGCGCCAGCCGTTAAAACCGGTAATGTTTTGCGTAAAAAACTCATATTAACTCCATTTTTTTATTCACTTACCCAACACGGCCGTTTTTAACCTTCCGGCACCAACGGGTGGGGTTCACGGGTTTACCATTTTTTCTAATACCAAAATATAATCCAGGGGTTTTCTGTCCGCCACTCAAGCCAACTGACGCAATCACATCGCCCGCGGCAACCCAATCACCCACATCTTTGTACAAGCCTTCATTGAAAGCATAAAGGCTTAGATAATTTGCACCGTGATCGATGATGATTAACAAGCCATACCCACGTAACCAATCGGCATAAACAACTCGACCATAAGAAATAGACTTGATCTCGACGCCTTCATTTGCCTTAATTAAAACACCATCGTACCGCCCTGATTTCTTTACACTACCAAATTTCTTCAGCAATGTCCCTTTAACCGGCCATTGCAATTGCCCTTTTTGTTTTATAAAGGGTTTGTTTTTTTGTTTATTAATAGGGATATCGTTAACTGCCACATAGATATTTTGCAGCAAATGGTTTAAACGCTTTTCATTTTCTTTCAGCACCGTTAGCTCACTGGCCGACGAGAGCAGGTTTTTGCTTAAGTTAGCCACCACCGTTTTCTGTCGTTCTTTTGAAGCTTGTAAGCTGGCTTGCTGATGCTGCTTCACTGTCACCATGCTGGCTTGCTCTTTAAGCTCAAGGTCCAATGCCAGCTGAACCTCGGCCAGGTCTGCAATCTTCTTATCCAGCACCCTCACATTATCCAGTCGCACTTGGTTTAAATAACCGTAATACTGCAACATTCTGTTGACTCTTGCTGGCTCTTGTTGGTTTAACAGCATTTTTATCCTTTGCTGTTTACCCATTAAATACGCGGCTTTTAATTGCGCTGCTAAAAAACCTTTTTGCTGCTTAATGTCTTTACTCAAAGCTAAGCTTTGCTTGCGTAAACGTTGAACATTCTTTTGTTTCAGTAACAGCAATGCTTTTATCTGCCTTAACTGTCTGGAGCTCTCACTAAGGCTCTTATCTACCTTTCGTAGCTCTTTTTGCTCAACTGTTTTAAGCGACTGAGTTGACGCTATGTTTTTTTCTACCTTCAGCATTCGCTCACGCAGCTGCTCCAGCTGCTGTTTTTTATCGCTTGCCTCTGAGGCTTGCACCCCAAGCACCCAGCCCATTAAACCAAGCAACAAAAGCAGCCTTAAAAGCCTTGTTATATGCATACCTTAATTACTTTATGCTTAAATTAAGGCGTGAATGTTAGTAAGTTACGCCCCGTCATTTCACTCGGTGGCTTTATGCCGAGCGCTGCTAAAAATGTTGGTGCAACATCAGCTAAACTACCGCTACTCTCTAATGCTGCCCGTCGGCCAACATATAAAAATGGTACTGGGTTAGTGGTATGAGCGGTGTGTGCCTGCCCTGACTGAGAATCTTTCATTTGCTCTGCATTGCCATGATCCGCAGTTATAAAGAGCTCACCACCTACTTTGTCAATGGCTTCTAAAAGCTTCGATATGGCTAAATCCACTGCCTCTACAGCTTTTACCGCTGCATCTAGCTCACCGGTGTGTCCCACCATGTCACAGTTCGCATAATTGGTAATAATCGCATCATATTTTTCTGACAAAATGGCTGACACTAGTTTATTAGTCAGCTCTGGGGCACTCATATCAGGCTGTAAGTCGTAGGTTGCCACCTTCGGTGATGGAATGAGAACCCTATCTTCACCAGAGTAAGGTTTTTCAACCCCACCGTTAAAGAAGAAAGTGACATGCGCATACTTTTCTGTTTCAGCGATTCGGAGCTGTTTTAGCCCATTGTTTGCCAGTACTTCACCGAGGCTATTTTTAATAATGGCCGGTGGGTATGCAACGGGTAAATTAAACGCCTCATGGTACTCAGTCAAGCAAACAAACTGCCCAAGAGATGGCACAACCTCTCGCTTAAAGTCATTAAAGCTATCCTCTGTTAGCGCTCTTGTTAACTCACGTGTTCGATCAGCCCTAAAATTCATAAACATGACACTATCACCTGGTTCAATTACCACCGCTTTTTGATCTAATGCGTGAATAGCTGTTGGAAGGACAAACTCATCCGTTTCATCACGATCATAGGACGCAAGCAAACCCTCTGTCGCATTCTTGGCTGAATATTCGGCCTTCCCTTGAGTCATTAGGTCATACGCTAATTGAACACGGTCCCAGCGATTATCACGATCCATCGCATAAAAACGCCCAACCAGTGACACCGTCCGACCCACTCCAAGGCGAGCAAATAAAGCCTCTATCTTGTCTAAAGAAGCTTGTGCGCTTTTAGGTGGCGTATCTCTTCCATCTAAAATGGCATGTAAATATAATTGATTCACACCTTTTTCTGCCGCCATTTCAAGCATAGCAATAATGTGATCTTCATGACTATGCACGCCGCCTGTTGAAAGCAAACCAACCACATGCAATGCTTTATTTGCCTCGACAGCCTCTTCAACCAGTTGACAGAGCACTTTATTTTTTTTAAACCTTTGCGATTCAACATCATCATTTAGTTGCGTCAGCGTTTGCGGCAACAAACGACCCGCACCAAGATGCAAATGACCCACTTCTGAATTACCCATTTGGCCTGCTGGCAGCCCCACCATTGCACCAGAGCAACTTAGCAGCGCTGTTGGCTGACTGTCCCATAAGCGATCCCATGTAGGTGTTTTAGCTATTTTTACTGCGTTAGAAGTGACTGATTCTGAATAACCAAAGCCATCTAAAACCATTAAAATGACTGGCCGCACAGGTAAATTTTGTTTCAAAGTCCTATCTCCCTTGTTTGCTTGCTATAATAAGCGGTTATAAACTCTCTATTATTTTACGATAGATACCCTTTGAATGCTTTAAACAATCTACTTGGGACCAAAATAATGACTAATCTAGCCACCAATGATTTTCTAAATTGTGATGCTGACATCGCTCGTGCAGCTGAATTATTAAAGGTCATGTCTCACCCCATTCGCTTAAAGATTATTTGCCAATTAGGCCATGAAGAAAAAACGGTGCAGCAATTAATTAATAGTGTTGGAACAACTCAAAGCAATGTTTCTCAGCACCTTTCAGTCATGCGTGAAAAAGGCGTTGTTGAATTTAGAAAAATTGCGACTCGAGCTTTTTACAAGGTCTCCGAAGAGTCTGCCATTAACCTTGTTAAATTATTGAAAACCCTCTACGTCAAATAAGGCACCTCATTAATGGATATTTATTTAGAATTTATTGGCAACAACAGCCTCTTATTTATTGCCTTATTGGTTATCTTATTATTGCTCTCACAGTCAATTTTTAGCGACCTAACGCGTAAACACAAATTACTCTCTGCACCTGAGGCTATCGATCTTATCAACAAGCAAAATGCCGTTATTATCGACACTCGGACAAAGTCTGAATTTGATACGGGGCATATAGCTGATGCTGTTCTAATACCGCTTCCTGACATACAAAGTAAGCCCGATACGTTGAATAAATATTCAGACCAACCCGTGCTTTTTTATTGTAAATCTGGCCCGCGCGCTGATGATGCTTGCAAAAAACTGCTTAAACAAGGGCATGGCCGCGTTTTTGCGTTACGTGGTGGCCTTCAAGCTTGGCAAGAAGCCAATATGCCACTTATAAAAAAATAACCTAACCACCCGGACACATTATGGCCTCTACAGAACCCACTGCAAACAATGATAAACAGTTTGCCATTCAAAAGTTATTTATAAAAGATCTCTCTTTTGAGTCCCCTAATGCCCCGCTTGTTTTCACTGAAAAGTGGGAACCAAGTGTTGATATTAATCTAACCAGCAATGCCAGCAAGGCGCCTCAAGACCTTTATGAGGTATCCATTACCGTCACCGTCACGGTGAAAAACAATGATAAAACCGCCTACCTTGTTGAAGCTACCCAAGTGGGTATTTTTGGCGCTAAAGGCTTCCCAGAAGATGAAATGGGCCCATTATTAGGTAGCTTTTGCCCAAATATTTTATTCCCCTATTTGCGCGAGGTCGTTTCAGAGCTTGTAACAAAAGGTGGCTTCCCTCCCATGCTATTAAACCCAGTTAATTTTGATGCACTCTATGCCCAACATGCTCAAGATAAGAAAGACTCTACCGTAAATTAGCGGGTGGCCGCCATGAAAATAGCGGTTTTAGGTGCGGGCTCTTGGGGGACTGCCATGGCTCTTATGATGGCACGTGCAGGCCACCATGTCACCTTATGGGCACACCACCCTGCTCACATTTCTACATTAGAAAAGGATCGCTGCAATACTAGGTTTTTGCCAGATCATCCCTTTCCAGAAACGCTATCAACGTCTCATGACCTAGAGAAAACCGTCTCAACGCATCAACTCATTATGGTGGCCGTTCCTAGTCACGCCCTTCGAGCAACCTTAGAGAAATTCAAACCATCCTTACAAAAAGATGCTGTTGTCACTTGGATAACCAAAGGTTTTGAAACAGATACAGGGCTTCTAGCACATGAGGTTGTCCGGCAAACACTTGGCTCAACCGTTCGCATGGCTTTAATTTCTGGCCCTAGCTTTGCTCTTGAAGTTGCACAAGGCCTGCCGACGGCTGTGATTGTTGCCTCCCCCAACCTAGAGACGGCAACATTTGTTGCTCAAACAATACGCACCGCTAATTTCCTAACCTTTCCTACAGAAAGCATTGCAAGCGCTGAAATTGGCGGGTCGATGAAAAATATTTTAGCGATTGCTGCAGGCATTTCTGACGGCTTAGGCTTTGGCTCAAATGCCCGAGCGGCTCTCATTACCTTGGGCCTAAAAGAAATGGTTCAACTCGGCAACGTCTACCAATGTTCAGAAGAGTCATTCCTTGGCCTTGCAGGTGTTGGAGACCTAGTACTAACCTGCACAGACGATAAGTCACGCAATCGCCGCTTAGGGCTAAAGCTAGGGCAAGGTGCGTCTATAGATGATGCAAAATTAGCTATTGGGCAAGAGGTTGAAGGCATTCATGCGGCCCGTGAAGTCCATACAATTTGTAAAAAATGGGCACTTGAGATGCCCATTTGCACCCAGGTCTACCGCATTTTATATAAAAAACTTGCACCAGAGGTGGCTGTTCGGTATTTACTCACTATTGCTCAACGTTAATCCGCGTATAAATAATCTGCCCTATTTAAACCCTAGTTGTCGCCATGCTTCATACACTGCCACAGCTGCCGAATTAGATAAATTCAAACTTCTACTGCCTTCTCGCATAGGTATTAAAACGTGATTTTTTTCATTAATTGTTGCCATTAATGATGCTGGCAAACCACGTGTTTCCGGGCCAAATACCAAGGCATCTCCATCTTTATAGCTGACCTCAGCATAATTGTTTTTTGCAAATCGAGAGAAGGCATAAATATTAATCGGTTTTTCTGTGGCAACAAACTCATCAAAACTTTGGTACTCTTGAACGTCCGCCCATTCACGGTAATCCATTCCTGCGCGCCGCAAACGCTTATCATCTAACTCAAAACCTAAAGGATGAATTAAGCTTAAGCGTGCACCTGTATTGGCACAAAGCCGCATAACATTACCTGTATTAGGGGGGATTTCTGGTTCGAACAAAACAACATGAATCATGGTGATAATGACTTTCGGTTAACTGTTATAATTCACTTATTATCTCACTATCACCGATTAAATGCTGCATCCTAAATTAGCTTCTTTTTTCTGCGGAATGCGTTTTCAAACGCCTGTTGTCTTACTGTCTGGCTGTGTTGGCTTTGGCCAAGAATACTCCCGAGTAGAAGGCTTCTCTCATCATGATGTTGGTGCTGTTTGCCTTAAGGGCACCACTTTAGAGGCACGTCCAGGTAATCCAACGCATCGAGTCTATGAAACGCCCTCTGGCATGCTAAACGCTATTGGCCTACAAAACCCAGGGGCTAACGCGGTAGTTAATGATATTCTACCGAACTTAGATTTTGAGGAAACTCGATTCATTGCCAACGTGTCTGGCTCGACCATTGAAGAGTACACTGAGGTCACTCGGATTTTTGATCAATCCCCCGTCGCAGCTATCGAAATAAACATCTCATGCCCTAATGTAAAAGAGGGGGGCGTAACCTTTGGTAACGACCCTGATATGTCCGCACGTGTTGTTGCTGCTTGTCGCTCAGTGACCAAAAAACCAATCATTACTAAACTATCACCAAACCAAACTAATATTGCTGAAAGCGCGCAACGCTGTATTGATGCAGGCAGTGATGCATTCTCGGTGATTAATACGCTCATGGGTATGGCGATTGATACCAAAACAAGAAAACCCATTATCGGCAATATACAAGGCGGCCTATCAGGGCCGGCCATTAAGCCTATCGCTTTATTGAAGGTACACCAAGTTTATCAAGTCTGTAAGGCACATAATATTCCCATTATTGGTCAAGGTGGCATTACCACGGCCAATGATGCCATTGAGTTTATTATTGCTGGCGCCAGTGCTATCGGGCTTGGCACTGGTTTATTTTATGACCCTTTGCTATGCGCCAAGGTTAATGAGGGCATTGCAAACTACCTAGATGAGCATCAGTTGAGCCATATATCGGAGTTAATCGGCAGTTTAGATGCTTAGCGCTTTATAAGTTCCGCTCGTTTAGGCGCTAAACTCTTGAATTTTTCTAGTGAGCGTATTGCGCCCTAAACCAAGAAGTTTAGCAGCATCCTGACGACGCCCTTTGGTTATCTCCAAGGCCTGCATAATCAATACCTTCTCAATGGAAGACACCACTCGCTTTGCTATATCAACTTCACCCTGTGCTAAACGGCGGCTAATATCAATTTTTGCAGCATCCAACCAATCGCCTTCAACGGCGGCTCGTGGACTGCTTTTTTTGTTCTTTAATTCATCAGGCAAGTCATCAAATTGAACCGTATTGCTAGGGCACATAACGGTTAGCCAGTGGCAGGTATTTTCTATTTGCCGTACATTTCCAGACCACTCTAAGCCTTGTAGGTATTCCATGGCTTTGGGATCCACGTGTTTGACCTCTCCCTCTATTTCATTAGCCGCTTTAGTGAGAAAGTGCATGACTAACAAAGGAATATCTTCTCGCCTATCTCTAACAGGAGGAATTTTAATCCTAACCACGTTTAAGCGGTGGAACAAATCTTCCCTAAAACGCCTTTCTTCTACAAGCTTCTCTAGCCCTTGGTGAGTCGCTGCTATGATGCGCACGTTCACTTTAATGGGTTGATGCCCACCCACTGAAAAGAAGTCTCCATCTGATAACACCCGAAGTAGGCGAGTTTGCATATCTGCCGGCATATCTCCAATTTCATCTAGGAATAAAGTGCCGCCATTGGCTTGTTCGAAGCGCCCTTTACGGCGACTGGTTGCTCCGGTAAAGGCTCCTTTTTCATGCCCAAACAATTCAGACTCTAATAAATCCTTAGGGATTGCTGCCATATTCAGCGCAATAAAAGGCTTGTCTTTCCTTAAGCTATGCTCATGCAAGGCTTTTGCCACCAGTTCTTTTCCAGTGCCCGATTCACCATTAACCATCACCGTTACATTCGAGCGTGACAAACGACCAATGGCTCTAAACACCGCTTGCATGGCTGGGGCACTACCAATAATTCCTGGTTCACTAACTTTATAGTGCTCACCATTTTCACCTTGCTCTACAAGCCTTTTTTTATTGTGCTCATACGCTCGCTCAACTTGGTTAACCACCTCATCAATATCAAATGGTTTCGGCAGGTACTCAAACGCCCCTCCATCATAAGCTGAAACGGCACTGTCCATATCAGAGTGTGCCGTCATGACGATGACTGGTAATGCGGGGTAAAGCTGTTGCAAGTCTGCTAATAGCTCAATACCATCTTTACCGGGCATTCTTATATCGGTTATAAGGACATCAGGCATATCGTCATGCATTAATTCCAATATTTTATCCGCACTATCAAAGCTTACGACTTGGCAGCCACTTTTCTTTAAGGCTGTTTCCAACACCCAGCGAATAGAACGATCATCATCGACCACCCAAACAGAAATTTTTTCACTCATCTTTTTTCTCTAACGGTAATATTGTTGAAAATACGGTACGGCCAGGTTCACTTGTCACCTCTATAATGCCATTGTGTCGCTGAACGTTTTTTTGAGCGATGGCTAAGCCCAACCCCGTTCCATCAGGGCGCCCGGTTACCATCGGATAAAATATTTTTGTTAGCATATCCTCAGAAATTCCTGGGCCATCATCTATAACATCAATTTTTACCGCCAAGCGGTAGGTTTCTTCAGAAATCGTAAAGTTACGGTGTATGCGTGTTTTTAAAATAATAATTCCTTGCGCACCCACCGCTTGTATAGCATTTCTAACCACATTTAAAATAGCCTGAATCAATTGGTCTTTATCGGCAGTAATATCAGGGATACTGGGGTCATAATCAGAAATAAGCCTGATACCTTCGCCAACCTCTGCAACTGCAAGTTGCCTCACCCGTTCCATAATGACATGAATATTAATGGGCTGATGATTGGGGCGCTCCGACGAGCCGAGCATTCTATCAACCAGTTTTCTTAAACGGTCAGCTTCTTCTATAATGACATGCGTGTAATCCGAATAACTCCCATCTAGTTCTTTAGCAAGCAGTTGAGCTGCCCCACGTAGGCCACCTAAGGGGTTTTTTATCTCATGGGCTAAGCCGCGCAGCATATTCGTCGCTAGCTCATTTTGTGATAGTAGCTTTTCTTCTTGGTCGATTTGTAAATAATGATTGAAATCGACTATTTCAATTAACACACTGCCATTAAAGTCTTCCGTACTATCAATCAGGTTAAACGATAAACTAATGTTTTTTTTGTCTTGCGTTGGGCCATTAATTATAACGCGGTGCTCGGTGATTCTCGATGCCTGCTTTCGGGCACGTTGCAGCCCCTTTGAAATATTAAAGCTAGAGCCTTCAAATAACTTTTCTGCCTGAATCCCTTGTGCTTGCCTTGCACTAATATCCAATAACTCTTCTGCCGAATTATTAATATAGCTAAGTGCATCGTTACAATCAAAAACAATAATGCCTATAGAAAGCTGCTCGATAAATGTAGGGGGTAATTGAATCGGTTTATTCATTTAATGCTCCATGCAACAACCAAGCCAAGGTGAAGTTTGGGGCTAAATCAGCCTCAACCATGAGGCAGGACACGTTGACCCTGATATTATTGCACCATACTGGTGCGACAGTTTTTATTATTGATTGCGGCTTGGAGAAAAAACCGAACTACGTTGGCTGTGAATAACATGCTGTGGGCTGGCTAACAATACCTCACCTGCCACATTTTTTATTTCTAACCTAATGCTGTGCTGGCCTCTAGCCAAACCATTAATGAATAAACTTTCTTGCTTTACATTATCCACGTAAAGCACCAGCACATCCCCTTCATTCAATGAAGGCTCAAGTACATACGTTACTGGTAATTGTTCCATTCGCACGGTGCTTTCATCCGCTGGTGATAAAATATTAAGGGTTTGGTAAGCGGCTTGAGGCGGCTCTATAAACGGCTTAGCAGGCTGCACTATACGTTTCGGTGATTCATAGGTCATAACAGGTGGCACATCAACCTTTGTCGCGCCTTTCTGCGGCGTATCTGAATACGATACCTTGCCTTGCTTATTCGTATATTGATAGACCGTCGCTTGAGCGCTTATAGCAACCAAAATCAATGCTAAAATTAAAACACCATGTTTCATACCCACCTCCTATGGCTATTAACAGCGGTTTTTATGCTCAGGCTACAGTAGCAAATAACTTACATGAACCCTAAAAACCACATGAGTAATTTATGAAAAAACAACCTTTACCTGCTCTACCGCTGGTAACTCAACCGTGGCTTGCTGAAAGCGTGTTGAAATGTCTTTTGGGTCAGCTGCTGTTCCCAATAAGCTCACAGGGAGCTCTATTTCCACAATGACCTTACCATCTAAATAGTGTAAGTTCACGTGTTTAACGTCATTCGCTTCTTCTAGCGTCACCCATACGCCCTTCAATTGGACTAATAATTCATCCCTAAGCGGCAAATAAATGCTTGGTGAAGATAGCTCATCATCCTCAGGGTCTATATGCACCATCACCTCACCAAGGTCTTCTATACTATCAACCAAAGCAAGCCTAACCGTTTCACTAATAAGGTGTCCTTCTGACACACTGATCTTTGGCTCCACTAAAATATGTACATCAACCAAGGCTGCCGCACCCATTTTTCGAGTTCGCAAAAAGTGTAGCTCTCTAACACCTGCAACGCTCAATATCACTGACTTTATCTGCGCTACTTTATCGGCACTTAACCCACTATCAACCAATTCATTTGCTGCGCCCAGCATTAATTCAAAGCCTATTTTTGCAACCATTAACCCCACCAAGGCAGCGGCAATAGAGTCAAAGTATTTAAACCCAGCCATTTCCATACCGACACCAAACAGCACAATCAGCGATGAAATAGCGTCACTCCGGTGGTGCCAGGCATTGGCTCTTAATAGGTCCGACTTAGTCTTTTTAGCCACCCGCAACGTTAGGTGATATAAAACCTCTTTAGATAAAACCGATATACTCGCTGCTGCAATAATTAACCACCCATACGATATTGTCTTATCATCGACAATACGCATGCCTGCATCCCAAATAATAGCCCCTGCAACGGCTATCAGTAGAATACCTAAGATGGCTGTTGCTAGCGTTTCATACCTAGCATGCCCATACGGGTGCTTATCATCGGCCTTTTGATTGGCGTGATGAGCCGCATAATAAACCAAACCGTCTGATAGCAAGTCGGATAACGAATGAAAACCATCCGCCATCAACGCATGAGATTGACCTATCCAGCCAATACCAATTTTTAACCCTGACAAAACAACATTAACCACGGCACCTAAAATGGTTACGTTCTTTTTTGCCTGTGTTTGCTCCGTTAATGATGACATTATTGACTCCTTATTCTTGAACCACTTCAATGATCAAAATGAACTCCCCTGCGACTTCTTCAGTTTTAAGCAGGGTGTGGCCATTTATTCGGCACCAGGCGGGAATATCCTGCATCACTCCTGGGTCGGTACAAACAACCCTTAACTGCTCACCGCTAGACATTGTTTTAATGATATTTTGTGTCTTAATGACCGGCATTGGGCACATTAAACGACGCGCATCTAATTCAATCATACTCGCCATGCTTCCTGTATTTCATCTGCTGCAAAGGGTTTTACACTAATAGTGTGACTCACCCCATTCTCTGTCACTTCAACATCTACCACCTCGGCATCACGGCCCTGGCTAAAGCGTGCAACAATACGTGCAGCTAATTTAAAATCTTCCTTATCAGCCGTACCATCCAACAAGGTTAACGGGCCTTTATGACTCATCGTTCGCAAGGTAATAAATTGTTTTTTATAGCCTTGTAAAAAGTTATTTTCACCTTCTTCACGCGCCACAATCAATTTAAAGTTTGGCTTAGGGCGAATATGGCGACCAACTTTAAGCAACATAATATCGTCAATTTCATAATCCCTTTTACCACGCGAGGCCCATAAATCCGTTAGCTTAACTGAGTACGCCTTATCGGTTAAGAAACAACAGCCGCCCGCTGGTTGCGCATAATCATCAAAGCCAAATTTCTCGGCTAACGCCATTTGTGGTTTACGCGTACGGCCGCTAAAGTCATATAGCTCATCACGGTTAACCCAGCCTTCACGCTCGGGCAACGTTTCCGGTAGGTTCTTCGCACATAAAGGGCGAAGTAATAAATCCTCCGCGCCCGATTCCGCTGAAATAACCGGCATCGTTTCTTTACGTTGTGACATTGGGCGCTGCCCGATGACTTCACCGGTAATAATAAAGTCAAAGCCATTTTCTATGGCCCACTCCTTTGCCTTACCGACCATAAAAATCTTACAGTCTAAGCACGGGTTCATATTAGCCCCATACCCATGCTTTGGATTAATCAAAACATCCTTATATTCTTCAATAATGTCAATAATATGAAGCTTTATCCCCAACGTCTCCGCGCTCCATAGCGCATTATTTCTTTTGGGTTTAGCCTTATCTTTTTTACGGATCGCATGGGTGTGGCCTTCAACACAAAAACCCGTATAAAAATTAATGCCTTCTACGTGTACGCCTTGTTCTAGCATAACTTTTGCCGCTAATAGCGAATCTAACCCGCCTGAAATCAGTGCGACTGCTTTTTTCTGTGTTGCCATGTCTTTATTTTCTCGCTGCGTTGAATAACTCAATAACTGGGCATTATACTCGATTGATTTATCTTGTGTTTTGGCTAAATTTAAAAACATACGGGCAATAACCCAATGCTAGCAATAAACTTATTCATATCGTGCTCGTTTACTTAACTTAGCAGCCTTTCTTCGTGCTGTATTAATGATAAATGTACGCTTATTAGCTATACTCCTCGTTCATTTTAATAACTCTCAATTTTCTCGTGAACAAATCTAAGCATGACCTCCAGACATTCCAAGGCCTTATCCTTGCATTGCAAGAATACTGGGCTAACCAAGGGTGCGTTATCCTCCAGCCTTTAGACCTTGAAGTGGGCGCTGGTACCTTTCACCCAGCAACATTTTTACGGGCCATAGGCCCCGAGCCTTGGGCGACTGCTTATGTTCAACCGTCACGCCGTCCAACTGATGGCCGTTATGGTGAAAACCCAAATCGCTTACAGCACTATTATCAATTTCAGGTGCTGATCAAACCATCACCGATTGATATCCAAGACCTATACCTTGGTTCTTTGAAGCACTTAGGCTTAGACATGTTGGAGCACGATATCCGCTTTGTTGAAGATAACTGGGAATCGCCAACGCTTGGCGCATGGGGCTTAGGCTGGGAGGTTTGGCTAAATGGCATGGAAGTGACTCAGTTCACCTATTTCCAACAAGTTGGCGGGCTAGATTGCCGCCCAGTGAGTGGTGAGATAACCTACGGGCTTGAGCGAATTGCCATGTACATTCAAGGCGTTGAAAGCGTTTATGACCTTGTGTGGACCAAGAATAAAAACGGTACGGTAAGTTATGGCGATGTGTTTCATCAAAATGAAGTGGAAATGTCGACGTATAACTTTGAACACGCTGACACCGAGTCCTTATTTGAGCAATTCAATCAATGCGAAGCCGCGTGTAATTTGCTAATTGAAAAAAGTTTAGCATTACCGGCTTACGAACAGGTCTTAAAAGCCTCTCACACCTTTAACTTACTCGATGCACGACATGCTATTTCGGTAACCGAAAGGCAGCGTTTTATTTTACGTGTTCGTAGCTTATCTAAAATGGTGGCTGAAACCTATTACGCCTCTCGTGAGGCACTCGGCTTCCCCATGTTAAAAAATACCGAGGCCTCATCATGAGCAAGACTGCAGACTTATTATTTGAACTTGGCTGTGAAGAATTGCCACCGATGACCTTAAACACCCTGCGCGATCACTTATTAAAAGGTGTCACTGCCGGTTTAGACGAGGCCAACCTTAGCTACGGCCAATGCCATAGCTACGCCACTCCGCGCCGTTTAACCCTTCATATTGAAGCACTACAAACCGCACAAGCCGATGTGGTGGTTGAAAAACGAGGCCCTGCCATGGCTGCCGCTTACGATAAAGAGGGTAACCCTAGTAAGGCTGCCTTGGGTTTTGCTCGTGGCTGTGGCGCAGAATTTGATCAACTTGGTACCCTAAAAACAGACAAGGGTGAGTGGCTTTCCTATAACAAATTAGAACAAGGCCAAGCAACAAGCAGCCTTATTTCTGGCATTATTGAAACATCATTAAGCCGCTTACCCATTGCTAAACGGATGCGCTGGGGTAGTTCTAATGCCGCCTTTGTACGCCCCGTACACAGTGCTGTATTAATGCTTGGCGAAACGGTTATTAACAGCACCTTTTTAGAGGTCAGCAGTTCAAACCAATCATTTGGCCACCGCTTCCACGCGCCCGCTAATATCACCATTAACAGCCCTAGCAGTTATTGCCAGCAGCTAAAAGAAGCCTATGTGATTGCCGATGTCGAGCAGCGCAAAGCGATGATTAAAGACCAAGCTATTGCCGCTGCTACTGCTGTTGGCGGGGTTGCTCATATCGACCCAAGTTTGCTCGATGAAATTACCGCATTGGTTGAATACCCTGTGGCGGTTACTGGTAATTTTGATGCACACTTCCTTAGCTTACCGAAGGAAGTTCTCATCACCACCATGCAAATTAACCAGAAATACTTCCCTGTATTGGATGATAAAGGAGCCTTACTGCCTCACTTTATTACCATCAGTAATATTCAAAGCAGCAACCCAGCCTCGGTTAGCCACGGTAACGAGCGCGTTATTAGCCCACGCTTAGCCGATGCTGAGTTTTTCTGGCAACAGGATCTTAAAATTACTCTGGCCGAGCGTGTTAGTAGCTTAGACAATGTGGTGTTTCAACACAAACTTGGCTCGGTTGGCGAGAAAACACGTCGGGTTGAAAAACTATCATCGACACTCGCGCAGCAACTCGGTTCTGACAGCGAACTGGCCTCACGCGCCGCATTGCTTAGCAAAACTGACCTTGTGACCGATATGGTTGGTGAATTTGCCAGCTTACAAGGCGTGATTGGCCGCTACTACGCCACCGATAATGGCGAAAAGCTAGAGGTTGCAAACGCACTGGAGCAACAATACTTACCCAAACAATCGGGCGGTGCCTTACCTAGTAGCGAAACCGGTCAAGTGCTTGCACTTTGCGATAAACTGGATACCTTAGTGGGCATTTTCAGCGTAGGCCTTTTACCGACGGGCGATAAAGACCCCTTCGCATTACGCCGAGCAGCGCTAGGTATTTTACGCATTATTATTGAGAACAAGCTGCCCCTCGACCTTAAGCAGTTGATCAGCCTATCTTGCACTCAATTTAGCCATGATTTTGATACTGATAAAACCAGCGAACTGGTCTTTAATTTTGTGATTGATCGCTTAAAAGGGTATTGTTTGGCTCAAGATTATAGCGCTGAACAGTTTGCCGCCGTTGCTAGCGTTAATTGCCCGCAACCCGTTGATTTTATGAACCGACTTTTTGCGGTGAAAGAATTTTCGGCACTGGATGAAGCCACCAGCTTGGCAGCCGCTAATAAGCGTATTCAAAACCTATTGAAAAAAGCCCCAGATGACGTTGCCAGCTTGTTCCAAGCCAACTTATTACAAGATAGCCAAGAGCTCGCGCTGCATCAGCAACTACAAAACATTGAAAGCCAAGTAAGCCCGCTTATTGAGCAACACCAATACATTGACGCCTTAAAGTTATTATCGTCGCTTAAAAGCCCTATTGATGAGTTTTTTGAACATGTCTTTATTATGGCCGACGATGAAAACCTTAAGTATACGCGCCTAGGTCTGTTAGCTAAGATCCATGCTAATTTTATTAAAATAGCTAATATTTCAATACTTTAGAGCGACACAGCATGCGAGATATTATTCTTGATCGTGACGGGGTGATCAACCTTGATAGCGATGCCTATGTCAAAAGTGTTGATGAGTGGATCGCCATCGACAGCAGCATTCAGGCCATTAGCCAATTGCACCAGGCTGGATACCGCGTGTTTGTTGCCACCAACCAATCGGGTATTGGCCGTGGGTTTTTTAGCCTGCAAACACTTGAAGCCATGCACTATAAAATGTGTCATTTGGTGAATGAAGCAGGTGGGCTGATTAGCGACATCGCCTATTGCCCACATACACCCGAAGACAATTGCACCTGCCGTAAGCCAAAAGCGGGCCTACTAAAAAAGCTTGCGGCAGATCATCACATTGATCTAACACAGGCCATCGTTATCGGCGATAGCCTGCGTGACTTGCAAGCAGCAGATCAAGTGGGCGCAACGGGCCTGCTCGTCTTGACCGGTAAAGGCCAAAAAACTCGGCAACAAAACCCTACGTTACCCTACCCTATTTTTGAGACCCTCTATGACGCCACAAAAAATATCCTCAGCTAAGCTTTTTATCCTAGGTTTTCGCTCGGTTATATTCTTTAGCTTCCAAGTCATTAGCCTTTTTATCTTTGCACCTCTGGTACTGCTATCCTTTCCCTTTTCCTATCAGATACGATACCGCATCGCCAGCCGTTGGGCTAAGCTGGTTATCAAGGCACTTAAAGTCATCTGCAAGCTCGACTTTGAAGTTAGCGGAGCTGAGCACATTAAAGGCAATGGCATTATCTTTTGCAAACACCAATCTGCCTGGGAAACCTTTGCGCTCCAAGCGATTTTCCCCGAACAGTGTTGGGTGCTTAAGCGTGAATTATTGTGGATCCCCTTATTTGGCTGGGCACTAGCACTCACTCAACCGATTGCTATCGATCGCTCACAAAAATCGCGCGCCTTTAAGCAAATTGTTAAACAAGGTATTGAACGTTTAAAAACAGGCCGCTGGGTGGTTATATTTCCCGAGGGTACCCGTACTGCACCTGGTGAAAAAAGAAAGTATATGGCCGGAGGTGCTATGCTGGCCAAAAAATCTGGTTACCCTGTGATTCCAGTAGCCCATAACGCAGGTGAGTACTGGCGAAAAAATGCCTTTATAAAGTACCCTGGCACCATTCAAGTACGCATTGGTGAAATGATCAACAGCCAAGACTTATCTACGCGGGAGCTCAACGAACAAACTGAACAGTGGATAGAAGAGCAAATGCGTATTATCAGCCCGTCAACATAACCAACCAAGGCGACAGCGATTAAAACATCCAGCTTTCTGGGTCTGGGTGAGCCTCTTTGTTATCGACTAACTTTATACCTTTAACACAACGTACAATTAACCAAATAACCGCAAATAAAAATACCAAGTAGCCAATTAGAATAAATGTCAGTATAAAGCCCGCTAGCATATAAAGCGTGCCTATCCAAAAGGTTCGTATCTGGAATTGATAATGGCTTTCTAACCACTCTGGAGCATCACCCCTGTTCATATAGGCCATCACTAGCCCGATGATCCCAGTTATACCGAATACCGTACTGACCAAATATAGAATATAAATAATCTTCGCCGTCCCCTCGCTACTCTCTTTCGTAATCAGCCCTTTTTCATTCATTTTATTCTCCTGTTGGTATACGGGTGTTTAATCTTTATAGGGTCCCGCCTATTTACACCTATTTAGCACCCTAAATTATAGAGTTTAGGTGTATTATCACCTAATGACTTTTTAGAATAAGGTCTGCACTACTTTGGTGCTTACGCACTATTTAGGTGCGTATTTATTCTTTTATACTGTATGACCCTATTATTTTAGCTTTACATTGTGCTTTTAACGATAAAATCAACGGATATAAGCCTTTTTAGAATAATAGTCATTGGCTCATTTTTTGCTTATGAACTTATATAGTTAAGCGTAGGGTTTCTTACGCGGCATTTCCTAATATTGGTCTTTTCATCTTAGCCGATATTAGTCGAAAGGTTTTCTACAATTTTTTTAATTTACCAAAGGACGTTTAAATGAGTGGAAATGAAGCACGCCTACAGGCGATTTACCAAATAACTAACCGTGAAACGTTAGCGACTGAACCAACTAAACCCTTAAAAGAAATTTGGGGTTGTGACGTGTTCAACTTAACGACCATGGAAGAGTCTCTGTCTAAAACCGCCTTTAAAGCCATGAGAAAAACCATGCAAACTGGCGAGCCTTTAGACGCAAACACTGCAGACGTAGTTGCTGCCGCCATGAAAGATTGGGCATTAGCAAAAGGCGCTAAGTTTTTCTCTCATATTTTTTACCCACTAACCAATATCACTGCCGAGAAGCATGACGGTTTCATTATTACTAACCCTGATGGCGCATCCATTACAGAGTTCACAGGTAGCTTATTAATAAAGGGTGAACCAGATGGTTCATCTTTCCCAAATGGCAGCATTCGAATGACCAATGCTGCACGTGGTTACACGGCATGGGATCCAACAAGCCCTGTTTATATTCTGCATACCGATAATGGCGCCACACTCATGATCCCAAGTGTCTTCATGTCTTGGACTGGTGAATCATTAGATAAAAAAATTCCATTATTACGCGCTAATGCAGCAATGGATAAGGCCGCTAACAAAGTTTTAACTCTTATGGGTGAAACGGATATAGCCCCCTTTAACTCTAGCTGTGGTGCTGAACAAGAGTACTTTTTAGTTGATACGAATTTTGCAAACACTCGACCAGACCTTTTATTGGCCGGCCGCACACTATTTGGTGCACCATCAGCCAAAGGTCAAGAGTTTGATGACCACTACTTCGGTGCTATTCCTCCTCGCGTTCAAGTCTTTATGCAAGATTTCGAAGACCAATTATATCGCTTAGGTATTCCTGCCAAAACTCACCATAATGAAGTAGCGCCTGGACAATTTGAAATTGCCCCTTACTTCGAAGCAGCAAACCTTGCTGCCGATCATCAGCAGCTTATGATGACGCTATTACAATTAACAGCTAAAAAACATGGCTTCACTTGCTTGTTACACGAAAAACCTTTTGCAGGTATTAATGGCTCGGGTAAACACGTTAACTGGTCTGTTGGCAATGCAACCCAGGGGAATTTACTCGACCCAGGAAAAACACCTCACGATAATTTAAATTTCTTATTGTTCTGCGGTGCTGTTATTAGAGGTGTTCATAAATTTGGACCTTTATTACGTGCTGTTATTGCATCCGTTGGAAATGACCATCGTTTAGGTGCCAACGAAGCTCCTCCAGCCATTATTTCAGTTTATCTTGGCGAACAGCTTGAAAAAGTATTCAGCGACATTAAAGATGGCAAACTAACACCTAGCGTAGATGGTGGCGTTATGGACTTAGGTTTAAGCCAAATTCTTAATTTTGAGCGTGACCCAGGTGACCGTAATAGAACATCACCTTTTGCCTTTACTGGTAACCGTTTTGAATTCCGCGCGGTTGGCTCTTCACAGTCCGTATCTGGGCCATTAGTGGCTTTAAACACTATACTAGCAGACTCGCTCGAATGGCTTGCTGGTAAGCTTGAAGTGGCCTTAACAAAAGGCAACCAACAAGAGGCTGTTATCTCTGTCCTTAAAGATATGATGGGAGAGCACGGTAATGCAATATTTGGTGGCGATGGCTACTCAAGCGAATGGCATCAAGCAGCTGTAACGGAACGTGGGCTTAAAAATATTCCAACAACAGCCGATGCACTTCCTGCTTTTCGCGAAGCCTCAATTCAGGAGCTTTTCAAAGCCACGGGCGTGTTATCTCCTGTCGAACTGGATAGCCGTTTTGAAGTGTACTCAGAGCAATACATTATGTCCATTAGTGTAGAAGCCAAGCTGATGGTTGATATGGCAAAAACGCTCATTTACCCAAGTGCATCACGCTACTTGTCAGACTTATCGCTGGCTAATGCTAGCGCTATTGATATGGGGCTTGAGCTAGACAACAGTATTGCGCAGGAAGTTGCGGCTGATATTAATGGCATGCTTGCAGCTGTTAATAAGCTTAGCACCGCTAGTGAGAAAGAAGACTTTGCATCAATAGAAGAACATTTACAGTATTGTGCTAATGAAATCTGCGGTCTCATGGCAGTTGTTCGCTCACATGCCGACTCACTAGAGTTAAATGTAGCCGATGAACTATGGCCTCTCGCTAAATACCAAGAAATGTTATTCATTAAATAATATCTCTTCTTTAACTAAAGGCCGCTACTACAGCGGCCTTTTTTATGCCTGCTGCTAAAGCTTGAAACGATCAGCAGCAGGGATTAGTTATTTGACAATCTTTAAGGACCCTCCCTCTTTTCTTTGCCATTTTTACGGCATAAACATTCTTAATACCTAGTGTGAGACATGACTAGCCAACCTAGGGACGATCAAAATAAAGTAAATAATCGACCCATCAGGTATGCTTAGGTATTCGATTAAGTCGCTCCCAGTAAACGAGCAGCATGGATATTAAACAAGACAATGAGCAACCATAAATTAATTCATAGAAAACGTAACAAAGTCCTTGGTATACCCGAGCTTATTGCAATCGCTCTTGGCGGAATGGTTGGTGGTGGGATTTTTACTATTCTTGGGATTTCCGTATCCATGGTTGGTGCTTACACACCTTTTGCCATTGCTCTAGGTGGTTTACTTGCTCTCTTGGCTGCTTATTCCTATGTAAAGCTTGGCATTTACTATAAAGACGAAGGCGCTAGCTACTCATTCTATAAAAGAACCTTTCCAAACTTTCCTTTTGCCGCCTCGCTCGTTGGCTGGTGGGTTATATTTGGCTATATTAGTACCATTGCACTATATGCCTACACCTTCTCTTCATATGCTCTTAGCGCCTCTGATTTTGCCAATAATGAGTGGGCTCGAAAATCTGTCGCAGCATTGGTTATTCTTACCTTTACCCTTATTAATGTTTGGAGCGTAAAAGGTATGGGCAAAATCGAAGATATTATGGTTTATAGTAAGCTGGTTATTTTGGTAGTGATCTCTTTTGTCCTTATCAATAATAGTCAAACAACCCTTCCAGTTCTCCTGACTAGTCACCACTTATCTGGGAACGGTATCAATATATTCTCTATCTTCATTGTTGCATCGGTTACATTTGTAGCCTATGAAGGCTTTCAACTGGTTATTAATGCCGTTAATGAAATGGACAAGCCCGACAAAAGTATCCCCAAAGCTATTTATACTGCCATACTCCTTTGCATTCTTATTTATATCGTTATCTCATTAGGGGCTATTTTAGCCATTCCTTTCGACGATATTATTGAAAATAAGGAATACGCACTTGCTGCTGGCGCTGAAAAAATACTGGGGCACTGGGGAACAGATTTGGTGATTCTAGGTGCTTTATTAGCCACGAGCAGCGCTATTAGTGGCACCTTATTCGGTGCATCAAGGCAAGTTTCGGTCATAGCAACCGACCATTACTTGCCCAGCTTCCTCTCTCACAAAATAAACTCTATTCCTATTTTCGCCATCATCGGTATCGCCTTGCTAGCTATATTTCTTGTATTCATTGGAAATCTAGAACTTATTCTTGAATTTGGTAGTATCACATTTCTATTTGTATCCATACTCATGACCTATGCAAATTATAAAGTTCGCAATTTAACAGGCTCTTCTTTAGCCATTATCTTACCGGCATTTTTTGGCTTAGTGGCTGGGACACTGGCTATTTTATATTATGAGTTTACCTATCAACCACAACAAATACTCTTTACTACCGGCATATATGGCTGTTTAACCCTTGGCGCTTGGTTGTATTCAAAGAAGAGTATCTAATTAAACAACACCACTTGTTATGTATCGTGTCATTAATATTTGGGTGTTAATTTTAAGCAAAAAAAAACGGGGCAAAAGCCCCGTTTCTTATTAATACGTCGAATTTATTTAACGCTTAATTCAACTCTTCGATTTTGTGCACGACCTTCTTTTGTGGCATTATCAGCAATCGCGTTATCTTCACCAAAACCAACTGATGTTAATTTAGTTTCAGAACACCCCTGTTCGACCATAAACGCAACAACAGCTGCTGCACGGCGTTCTGATAAATCTTGGTTATAAGCACTAGCACCTTGTGAGTCAGTGTGACCACTCACCAATAAGCTTACATCAGTATGGTGTGTATGATGCGCAAGCGCTATAGGCGCTAAAATAGCCTTAGCTGCATCAGTTAAGTCTGCAGAATTTGTATGAAAATTAACACCCTCTAATACAAAGGCATCAACACAACCTAGCTCATTGACCATCGCGCCTGCTTTTGAATTAGGACATTGGTCCTTATAATCAGCTACGCCATCGTTATCAGAGTCTAGTGCACAGCCTTTATTATCTACCGCTGCACCAGCTGGTGTTGTTGGGCACTCATCAATGCTATCAGCTACGCCATCATTATCAGAATCTTTAGGTGCAACCACTGGTTTAGGTTCATCAGCCATTAACGCACAAATTGTACCGCCAATAACCGCACCACCAATAGCACTTAATATTGCATCTTCATGGTCATGATCATCACCAAACCCACCAGCTGCACCACCAATAGCGGCTCCAGCTAACGCGCAATTCTGCCAATCTTGTTTTTCCACACTGGCACAACCAGCCAGTAAAGCAGATGCTGCTAAAATAGCAGCTATATTCTTAATTACTTTCATTGTTAACTCCCTTTTTAAAAAATTATTATTCCGTCACATTTTACATCAAATTTATTGACAAGCGTTAAACCAATTATGAAAGCCCTTCGTTAACCTCACCTAGGTATGAGCCGGTACCGCTAATTAACCTGTATATTTGTTCGACTTTACATCCTTATTAACAATTATCCTCCTCCACTTGTAAGGTGTAGTGGTTTAAAATTCACAAACTACTTGAAAAATTAAGGTTAATTTAAGCCTCATGAGGTTTTAGGGTTAAGTTTCACAAATTGAATCCCTTATAATTTATTTAAACTTCTTAAAAAAAAATGAAAAATATGGATGAGGAAAAAACGAATATTAAAAGTTCTTGCATGGGTTTTAATCCGACATACTCTGACGAAGCTCCAAGCTTCGAGCAAGTTAGTCAATTAGCAGGCAGTACAATTATCGAATTTGGTGCACCTTGGTGTGGACACTGTATTGCTGCTACTTCAGCTATACAAGAAACGCTCTCTAAACACCGTGACGTAACTCATATAAAATTATTTGACGGGAAAGGAAAAATTTTAGGCCGTAAATTTAAGGTTAAACTTTGGCCAACTCTAATTTTATTAAATAATGGTCTAGAGGTAGGTCGCCTTATTCGACCCTTACATGCTGGCGAGGTTAATCAACTACTGGAAAACCCTCAGCAAAAATACGACTAAACTCCCCCACCCCTTCTTAAAATAAAAATAAACGATAAAATCAAGAAAAACAGCCTCTCTTAAGCTCAACCACAGCTTATTTAGCAAACACCCTTACTGCTTACCTAATATTTTAATATAAAACGCCTAACAAGGCTCTCCTTCTCAATACCAGAATTTTTCCTCATTCTTCCTATAATTAAAAAACCTGATACCCTTTTCAGCCTGTTTATTACAACCATAAAAAAAGCCGGGGAAGATAACTACCCCAGCTTTTTATTTCCATATTCAAATTTCTTGTGGAAGTTTTGTTGCTTCTCATTTAAGCTGAATTTTCAACCACTGATTTTATTACGTTTTCCCATTTAAGCTTAGACGGATAAACTTGATATTCTCACTATAAATGACTCAAAGCACCTGAAATTCTCATAATTTCGCATCAAATTGAAATAACATAGTTATATCAACAAGTTACTCGACGGCTTTTTCTGCTAAAAAAACCTTAATATGAGACAAGTGGAACCTTTAATTAGGTGGCTAATTCAACTATGACAGTACAAAGAAAGTAACCCTGCCATTTTGTCTATCTTTTTTATCAGTAACGCATTTTTTTTGGGAGCAAAAAGTTTTGGCATCAATGTTTCTGGGTCTCGAGAAAAACCAGAGGTATAACCTAGCAGTGCCGCATATTTCGTTGCTGCTTCACCTAAAGGCTCATAAAATCTATCGAATAAATCCTCTTCGTTTGTTTTCCTTAACTCCTTATATTGATGCTTGCAGAGTGCACAAATTTCAACATACAGAGGAAAAAATAACGGCCCAGCTAAATATTTAGCTTCTTCAAGCGATCTTTTGTAATGCTTCAGTGCTAAAGCAGCATTACCCAATGATACTGCTACTTTAGCTAAGATCCATTCATCAAGCCATAATGGAGTTTTATCAAACTTACGTTGCAACACAATGGCCGAAAAATCTATATCTTTTTTACTATATAAAAAATCAAGCGTGCTTGGAGTATCTAAATCTTTAATTAGTGAAGAACTCAACAGCCTAAGTCTTTTAATCAAGTCATGATAGCTACCCATTGACTTCTGAACGAATAATTCATCGGTTAGCTTATCCTCATTGAACAACAAATCTACTCTATCGCTAACAGGAAATTGGCTGCCCTTATTATGGAGGACAGGAGACTGCCACTCTAGTGACTCCGGTATACTGCGTGTTCCCGCTAAATCCATCTCGAAAATATGATTAGTGATGTTATGGGTTATAAATACTGAGTAGGCTTTAATCCAAAAAAGTTCTTCATCCTCTCCCTCAGGAAGACGGGAAACAAAGGGCTTTATTGTGTAATAAAAGGTACCCCATTTGATTTTATTATTCTTGCTGAGCCTATCAATTACCTGCTTTGACTTTGTATTTACTGGCTGTGATTTAAAATCTAGACTCCATATGTCTTTATCGCAAAAGTTGGCATTTAGTCGAAGTTCGTGAAATTGATGCAATTCGTGTAATGATACGCCACACAGGTCAGCTACACTATCGACGAATGACCTAAGTGGCCACCTATTATTTTTATCACTACTAATAATAACCTTAGCACTTATTGATGTTTCATGAACCAACGACTCTATAAGATTAATCAATATATGTTTCATAAAATACAGGTATGAGTCTAATTGATCTTCTGGTTTTGCCGCATGCTCTCTTATGAACTCTCTATAGTACATTAGTGATGAAGAATAAAACTTTGAAGCAAATGTAGAAAGCCCTTTCTGTGGAAACCTATCATCGATAACAATATCAATATATTCCTTAAACTCAACAAACTCACCATATGAAAAGAAGTCCTCCTTCGATAGGTGGTTCGTATAATTCTGAATTGTTTTATTTTTTTTAACTTCTTCCCTCTGCTGAGGAGATGTTTTCATTGTTACTGATATTAAATCATCGAGATCCCCATATGACCCATCCTTTCTTTTAATCGCACTAAATGCTTCACTTAATGCCTTCCTTCTTTCTTTCTCTTTGGCAGGAACATTGAATACAATATTCTTATTTTCACTAGCCCACAGCCCTAAACTATCGCAGACGACCTTATTGAAATGACCTAAAGTTGGCATTTTTTGAATTGATGACGACATAATAAATTTCCTCTAAGTGAATGATTCAGATAATCTACAGGGAATTCACTTTCACACTAAGTATCAAAACGGGGATAACTTAGTAATCAGTCTATTACACATAACTCCCGTTCTATAGGCGCTATGTAACGACATACCCACAGTAATTTGCCCAGCCACGAGCAAGATTATCGAGTATTTCGTTCTGGGTAATACCCTCTAATTCCTCCGATTCATGTTTAAAGACTACATCAACCTCTCTGTTGGCTTTAGTTGAGTCATTAATATATCAAACACCACCTACCTTTACGCTCGACTGTTCTGCTTTTACCTTCTTCAGAATTAACTGAATTATTCAACAAACAAACCACCTCTCGTAGAAATCCGATCCAATCAGTACTTTGTCTCTCAATGGTGCCTTGTCTACGTTCAAAAGGAAGACGGCGTGTATTATAGAAAACAAGTACTGGAAACTTTAAGGATATTCTTATTTTCAAGAAGAATAGAATCCCCCCCTAAGGGTTAGGCGATGTTATGCCAATATATTGAAATATCAGGCACTTCTTTTCTTACATGCATAAAATGCAATATGTTTGGGGATCGTTTGCGTATAATATTTCCTCTAGTGAAACGTATAAATTCAAGCGCATGTGCTATTTTCTGCTTAGATAAGTCCTTTGTTTTACAGTAGTCGCGATATAGCTTTTCTGAATTTTTGCAGCCACAGTATTCATCATCCCGTATCTCTTCCATTCTTTCATAGGCGTAAGGCGCTGACTGGTAGCCTGGCCATCTGCCTAAAACCTTTAGGTGCTCATGGCGAAGCGCCCACAATGTGTAAAGGTCGAGAAGTTTGACAGTTTTATCCCCAATATTCCAAGTATTGTCTTTAAGGTCAAAGACGCAAATTGAGCCATCCGGGAAATTAGTATGCCTTGGGCCAATCCATTCATAAGATATGGCGTTGCTCCAAAATCCCCAGCTTCTGGGGAATAGATTTGGAGAATAAGGTAATGCACAAAGAAATGCGGCCTTCTTTCCCAGCTCCGCTAAGACAGAGCTTTCCGTTAGTAGCCACAGTTTATTCCCTTAAACGTCTAAGTTTGAAACCTCTAATGCATTTTTTTCAATGAAGTCACGTCTAGGTTCTACTTCATCACCCATTAGTGTCGTGAATACTTCGTCCGCGCTAATCACATCTTCAATTCTTACCTGTAGTAAACGCCTGTTATCAGCATCTAGGGTGGTTTCCCATAGTTGTTCTGGATTCATTTCCCCCAGACCTTTATAGCGTTGAATCTGCTGACCTTTACGTGCTTCTTTCATTAGCAAGCCGAAAACTTCTTTGAAGCTTGATACCTCGGTTTTTTTATCACCTATAGCCAGTGCTGTGCCTTCTTCAAATAAGTCACTGACGGTGTTACCAAAATGAACGAGTTTTTTGTATTCTGCTGATTTAAAAAACAAGGAGGTCATTTCAAACTTTTTTTCAACTCCATGCGAAACGGTTGAGCCTGTGATACTCCATTTACCTTCTTCTTCGTAATCAACTGCTAAGGTGTAAATAGTTGCACTTGTTTCTACTGCATTCAAGTCTGCTTCTAACCCACTTAGCCATTGCTCAATGCCCTGTTTACTTGTCTCGAGTTGCAGTTCTGCTGATACCAGTAGTTTATTAAGCACTAATTCATCGTAACGGCCCGATAATCTCGCGATCATACTTTCTATTTGTAGGTGTTCTTTTGCGAGTGTCTCTAACGCTAAGCCTGAAATAACCGGGCTACTTTCATTAACGACTAAACTGGCTTTTTGTAAACTTAATTGCAGTAGGTAACTATTAAGCTCGCTATCATCTTTTACGTAGTGTTCTTGCTTGCCTTTTTTAACTTTATATAGTGGTGGCTGTGCAATATAAATATTGCCATTTTCAACCAATTCCGGCATTTGACGATAGAAGAATGTAAGTAATAAGGTACGAATATGTGAGCCATCGACATCCGCATCGGTCATGATAATTATTTTATGGTAGCGAAGGTTTTCTGGCTTATATTCTTCTTTACCAATGCCACAACCCAAGGCTGTGATTAGCGTCCCCACTTCATCAGAGGAAATCATCTTATCAAAGCGTGCCTTTTCTACGTTTAAGATTTTACCCTTTAACGGCAAAATTGCTTGAGTGCGCCGATCACGCCCTTGCTTAGCTGAACCACCCGCAGAATCACCCTCCACTAGGAAGATTTCAGATAAAGCGGGATCTTTTTCTTGGCAGTCGGCTAATTTACCGGGCAAGCCTGCAATATCTAAGGCTGATTTGCGACGTGTCATTTCTCGTGCTTTTCTTGCAGCATCTCTTGCTCTGGCTGCTTCTAGCATTTTATTGGCAATTTCCTTTGCTTCTGACGGATTTTCCAATAAAAATTCGTTTAATAATTCAGATAAGGATGACTCTACAATCGGCTTAACTTCCGATGAAACTAACTTATCTTTTGTTTGTGAGGAAAATTTTGGGTCAGGCACTTTAACCGATAAAACAGCCGTTAAGCCTTCTCGCGCATCATCTCCAGAAGTGGTCGCTTTTTGTTTTTTGGCTAAACCCTGGCTTTCAATAAACTGGTTAAGCGTTCGAGTTAAACCTGAACGGAAACCGGCTAAGTGGCTACCACCATCACGTTGCGGAATGTTATTGGTGTAGCAAAAAATATTTTCTTGGTACGAATCATTCCATTGCAAGGCTACTTCAACGTTTACGTCATTTTTAGTTACATTGATATAAACAATCTTCTCGTGAATCGGTGATTTGTTTTTATTAAGGTGACTAACAAAAGCTTTAATCCCACCTTCATATTCAAACACCTCTTCGTCAGCTGTTCGCTCATCTGATAAACGAATGCGGACACCTGAATTTAAAAACGATAGTTCACGTAAGCGCTTTGCCAGTAAATCAAAATGAAATTTAATATCACTAAAGGTATTAACACTTGGTTTAAAACGTATGCTTGTGCCCGTTTTACCAGAGTCCCCGATAACTTTTAGTGCCTCAACCGGCTCACCATTTTGGTATTTTTGGTAATGAACATGCCCTTCACGCTTAATTGTAAGCTCTAACTCATCGGACAAGGCATTAACCACCGACACCCCAACACCGTGTAAACCGCCCGACACTTTATATGCGTTGTCATTAAATTTACCACCAGCATGTAGCACAGTCATAATAACTTCTGCGGCTGATCGCCCTTCATCAGGGTGAATATCTACGGGTATACCACGACCATCATCTGTGATGGTTACCGAGTTATCAACATGGATAACAACCCCCACTTCCGAACAATGGCCTGCCAATGCTTCATCGATAGAATTATCCACCGCCTCAAACACCATATGATGCAAACCAGAACCATCATCCGTGTCCCCAATGTACATACCTGGTCTTTTTCGTACGGCATCTAAGCCTTTTAAAACCTGAATATTGGAAGAGTCGTAGGTTTGTTCTTTTTTATCTTCGCTCACTTAGTGTTCCTCTTGTTCAATTTTTCCATGTTTCACGTGAAACACCTTTGAATCATTTTCTTCAATGTATTCTAAAAATAAATCTTTATTTGTTGTCGTTAAGAAAACCTGTGTATTCATATTAATTAAAAACAACATAATTTTTTTAAAGCTTTCCGTATCTAACTCTGCCGCTAAATCATCCACTAAAACACAGACTGACTTAGTGCTTAACTCACTCATTATTTTAACTTGAGCTAAATACAAAGAAATAACCAGTAACTTCATCTGCCCTCTGGAAAGGTAATCTTGAACGGGTAGCTTATTCAAGATAATACGAAAATCAGATTTTTGTGGGCCAACCGTTGTATACCCAAATTGCGTGTCGCGTACTTTTGTTTTACGTAACGCCTCATAAAGCGATGTATCTTTTTCCCAGCCTTTTAGGTAACGAATACTAAAACCAGTTTCATTCATCACCAAGTCCGTTATCTCTATTAGAGAGGCTTCAAGTTTTTGAATGTATTTTTCGCGCTCATCACTTAACAGTATACCGTATTCGGATAATTTATTATCCCAACTATCTAAAGTATCTAACTGCTTAAGTTTTAACAACTTGTTTCGTTGCTTTAAAAGCTGATTAAATCGTTTATGGGTTTCAATAAACTCATGTTTCACGTGGAACACACCCCAGTCAACAAATGACCGTCGTGGTGCTGAGCCATTCTCAAGTAGGGTTTGAGATTCTGGGCGAATTAAATGCGCATAAAATAGGCGTGATAATTCAGATGATTTTTTCTGGCTTTTACCGTCAACTCTTATGATAGTGCTTGAGCTATCTTTTTTTACAGCCAGTTTATGCTGTACTGCTTGCTCAGTTAATTGCGCATACACCATTAAGTGTAACTGTGATTTATTAATAACCTTTTTTATATTATGCGTTCTAAATGACCGCGCCCTACTAAGCAAATAAAGGGATTCTAAAATACTTGTTTTTCCACTGCCATTGGGGCCAATAATAATATTTAGCCCACCCGATGGTTTAAGTTGAGCCGTATCAATATTCCTAACCCCTTTGATATGAACATCAACTAAACTCATACAAAAAACAGGTTATATGCGCATTGGCATAATTATAAAGCAGGAACTATCATCATTTGGGTTTTGTAATAAACAACTGCTATTGGTGTCCGTAAATGAAATATGCACCATCTCTGACTCAATAACATTAAGCGCATCCATTAAATAGCTAGCATTAAAACCCATACTAATAGCTTCACCTGTGTAGTCAACAACCACCTCTTCTTCCGCTTCGTCTTGCTCTGGGTTATTTGCATTAATGGTCATTAACTGGTCAGACAAGTCCAACCGTATGCCCTTATATTTTTCATTTGATAATATAGATACGCGCGATAACGCTGACTTAAAAGCTAACTTATCAACACTAAAATAATGCTTACTCTCATCTGAAACAATATTACTGAAATCTGGAAAACGCCCATCTATAAGTTTTGCATTTAGCTCAACGCCATCAAGCGTAATTTTAATATTGTTTTTTCCTATTTTTAAATCAACCTCGCCTTCATACTTATCAACTAATTTAAGCACTTCGTGAGCTGCTTTTCTTGGGATAATAACCTGCTGCACACTCTTAGTTTGGCCATCAAGTGGGTTTTTTGAAAATGCTAAACGATGTCCATCTGATGCGACTATTTTTAATTCTCCAGCAACGATCTCAAGCATAAGGCCATTCAAATAATACCTAACATCTTGCTGTGCCATACAAAAAGTGGTTTTACTAAAGGCTTTAACTAGTGTTGATTGGGGTATCAACACTTCGTCGGTATAGTTAAGTTCATCAAAAAGTGGGTATTCTTCCGCTGCTAGTGTCCTAAGGTTAAAGCGACTTTTTCCTGACTTTATAATAACTTTATCGTCATTAAAATTAAAACTTATAACTGAATCGTCAGGCAGTGATCGACAAATATCCAGTAATTTTCTAGCCGGTATCGTTGTTTTAAATGTTTCTTGCGAAGGAACTGCTTTTTTTGCCATTACTTGAACTTCTAAATCCGTTCCCAATAGTGTTAAAACACCATCGTGTATAGACAGGTAAACATTCGATAATATGGGTAGCGTTTGTCTACGTTCAATAACGCCATAGACCTTAGTTAAAGGTTCTAGTAAGTCA
>ERZ1027208.159-NODE-159-length-34271-cov-16.239362_pt1 | contig 34271 bp, 37 predicted proteins | sample MGYA00520867_ERZ1027208 | MGnify/ENA primary metagenome ERZ1027208 (study PRJEB33311, sample SAMEA4378413) | marine metagenome | biome: Marine biome; feature: Fjord; material: Water | collected 2014-07-20T08:00:00Z/2014-07-... | depth 75 m ...
GATATGTAAGTGCGTCAACCTGTTATTCTGTTTTACTTGAAACTCTTTTCTGCGTATTAATCTTTCGATCAATACCGCGTCTTTTCCCTTTCAAAACAACAATTTAAAGCCTTAAATAAATGGCCCTGCTTTGTTGGGATGGCGCATTCTACGCATCTCAGGTTTTTCGTCAACTCTTTTAAAAAGTTAATTAATTCAGAGTAAAAACTGACCTGATGAGCTAGGTCAGTGCTCATAAATACCTATAAACAACCGCCTTCTGATGACTTACTATAAATAGGTACTGTAGTGGAGCCTCTATTGATTCTTTAACTGACTATATAGTAGGGGGTTGATATTGGACCAATTGAAGTACCGTAATTACAACGGTCTATTACTTGAATTTTTGACTCGCGACACTAGAACAAAGCTTCTAATGAGCCTTGCGCATCGCAAGGCTCATTCCCCCTCCACCGATAATAACTATTAATTTCAATTATCTCTGTCAAAAGTTATACCTCAACCTCGCTTTCGCCTGATACCCAGATTTTTAATAACCCGTAACATTAGTGGATATTATTCAATCTTGGTTGTCTTTCATGTCTTATCGCCATCTTACTTGCTCCATATTGTTTGCCAGCTTACTTTTAAGCGGTTGCCAAACAACAGCGACTGACGCTAAACAACCACAGGGTTCGCTTGGAGATAATACTGATGTTGCTAACACATCAGATACCGGTGATAAAAATGAAGCCGACAACAGTATCGGTTCAAGTGACAGCTCCGAATCTGACAGTAATACAGGTACGGGAAACGACACTGATATCAATCCTCAAATTTTATCCCCAGGCAAAGCTAGCATCACGGTTATCTCAACCAAGCATGAACTGACTGAAGGCGAAACCAAACTTGCTATCCGCTGGGTGAATTATGGCAATGAAGCCAAATACTGGCGTTATTATATTAATGACGTATTCGCTGTTAGCTCGGTGGCGTATGTGGCCAGTAATGGCGTGCAAAGTTTTGAGTATGAAAGCTCCGTCACTGAAATTGGCGATTATGAATTACAAGTAGAGCTGTGTAACCACGCTACTGACATCCGTTACTGCACTCTAAGCGACAAAATCAAGGTTTCTATCACCCTGCCCGCAGTAAACGATCAGCCGGAAGTCACACTTGCCACTCTAACAGCGCCTTCGCAAGGTACGGTTCTATTCGATACAGTGCAATTCGAATCTGATAATCCGTTACGCCAATGGCTTTACATTGGAAGCACGGCCGGCGCCAAAGATTTATATAACAGTGAATTTGACGGAGCGGTGTCTGTTAATGGAATCCCACAAGATGGCAGTGCTATTTTTGTTACTTTATGGAGTCAGGTAGGTGACGACTGGAGAAAAAATTCTTATGAATTCATAACGGCCAATCTTCAAGTAGAAGACAATATGCAGGATACTACGAGCAAACAAAAAGTTTTGGTAGTGGGCCTTGATGGTGTTCAGTTTGAAAAAATAGCCCAAACATCTACTCCTTATATAGATTCACTTAATATTACCCGTGCCTATGCCGGCGGCATCCCCGATACCAGCAGCCAACAACAAACCTATAGCGGACCAGGTTGGAGCAGTTTATTAACAGGGGTTTGGGCTGACCAACACAAGATCACCAGTAACAATTCTGGCCAAGCCGAATATGCATCCGTGCTTGAACGCCTTGAAAACAATATTAACCCCATGTACAGCGCAAGCATTTGGAACTGGCCTAACCCAAACAATCAGTTTTTTGCCAGCGATAAAAATGTGACAGATATACATATGCAAAACTTAAGCGATGAACAAGTAATCAGCGAAAGTGAAGACCTTATAAAAAATCAGGGTTATGACTTTGTATTTGCAGCGCTAGACGAGGCCGATCACATAGGCCATGCCGAAGGGTTTTCACAAAACTATTTAAACACTATTAGTTTATTAGACTCGCAGCTTGGCAAACTTATGTCAGCAGTAAAAAATCGTGAACAACAATTTAATGAAGACTGGTTAGTACTGGTTGTTACTGACCACGGTCGCACAGGCAGTGGTGTTTCTCACGGCGGCGATAGCGAACAAGAACGTACCGTATTTATTGCCAGTAATAAAACATTGCTACAAACCTGCTCTTCAAACCAAAGTTTATTAGAGTGCCCCTCACAAGTGGATATTACACCAACCATACTTGACCATATGGGTGTGGCCATAGACAAGAGCTGGAATTTGCAAGGCTCATCTTTATTTGCAGAAGCCACTGATAATACTGATGGCATGAATAATACAGATAATACTGACATCTCAGACGCGGATTCTGATGTGACCAGCTATCGTCACTGGGCCATTGGCGGGCCATCACAAATTCTTATTCCAAGCAGCGGCATTGATGGCTTAACCACTTCAAACGGAAAAAATGTCGCCCACTTACGCGCACGTATTAATTCAGGTTCTTATACCGAAATGTCGGTGCCATTAAACCCATACAGCTCTGGAGACCCTTATTTAGACCCAGCTGTTGACCTATCTAATACACAAAGTGATTACGTTAAAATTACTTATCAATCTAACCATGATGCCATTTTACAATTACGCCAATCGGGCGTACATGGCGGCAGCCATAATCAAGCCAGCTTGCCTGCTAGCCCTAATGGCTTTACCAGCGTGACACTAAGCTTAGCCAATGATTTTAAATGGTTAGGACAAAGTACCAGTACGTTAGATTTAAGCAGGCTGGGAAAATTTAACTTTGCCTTTTTATCACAAAACAATCAGGACGGGTTTGCAGAGATCATTGTTTCTGGATTAGAAATTGAAAACTACCAGCCGGGAAATTAAGATTTAGGGCCTATTAATTGATTAGTTATAGGCCGCTAATAAATTGGGGATTTTAAATGGTGTAAAACAGGTAATACTCTAACGTGCTATCTGTTTATGGCATTACTTTATTTTATACAAGTAAATTGGAGATCTATACAGGGTCATTCAATTCAATCGTTGCAATAGGATCATACGAAGGCAATGCGAAGTTATTACTGATTAGGTATTGAATCTTACCCCCTTCAACATTTAACTTTTTTTCAACCTTACTCATGACTTCAGGTACCAGATAACACATTATAACCGATGCAGCTGTTAAGTTTTCATTTAAAAAATTTTTACGATAAACATGCACATTGTTTAACCCCATTACTTTTATAAGAAGCCTAGTTGTTAGCCATGGTAGGATAGATAATTCATAACCAATGATTTGTCGTTCTGGGTATTGCTTTGCAAGAGGAATAAGTATGTTCCCCCAGCCACTGCCCAATTCATAAATAGTGCCAGGGCCTGTTTTTTCACTCAGTTCAATCATGGCTTTTCGCGCATTCTTCGTGCTGGGCATAGGTGAAATACCTACAATTAAAGTACTCCAAACAATTGTGCTGCCCACAAAAATTGTGAGCACTAATAAGATTATTTCAAAAACTGACAAAGACTCACCTATTCATCGATTACTTCTGTGCACTGACGCCCATCAAGTGCTCAACTTTTTCTACGTTTTTAAAGCCTGCGGCTTTTAGTCGGCGAATCACACCGTCAACAAAGCTGCTTCCCTTTTTCACCATGTGAGGGTTGCCGGTGTAATGAAATAAGCGTCCGCCTTTTCGCAGTACACGGTAAACTTCACGATAGAATTCTTCGCTGTACAACTCCCCAGCCAATGAGAAGCGCGGTGGATCATGCACAACAGCATCAAATGATGAGGCTTCCATTGTCTGTATTAATTCGTAACTGCTGCCTTGGCGCTGTTCTATGCCGTCGCGCCCTAAATCTTGTGACCAAGGGTTCTGTGCGCGTAAGCCCATCACCTCTGGGCTTAATTCAATGGTTAGAACACTGCTTGCGCCTAAACGGTGGGCTGCAATGGCTGCATACCCTAAGCCACTGCAGCAATCTAATACCTTATCGCCCTCACGTACCGCCTGAAGAGACATTTCAGATGCACTTGTAAAAGGATCGGTGCCTTTGGATATGTGCATCTTCACACCACTAATTTCTAGCAGTGGTGCGCCATTAGTCGGCACCAGCTTATAGTAACCAGAGCTGCGGTCCTCTAGTGGGTCCATATCACCATCGCTACACAGGTAGATTCTTTGTTTTTTCTTAACAATCTTTTTAAGCTCGGCCACTGTGAATCGATTGTCGGCATCAAGCACGAGCTCTTGATCACAGATCTCGTAGTCTTGCTCAGTCAGATTAAGATCGGTAGAAATGCGTACATTTGAAAGGCCTTTGGTGATAGCTGTAAGGGCTAGCTGGGCATTGTCGGTATGAAGATAGTAACTGTGCATATCGTTGGTTATCTAATTAGAAATACTGACTGCACTATACACCTTCAGCATTACTGGGTTTAGTCATTTTAGCGATTAAAGAGCTGATATACCTTGCGCTAAATGGCTCCATGTAAAAGTAAATCAGCATAAATGGGGTTATCCGTTTGATTTTAAATAGCCCTCTTCTACTGAAGTATCGCCAAAATTACTGATACCAAATAGTCACCGTTAACATTGGGGGCAAAAGTGAACCACCACTTTGAGTTTGTTTAATGTCCTTGATGTCAATATCAGGAACCGTCAACAACCAAGCATTTATCTCATCCTCTAAGCCACAGTCTTCAGGCCCTAAAGGTTTCGAAAACAAACTGACTTTAGGTTTTAAAAGCTTGCTGAATATTCTTATTTTCATGCGATTTTGAACTCCATTTCAATATGTAAATACAAATGGTAAAGAATAAAAGTATGGCTAATCGTTTACCTTAAACGTATGAAGCTTGTATTCATTAACCTTGCATCAATTCTTCTACAATTACTTTTAGTAAAAAGGTTTCTCTCTCAATTGAAAGTCCTTTTTTATGGCTGTTAGCCATCACGTCTTCATTATGGGCAATGGCCTCATGAATGTTCATCCACTTGGGGGTCATGCCGTTACTGATTTCATGTGGCTCTAAGGCGGCTTCACCTAGCTCTTCATCTATTTCACATACGTAGCAATATGAGATCATGTGGATAATATCGGCATCCGGTTTATACCAGGGGCGATACTCGTCATATTGCGCAAAAGGCTGAACATTGCGTATACCCTTTGCACCCGTTTCTTCTTTTAATTCACGGATCAAGCCCGCTATCTCATCTTCGCCTTCGTCTATCCCACCGCCCGGTAGGCTATAATCATGATAGCGTTCTGTGAATAACAATAAGATGCGCTCGCCCTTAATTACAATGGCTCGTGCAGCATGACGTTCAATAAGCGTAAGATTACTGGCAGGTAGAATATCATTCGGCGATACATCGGGATGAAAAGCCGTTTTTAAAAGTCGCATAAATTAAACCCTAGGGTACTGCTATTATGTTGTTTTATTCTGATTTTTAAATTGAAACCAAACTAGGTATTCACTTTACAACCGTACTGTAATTCGTCTTGATCGGGCACTTCAAATCTAGGTTCCATGAATTCAAACATCATATCGGTGACTTCAAACGCATATACCGAAGGATCTTTCTCTTGATTACGCTTATCCACACGATGCTTGCGAACGTCTGTGTCTGCATTTAAATAATGCACTTCGGGGTTAACCCCTAATGCTCTAGCTCGGTCGGTAAACACATCTCTTTGCTCCTTGGTGGTAAAACCAAGGTCTAAAATTACATTGCCATTGATGGCCAATATCTGCTGACTGACCTGCCAAATTTGATCTGAACAGCGATTTACTCTTTCCATCATCCATGTGAAATCCAGCTCTGTCATATCTTTTGCAAACAAGGTTTGCATCCAAGGATCAATGGAGAACCGAATGCCTTCTATTTCTTTTGAAAGTGATAATGAATACGTGGTTTTACCAACCCCTGTGGGGCCACACACTAAAATCAATCTTGCCATAATTTGTTAACACCTCTAAACATCCACAACCCCACCAGTTCAATTTTGCTTTACAATACACGACTGATTATGCTTATTTTCTTTACATTGTAGAGAAGAAACGGCTGCCTTTCTAGAACACTCTTTCTCATTCAACAATCTAGATAAAAACGTCGATTAACACCAATATTCATCAACTATATATTTGCATAAAACACCCGCCATAAATTCTATTCACATATTCAATCAGGACGATTAATGATTCATCTAGTATGTGGCCCAATAGGGGCTGGTAAAACCACTTATTCAAGATTGCTAGCTGATAAACACAATGCAATTTTATTTTCAGAAGATGAATGGCTGGCCAAGTTATTTGTACCCGATGCTCCCGAGGGACTATTAGAGCAACCCATGCAGGTGGTCGGTGCTTGGGCCAGTGAAAAGTATGAACGCTGTCACGGCCAAATATGGTCGATTTGTCAGCAGCTATTGAAGAATGATATTAACATTGTCTTAGATGGGGCTGCGGCCAATAAAGCACAACGAAATATGATTCGCAAAAAAGCAAAGGACTATAATACGGGCTTTCAATTGCACTATGTGACAGCAGAGCCAGATGTGAGACATACACGTGTATTTGAACGCAATAATCAACAAGCAGATACCTATTCATTAGACGTAACACAGGCTATGTTTGAGCATACCGAGGTGTTTTTTGAAGCGCCAACAGGTGATGAGCTAACAGATTGCATGAGCACCCGTACGTAACAAAACGGCTTACTTATTTACATTAAATCCGTAAGATGAATGCCCACACTCGCTTGAATTAAATATGGCTGGGTTGATTTTGATCAAGCTTAACTGTATTTAGCCGCTCTCTATAATTTTGTATATATGAACAATTTAATTACCACAGTCAAACAATCCGTTACTGATAATAGTGATCTTCCTTTTTCGGTGTATTCATCTGTTCAAGTTCAAAACTTGTTGAACGTACCTATTGTGAAGCCATTGTTGATTGCAGTATTAGATGGCAATAAAGAACTTGGCAAGCACAGCGAAATTGTGTGTCAGGCTGGTGACTTTATTTTTCTATCAGACAACCCTGCCATTAATATGCGTAACATACCGAAAGACAGGGAATATTTTGCCCTGTTAATCGAGTTTGATTTTGAAGACTTTGAGCATTTACAACAGCCACCCTCCATTGATCAAAATTACTGCGTTGGCAAGATCACACAAGAATTAGAAATGTGTTTATCGCAATTTGTAGAATGGGCGAGATTTTCGCCTAGCCATTTATGGTCATTGCGTAAACAAGAAATCATTCAGTTGCTATACCATATGGGACACAAGGATATTTCATCCATTGCTGCACCTCGTAAAGTGGGGCAAAAGGTGTATTCTATTTTGGTTAATCAACCTGCCTTTGATACTCCTATGGAAGACCTGTGTGACACACTTGCCATGAGCGAATCAACTTTACGTCGTAAGTTAAAATCAGAAGGTACATCGATTCAAGATATTAAAGACCACATCAAGCTGGGACTGGGTTTGCACCTGTTACAAACCACAAGAAAATCTGTCGCATTCATATCCGAGCAATGCGGTTATCAATCTCAATCTAGATTCACTGGTCGCTTTAAAGACCGCTTTGGACTCACCCCTTCAGAGTTAAGAAAAACCAAGTTGACCGAATAAGGCGAATGTTTGACTGTATTCTGCCTATCTTAAAAACACCCTAGTTTTACACTGAGTATTCAATCATTCGTACCTGAAACGAGGCTAGTATGCTTAAAACACTCTCATTACTTTCTATTTTATCTTTTACATTTTCGGCCACTGCCCTGGCCAATTCAATTACCGAGCCCGATTCATTTACAGTGTCTAGCGATGATATGCACAATGGAAAGTTCTTAAATAAGTCTCAAGAGTTTAATGGCTTTGGTTGCACGGGTGATGATACATCTCCTCAACTTAAATGGACTGGTGCTCCTGAAGGTACAAAAAGCTTTGCCATTACCGCGTTTGACCCTGACGCACCAACGGGCAGTGGCTGGTGGCACTGGCAAATTATTAACATCAAGGCTTCTGTAAACGAAATTAAGAATGGTGTGGGCAGTAATAAAAAAACACTGGCGCCTACTGGCAGCCAGCAAATGATTAATGATTATGGCCGTCAAGGTTTTGGTGGGGCTTGCCCTCCTGCAGGTCATGGCGTGCATCATTATCGCTTTACCGTGCACGCGCTTTCGGTTGAGACTATTAATTTACCCAAAGATGCTTCAGGTGCTCTAACAGGTTACATGATTAATTCGAATACAATTGGTACGGCCACTTTAGAGGCCTTGTACAAACGGGATTGATCACTAAAGTACTGTCACAAGTCAATAGGACTCTAATGCAGCGGTTAAATAATAAAAAATAACCGCTTCCCCCTTGGTTATATCAACCCTGCTTAGCTAGAAACCGATCCCTCCGTGCACCCATACTATATGAAACAAGTGTACTGAAAACCCCTTCTCTTTTTTGGTCAAGAAGATCATTACGCACCATTATTTGAATTGGATTACATTTAATTTTATTAGATATTTAATTTAATACTTAAGTTTACTTTCATAAAATTGTTTAATTTATTTAGAAATTATTATGATCCAAATCATTTTTTGTTGACGTATCAGGATTACCAAACACAGGAGAGCAACATGAAAACTAAATTATTAACCTTAACCCTAATTGCATCACTTGGCCTTGTTGGCTGCGGAAGCGACGATGATGACAACAATGCAACTTTAGATATTATTGAAACAGCCCAATCTGACGGCCGCTTTGAAACACTGGTCGCAGCGGTTACAACAGCAGACTTGGTTAGCACATTACAAAGTGAAGGACCTTTTACCGTTTTTGCACCAACCGATGATGCATTTACAGCCTACTTAACCGAGAATGATGTAACCGCCAATGAATTACTGGCATCTGAATCTTTAGCCGACATCCTGACGTATCACGTTTACACCAGCCAAGTACTTTCCAGTGCTGCTATCAGTGTTGCACAGTCGAATGATAATCAAATTGAAATGGTAAACGGTGATAACCTTGCCTTGTCTTTAACAGGTGATGATTTATACGTGAATTTATCAAAAGTTATTGTCGCTGACGTAACCACTTCTAACGGTGTGATTCACGCAATTGATAAGGTATTAACGCCACCAGCTGCCAGTGCATTATCGGATACCGATTCAAACATTGCTGAATTAGTTACGACTTTGGCGGGTGCAGATTCTGCTGAGTTTACAGTATTGCTCGAAGCCTTAGTTGCTGCCGACCTAGCTGGCGCATTAGCAGGTGACGGACCTTTCACAGTATTCGCGCCTACAGATGCTGCTTTTGTCGCACTGCTTGAAGAGCAAGGCCTAACTAAACAAGCCTTACTTGCCAGCAATGATTTATCCAATATTCTTTTACAGCATGTTATCAGCGGAGTGGCCATTGATTCGGTTGCGGCATTTGCTGCCAACGGTGCCGATGTTCAAACATTAAATAGCGCAGAGGAAGTAACCGTTGAGATTAATGAAGGCGCACTGACAATTGAAGGCTCTACCGTTGTCATCACGGATGTGCAAACTTCAAACGGCGTAATACATGTGATCGACAGCGTGATATTTGAAACCGATACCGTTCAATAATAAGTATTCGTTACAAACATTCAGTCACAAAAAAAGCCCAGCTAGTATCAATTAGCTGGGATTTTTTTGTTAGGATGGTGTTAAAATTTTTAGTTTATATAAGAATTATTATCGGCTTAATTTTCTGCAATCAATGTAATACCGTGCTTTTCAATGGTGATGATTCGCGCCTTATACAAAACACCAATGGCTTGTTTAAAGCTGTTTTTACTGCACTTGAATACGTCTTTAATTTTCATCGGATCGCTTTTGTCGCTTAACGGTAAAAAACCGTCTTCTGCTTGTAGTTTTTCTAACACTTCAAGCGCTAGGCCTTCTACTTTGGCAAAGCCAGGTGCTTTTAAACTGATTTCTAGTTTTTTGTCTTCGCGTACACGCTGAATATAGGCTGTTTTTTTCTCGCCACGCAGCAGGTTTTCAAATACTTCATTGTGATAGATCAAGCCCCAATGAGAACCGTCTACAATCACTTTTACACCTAGGTCAGATTTACCTGCAACAATGATGCTGACCTCGTCGCCATTTTTATAATGATCTTCTTCATCGGCGTCGTGTAAAAAGCTGTCAATTTTTGCAGACGCACACAAGCGGTTTGAATCATCCACATAAATACGCACCAGCGCTTGTTTGCCTTTTTCTAATCTGTGATTTTGCTCAGCGAATGGCACTAAGATATCTTTAGGCAAGCCCCAGTCTAAGAACATGCCCACTGGGCTTTCATCGACTACGTTTAACTGAACAAAGTCGCCCACTTGGGCGTAGGGTGTTTTAGTGGTAGCGATTAAGCGGTTTTCGCCATCTCGGTAAATGAATACGTTAACGGTTTTACCTATGGCCATGTCTTCTGTGACATATTGTCTTGGCAGCAGTATTTCGCCGTCTTTACCACCGTCTAACTCAAAGCCACGTGGTAGCTCTTTTACGATGGTTAATTCATTAAAACGGCCAATATTTACCATGATATCTCTCTCGGGTATGGCATAACTTAATGCCAGTGATGAATGCTTTATTTAAACGCTTACAGACACTCTAACGTTAGGGTTGTAAGCGGGTATAACTTAAAGGCCGCATTGTAATGATTTTGTGGCCCAATGTAATAAATTTAAGCTGTTAATGCCGATATATTCCATTAAACCTAAAGTGGTATGTCATCTAGGCTATGTTCAGACTTAAATCGCTTGAGGTGTTAGGCAATACAAGCGCTGATTAAACGCGCTTAAGCCGCGTTGCTTAAACCTTGGCTCTTTTTCAATGATGTCTTGTTGGTGCATCACCTTAACGCCATAAGCCGCTGCATAATGTTGCTGCACCTCTTCTTGGTCCACACTAAACGGCGGGCCTGACATGAGGTTTTGATCATAATCCAATGTCATAAGCACCTGCTTTGCTTGTGGGCAAAGCTGAGTAAGGGATGCCGCGTATTGCTTGCGCATGCCTGTTGGTAAAGCCACCAGCGCAGCACGATCATATATCCATTGGACCGGGGTTTTATAAACTGACGACAGTTCATCTGATGTGAGCTTAAAAAAGTCTCCCACAAATACGGTTAAACTTGGGGTTTGGTAAATCAGTCCTTCTAACCCGTTTGAAACATTAGGTATTAATTCTAAGCGCTCAAATAATGCTTTAACCGCCAGCTCGCTTAATTCATTCGCGACCACCTGACAGCCTTGTCGCAACAAAAAATCAATGTCATGGGTTTTACCACAAAGTGGCACAAACACAGTTTGTCCAACTGTGATGTTTAAATCTTTAACGGCTCTTACAAACCATGGGTGGGGTCCATCCAAATGAAACCCAATTTCATTTTTATCCCACTTCTCGTGCCAGAAATTTAATTCCATACATCACCTATATCTTTACAAACAATGTCTATTTAAATTTGTGTTTATGTAAGCCGCTTTATCATACATCGAAATTGTCGAAAGGCTTCTTGATCAACCGCATCAATACTGATGATCTCATGATGTGTTTTTGCATTTAACGTGTAGGTAAACAATACCAGCGCACGCCACACTTGAAGGTTTTTTATGCTCACTTTTGTTGCGTTTAAACCTAGGTGTTGTGCAGCTTCATCACCTAGCAAGTTGGTATCAGAATCCAATTGATACACCTGACCCTGTTTAATTTGCCATAGACGATGACGCTGATAAATAAACTGGTTGCGATTAAGACGTAAAAAATAAAATGCCAGCACACAGATTAACGGCAATAAAAGCAGAGGTTGTGCATATAGGTAGAAAACAGAAACGACCAGTACGACGGTTAAAAGTACGTACATGGCCGTTTGAATAAAACCAGAAGGTTTTACGAATAGATTAACTAGGTTGTACACGATTAAGAATCATATTCACGATATAAGCGTGATTAGGATTGCTTGAAGTACCATTGCGCATAAACCACTTAAATAGATCAGGGTCTTCACATTCTAATAAGTCACGGTACTTGGCTTGATCTTCAACACTCAGGTCGCTGTACACTTCTTCTAGAAATGGAAGTAATAATACGTCCAGCTCTAACATGCCACGGCGGCTGTGCCACCATAAACGCTTTTTCTCTGTGGCTAAATCTTCGGCCGTTAATTGAGAACGATCTTCTGACACGTAAACCCCTTACATTGAAATGATGGCCCCCAATTTAAGGTTACCCTTAATGATTGCGCTTGGGCGCTAAAATATGACCCGCATTATATATCAAAGGCAGGTGTCATGGGTATCCCTCTTACCAACACAGTAAAAGCAAAGGACACTGAAATAAGACAGAGGGATCTCTCACTTTTATCCGATAGCGATATTGGCTATAAAGATCACAATGACCTTGTCGCTAACAACAAGAAAACAAGGGGCTCCAAGGAAACATGTATTTAAAGATTTAGCGTTAATGCCTGTTCTTTTTAAAGCATGGCGAGCCGGTCAAATATGGCTCGAACCCAATAATAGTGAGCTAAATATTTGTATGCATGTAACAGGCTCTTCTAAGCTAATGATGGCCGGCTTGGCATATAAGCGCATGAGCGAGCGCATTGATCTGATCATCAACTCACTCGTTGGAGGCGCGATAGCCTGTGGCACCATCATTCTGATGCAATATACGCTATGAGCCCATTAACCAAACAAACCTGTAATAAACGGCGTTAATTTAAATCGTTATCTTGGCTAAACACGCTAAACCCGAGTAAAATGGTCGGATAATCGTTTTTAGGTAGTGCACATGTCTGATTTTTGGACCGCCACTTTGGCCCAAGCTCCGGAATCCAAAGCCGTAGAAGATACGCTTTGTACACTTTATCCCGTTACTAATCGGTCTGTTTTATTAGCCCACGGTGTGGATGCCGCAAAATTTATGCAGGGGCAGTTTACCTGCAACCTAGGTGAGATATCCGAAACCCAGTTTCGTCATGGGGCTTGCTGTAATGCCAAGGGCCGAATGGTCGCTAATTTCACCCTTGCCAAATCTGAGCAAGATAACGCCTATCTATTAGCCTTGGACAGCAGCGTGTCTGATGCTCTGCAAGCACACCTTAAAAAGTACATGGTGTTTTTCAAGTCCAAGCTTGAGACCACTGATTATGTGGTAACGGGTATCAAAGGCGAACAAGCCAGCCGTTTATTAACAGAAGTGTTTGGCGACTGCCCTGCGCAAGACTATCAACAGCACACCTTTGAAGGGGGCTTAATCACTCAACTGCCATTTAACGCCGGCTTTGAGATCTGGCTGACACATGAAAAAGCACAAACAGCCTTACCTACCCTAATGCAAAGCGCTACATTGGCTGATACAAACAGCTGGCCGAAGAATCTGATTCAATCTGGTTTGCCGCAATTAACACACGTAGACATTGAAGCCCATATTCCACAAATGCTGAACCTAGGTTTATTAGAAGGCATTAGCTTTAGCAAGGGGTGTTACACCGGCCAAGAGATTGTGGCCCGCATGCAATATCTAGGAAAAATGAAACGTCATATGTACCTGGTAAGCATTCAGAGCTCCAACATCGTTAGTGGGGACTCACTTTATGCAGCCAATGCTAAATCGGCGGTGGGGTCAGTGATCAATGCCGTTGTAAATACCGAAGCAAACAGCAATCAAAGCTTGGCTTTGGCGGTGATTGAAGACAAGCATATTAACGCTGCATTATTTTCAGACTCAGACCTTGGTACTTCTGTAGAGCTGCTATCCTTACCTTATGACCCGCAATACGACCCTCAGAAAACCGACGAATAACCTTGCCTGGCTAGGTTTGTTTAATTGGTTCTGTGGGCGTCTTAACGAAAGGAAGCGCCCATGGCCAGTTTATTAGAAACCGTTGCCAATGATTTAATCACTCAAATTAAAGACGACACGCTGGTATTGCCCAGCCTTCCAGAAGTGTGCCTAAAGGTAAGAGATGTGGCCGAGGATGTGAATGCCACTATCCCTCAGCTTGCGACTATTATTAGCCAAGATGCGGCATTAGCTGCACGCATTGTTAAAGTTTCTAACAGCCCCCTTGTTAGGACACCATCTGAAGTCACCGATGTGGGCACTGCCGTTGCGCGATTAGGCATTAATTTTACTTCAAACTTAGCCATGGGTTTGGCCATGGAGCAAATGTTTCAAGCCACCAGCGATGTCATTGATAAACGCATGCGTCAGATCTGGACGCAATCTAGCGAGATCGCTTCTATTTGCCACGTAATGGCCATGCACTACACCAAGCTAATGCCTGATCAAGCCATGCTAGGAGGGCTGATTCATAAGATAGGCGCCCTTCCTATATTGGCGTATGCAGAAGATAACAGCGCACTGCTAAACGATGCCTTCACTCTGGATAAGCTAATAGACAAGCTGCACCCTTATATCGGCACACACATTGTTAAAGCATGGCGCTTTCCAAAAGACATTCAAAATATTCCAAGCCAGTATATGAAGTTTGATCGCACCCCTGAAAAATCAGACTACGCAGATCTTGTTCAAGTGGCTGTACTACAAAGTGTGGCTGAAACCGATCACCCCTATGCTCAGCTTGATTGGAGTACCATTGGTTCTTTTGATCGACTGGGCATTTCCCCTGAAGTTGAAATGACCGAAATGGTGGATTTAGAAGAAGGGGAAAGCATTACTGGCTTGTTAAGTTAAAGGCTAGCTACACCCTTTTCGCAATTTAGCCTCTGCCCATAAAAAAGGCCCGCATAACGGGCCAAGGGTACATCACTCAAGAGGGCGAACTCTTAAATCCTAACGTTTACCGCTTCTACGAATAGCTGCGGCTGTAAAATCTTATCTCTGAACCTGCTTTCCAAACTTAAAGGGTTCGTGCTCCTCATTATTCAGTTCAACAATATACTTGCCTGAAATTAAATCATAACTGGTTGTAGGCTCTTACTAAGGTTTAGCGATTATCATATTGATCGCCCCCCCCTAATACCTCCCACATCAATCAAGTATTCCTATTGTTTTCATCATTCAATTTCAATCGCATTAGCATAGCCCCATGCGTCACACCAGACCAAAAAGGCATAAATACCAGCCTAGACTATACTTGAGTCATATATATGGAATGAGGGACTGCGTCATGGCTGGCGAGCGCTTAATTGAAAAAGATCCACGTGAAGGTGAAGAGGATTCCGAAGCCTCGGTTCCGTTCTACAAAAGTGACAGCTTCATACTGGTCATCAAGCTAAGTATTGGCTTAGGCGTGATTAGCTCTCTGTTAACCGGGCTTATTATTACCAACAACCGATTAAGCTCATTAGAAGAAAAGATCGTATCCTTTTCTGATCAGATATCTTCTTTTCAAACTCAGCACGAAACCGTGACAGCCAACGTTAAATTACTCACTAACAGCCATGATCAACTGGCAGCCAGTGTTGGAACCCTTGATTTAGGCGCTGCAAAGGGCGAACTTAGCCAGGCATTAAGTATTCTTCATACACAAAGTAATGCGCTTAATAAACAATTGGCGGTCACTCGAAACGGCATCATGAGCTTATCTCGAATGATTAAAGGTAGCCGTGTTTGGCAAGAAGATTACCGAGCCCAGTATCAGGGGTTGTTTGATGAGAATAAAAAAATCAAAACATCCATCGAAAAATTACGGGGGGTTCAACAAAAACCAAAAGAACCCGAGCCTTCTTTTCTTGAAATGGATTTTTAATTAGACGGCGTAGTTGCTAAACTGCGCCCATAATTTAACCCTATAGACATACTTGCCGTTATGACGTCTAACCCCCTCTCTATTTATGAATGGCAAGAGCCGAACTTTCGCGCTGTTAATAAATTCTACAAAAAGCAAAAACATAAAGGCAGTGCCAGTGGTGAAGAAAGGGTGTTTGTTATCACTGAAAACCAATGCCTTGCGTTAGAACCCGCTGAGAATAACGACATCACCATTTTAGCCGCGGTTCGTTTAGTGCCAGCCCATGGATATTATTGGTTGCGGAGCTTATATGTTGAGAAGGGACTAAGAGGCCAAAAGCTAGGGTCTCGCCTCATGGCATTTGTTAATGATCAGGTTGATATCGATATACATTGCTTCCCTTACCCCCACCTACAGCCGTTTTATACCCAGTCTGGCTATGAACTAACCCCCCTCACGACTGCTCCAGAGCCACTTCAGCAGCTGTACCAGCGCTATAATCGCAAGGCTGATAGCATTTTATTCATGAGTCGTTTGGCTATTTAAGGCAATAAACCCAGCGGTTGCTTCCACACTTCGACTATTCGTCGCTACGCGCCGGCTCAGTGCGAACGGAGTGCTAGACTCGACAATCAATATTTATTTGCTTGGATTAACAAATCCAAGCACATAACCGTTCATCCTGAGCAGTGAGGCACGAACGTCAGTCGAAGGGTGGCCATTTAAGACAATAGACTGTAGTTATTGGCCATTCACTTCTTAAACATCCGCCTATACACTGCCGCCATCAAGTTATGATCAAAGCATTTTAGAGATTATTATGAGCAAGCAAAACCGTTTAAGCAGTACTGTTAGTAAAATCCAACGCCTACCAGAATTTACTCATAAATTTGCCATGAGCAAGGCTTTTGGAAGTGTCATTAAGTACGCCGGCCATTCAGGTGTTCGTTTTGAAGTATTAAGCGAGAGTGAATGTGTTGTTAGCATCAAGAACAAAAAGAAAGTTCAGAATCATATTGGCGGCATTCATGCGGCTGCCATGGCGCTTTTAGCCGAAACGGCAACCGGCTTTGTATTTGGAATGAATGTTCCTGACAATAAGCTGCCGTTAATTAAAAAAATGGACATTGATTATGTTAAACGCTCAACCGGTGATATGAAGGCTGCTGCCTCTCTGACTCAAGAGCAAATACAGAAGATTAAAACGGAAGATAAAGGCACTGTCGTTGTTCCCGTGATCATTACAGATGAAGCCAATGCCGAGCCGATTAAAGCCAACATGACTTGGGCTTGGACGTCGAAGCGATAAACAAGCTTTCAAGGTTTGATCGGATTATGATCAAACCTTGATTTTCCCTCTCACGCCCCTCTCTTGAATCACTTAGACCCTCAAATTTCTCACAATATATTCACGCTTTCTTTTGTTCTAAATATCTGAATTTACGCACAAAAAAGTTGCGGTTTATTTATATTCGCATCGTCTTAGCGCAAGAATTTTGAGTTTTATTGCGCTGTTTTTATCCTTCTTAAAAAATTAGATGATTATGGCCTTTTGTTATTGCATTAGATCATCAGCGTCATTACATTAGGGGCTCTCAAGCAATATTTAGCATTTAGTCTAAGCTTCATATAACAAGTAGGAATTGAACGAGCCCCATATGTCCAAGCAAAGAGTCAAACTTGATATCCCCGGTGTTCATGGCAATTTATCTGCAATTCTAGAAAGACCTAACCCTCACCCAAAAGCTTATGTGTTATATGCCCATTGCTTTACTTGTGGCAAAGACAGTTTAGCCGCATCTCGAATCAGTCGCGGCTTAGTGGCTCATGGCTATGGTGTGGTACGTTACGATTTTGCAGGCATTGGTCATAGTGGTGGCGATTTCTCTGATACCAATTTTACCACCAGTATTGAAGATCTTGTTCTAGTGGCCAAGCACATGCGTGATAATTACGATGCGCCATCAATATTAGTGGGTCACAGTTTTGGCGGCGCAGTGGTATTAGGTGCTGCAGGAAAAATCAAATCTATTAAAGGCGTTGTGACAGTCGCTGCGCCTTCAAAACCTTGTCACGTAATCAAACAATTCGCTCAGTTTGAAGATGAAATTGAAAAGAATGGACAGGCTGATGTTCTGTTATCTGGTCGTCCATTTGTGATTAAAAAACAATTCTTAGATGACGTGTATAGCCACAATCAAGATGAGACCATTGGCAAGATGAAAACCCCCTTATTGGTGTTTCATTCTCCTCACGATCAAACGGTTTTAATCAAAGAAGCTGAACACATATATGGCTATGCCAAACATCCAAAAAGCTTTATTACTTTAGACCCTTCCGATCATCTGTTATCTCACGCAAAAGATGCAGCCTACGTAGCTGAAAATGTAGCAGCTTGGGCCACTCGATATATAGAATAGCCGTGTAGATTCATTCGCAGTGCTTATGGACTACAAGATCGTTAGGCACAAAAAAGGTGAGCTAAGCTCACCTTTTTTGTATGTATATATTAAATGCAGTCGCTAGGCGGCTACTTAAGCAACACTCAAACTGCTTTTACCGAACCGCAAATACTTGGTCTAGTATTGTCTGCACAGTAAACGTCAAATCGACTAGCATCTTGTTCTTTATTTTGCTTGATGGTCACATCAGAATCTAAGAATACAGGCCCCTTAAATACCACATCCACTTGCAGTGACTTTTCTAAACCGCCAGCGGTATTGATTGCCGCGGAATATTCAATGGCTTCAGCCAGCACACCAAACCCATGAGCGATATCACGCTTAAAACCAAACAGCTTTGCCGCAATAGGCGACATATGAATTGGATTATAATCACCGGTGATCTTTGCATAGCGCTTTCCGCGGTTATTCGGCACATGCCAACTACCCGTGTCTTCTGGAGAATTTAAGCTTTCTAGCTCAAAACTTTTTTCTGTACTTGGGTTTTCTTTTCCACCAAAGCGGCCTGTTTGAAAATAAGTACTGACTTCTTCCCAAACTTTTTCACCGTTCACGTAAGCGTCCGTAGCGAAATCAAACTCAACGCCCTTCTCAACCAATCGATAAGCGCCAATTTCTGCAGTTAGATCCATTACTGCATCATCTGCAATGGCTTTTATTTGTGTGATTCTATTTTTCAAATGCACAGAGCCTAACAAGCGAATTGGAAACGCCTTATGGCTCAACATATTCATATGCATACTGCCCGCCATAACATGGGGGTATAAAATAGGTAGGCTATCCCCTTTTTCTAAACTTAAGGTTGAAAGGTATTCATTAAGAGCCACAGAGTCTGCTGAAGCCCCTTTCCAGGTGGCCTTTATATTTGGCAAACCAATTTTAGAATCAAAACCTTTTCTAGGCAGAACCAAAGCTTTAAACATGGCTTTGCCATTGGCAGGTTTAATATCAAAATTTAGTTCGACCGCTGTCATAATGTATCTCTATTATTTTATAGTTATGGAATGCTTAACTTTAGGTTTTAGGTTTTAGGTTTTAGGTTTTAGGTTTTAGGTTTTGATGCTGAATCAGTTGGGGCTTCAATGCGTTCAGCCTGATTGGATTTAGAGGGATTGTTCTCATCCTCTACCACACTGAACTCACCGTTTAGAATATCTTCTAAAATTTCAATTTCTTGTTCGTCATCTTTTTGAAAGGCACTGGGTAATATTTCAATGCCATAGCGCCTACCTAATGCACATAATGCAGGTAAGGTGATGATGCTACCGGGGGTAATTGAAACCAGTAATAAACCCGCCATTTTATGCACGTCTTTAAGCTGCTCTAACGCTTCTTTTATTTCACTTTCTTCAGGTTGTTTACCCTGAGGTAATTTTTGAGTCAGCACATTAAAAAATGTGCGCATCATGGTGCGAGTTTCTTCCTTCTCTTGCTTTAATCCAGTAAGAATATGGGAAACTGATTTTAAATATCGTTTCTGAGACTCTAAATATCGCTTCAACGCTTTATCCGTATGATGTGAATGATATGTATTTTGATCGATCTACTCTATCACATAAAAATAGAGAAAGAATAGCGTGTCCTACGCAACGATCTATTGCAGCGGTTGTACAACTTAAGGGGGCTTTTGTAAGGGTTAAACAGCCGTTGCATCCAACGGCTATAAACCCCTATATAATTATCTTCGGCTAGGCTTACGCTTATTGCCTGTCACTTCACCGTATGCCCGTTTTTTGGCTCTTTTCTTTTGAGCCGCCTTAGTATTCTTACGATCTGGCTGGGCTTTTTTGGTTAAATCTGGCTCGTAACCTGGCAACCATTGCTGGTTTAATCGGGTATCCAGTATGGCTTCGATTTCTTCCAGTAAATATTCCTCACCGATCGACAAAAGCGATATGGCTAATCCGCTTTCACCAGCACGGCCTGTACGGCCAATACGGTGAATATAATCTTCTGCTATATAGGGCAGTTGATAATTGAATACGTACTTTAGGTCTTGGATATCAAGGCCTCGGGCTGCCACATCTGTTGCGGCTAACGCTCTGATTTTTCCAGATTTAAAGTCAGCTAATACTTTATCCCGTGCACCCTGACTTTTATCACCATGAATGCTTTGAGTTTTAATGCCGTCTTTACACATCTCTTTGGCTAGTTCATCCGCATCTTGTTTGGTGCGGGTAAAGATAAGCACCTGCTGCCAGTTTTCACTGCCAATCATATGGGACATTAATTCACGCTTTCGATCAGCGTCTACGTTATAAACGATCTGCTCAACATCCGCGGCAACGGCATTTCGCTCGCTTACTTCAACTAGCTTAGGTTTATTAAGTAGCGATTTACTTAGTTTGAATATGGCGTCATCTAGGGTGGCACTGAACAGCAAGGTTTGTCTTTGTTGTGGTACACGCCTAAGAATGGTGCTGATCTCGTCTTTAAAACCCATATCCAGCATTCTATCCGCTTCATCAAATACAAGGTATTCCAGAGCATCCAGCTTGACTGTCTTTTTAAATATGTGGTCGATCAAGCGACCAGGGGTAGCAACCAGCACATCAACCCCTTGGTTTAGTGCTGTAATTTGCACCGACAAACTTGCACCGCCATAAGCTAGGCCCACTGTTAAGTCGCTGCCTACGCAGTATTTTTCAAAGTTTTTATGGATTTGCTGGGCAAGCTCTCGGGTAGGTGCCAGCACCAATGCTTTTACCTTTTTTGTGGAACCGGCCCCTAACTTATTAGCCGCGCTGGCTTCCATAAGCTTGTGTAATATTGGCAGTGCAAAAGCCGCTGTTTTGCCGGTACCCGTCTGGGCACCCGCCATCACATCTTCGCCTTCAAGAATTAGAGGAATAGACTGAGCCTGTATAGGGGTTGGCTCGGTGTAGTTAGCGTCTTTTAAAGTGGTGAGTAGGGTTTGATTTAAACCCAGTGCAGAAAATCCTGACACGGTGTATACCTAGAAAACTTATATAGGATGGATTCTAGCAGAATTTGGCTTAACCCCTGAATGGTTTCGGCTTAGGGGCCATATAACTTATATGATGTCAGTTAGTGGCTAACACGCCCTCGTAAAGACTTGTTTTGGCCGTGTTTTGTCTTCTTATCCATGCGCTTCTTTTGAGATGAACGACTAGGCTTGGTGGCCCTTCTGGCCTTTTGAATCACGGTTGCGCCCTTGATCATGATGACTAAACGACTAAGCGCGGCTTCTTTATTCAGTTCTTGGCTACGGTGTTCCTGACTCTTAATCACAATAACACCGTCTTTAGTGATTCGATGATCACTGAGGGCCAATAGTCTTTCTTTATAAAAGTCAGGCAAGCTCGAAGCCTTAACATCAAATTTAAGATGGATAGCCGAAGACACCTTGTTTACGTTTTGGCCACCGGCACCCTGTGAGCGCATGGCGGTTAACTGCAGTTCTTCGAATGGGATACTGACGCTATGTGATATAAACAACATACAAGCAACACGAGTAAATGAATTAAATATTTAACCAGTATTGTATATTAAATTCGACGACATACTGCCATATATTAAATCCGCCCCCGTTGAGAACAGTCCACAGCCGAAACAAACACTGATATGATGGCCTGATCTCTCATTGATAATAACCCACATGCCTCAACCCCCTGCAGATACCCCAGAGCAAACCCTATTAACACTGGACGCTGTTAATCAATATCACGATGCTTGGAAAACACGAGACCTTCAGGCCATTCTGGCGATGTTTCATGATGCGGTTCAATATCACGACTTTTCATTAAATGCAGTTATGGGCCTAGCTGAATTACAGCCTTACATTTTATCTACCCTACCCAATCACAGCCATGAATCATTAACCCATATTGATCGCATTAGGGCCGATGGACACACCGCTTTTATTCAGTACGAACTAAAATTGCAGGGTGCCACTTATCGCTCTAGCGAAGCCATAACGGTACAAGACGGCAAGATCATTAAGATTCATGAATACGGGGTGTTGGTTAGCCATAATAAGGTTATGGCTCAATCAACAAATGCTGCCAGCAATGCACATCGGCTGGGATTAGGTGCGAAGCAATTAACTATCCTAGGCCAAGATCTAGAGCAATATGTCATGAGCAACCGCCCTTTTCTTGACCCTGAACTTAGCCTACAAGATGTAGCGGCTGCAACCGGCTATACCCGCAATCAAATTTCATACTTTTTAAATAATGTGATCGGCCAAACCTTTTATAATTATATTCACGAATGTCGTATCAAGCACCTGCTCGAAATTTCACCGTCATTCTCAACCCTGCCCAACATAGATGAACTGGCTTTTAAGGTGGGTTTTAATTCTTTATCGGTGTTTTATAAACATTTTCGCCGCATCACCGGCAGCTCTCCTAAAGCTTATCTAAGCACTCAATTTCAAAATTAAAATTCCTCACGGACACGGGCATAAGCATTTCTTAACGTTCATCGTTATTATTCCAGCGACTATATTGTTCAATTGAACCCTGCCTAAAGCAGCCCAATTCAAGCACACATACAAGCAAGGGAGATCTAAGTGACGACACCAAAAAGCATTAGCCTTTGGATGGATCAGCTAGATGAACCCTTCACACCTAGGCCTGCCCTATCTGAAAAACTCAACCTAGATGTTGCCATCATGGGCGCTGGCTATACGGGTTTATGGACCGCTTACTATCTTAAGCAACAGCAACCTAATTTAAACATCGCGATTTTTGAATCTAAATTTGCAGGTCACGGTGCCTCAGGGCGAAACGGCGGTTGGCTAATGGGTGAATTGGCGGGCCAAGATACCCTAGTAAAAGATTTAGAAGCCGAACATAAAACCCGTGCCCATCATTTAATTCACAGTATTCCTGATGAGGTGGCGCGAGTATTAAAAAAAGAAAATATCGACTGCGATTATCAAAAGGGAGGCGTGCTGTACGTAGCCGCTCGCTATCCCGAGCAAACACCAAGACTCAAAGCATTTTATGATGCATTTAAAACGCTTGGTTATGAAAAATCCGATCACCAATGGCTTGAAGATCAAGACCTAACGAATAAAATAAACATAAAAGATGCACAGGCCGGTATCTACAGTCCCCATTGTGCCAGCATACAACCGGCCAAATTGGTCCGCGGTTTAGCTACGACAGTAGAAGCTATGGGCGTAAGCATTTATGAAAACAGCCCTGTTAGCCACTGGAAAAAAGGTGAGATGACCGCTAACGGGCACTCCGTTACCGCTGATTGGATTATCCCTGCATTAGAAGCCTACGGTGCCGAATTAAACAAAAGCCTGATTCCGTTAAAAAAATATCACCTACCCGTTCAAAGTTTAATCATTGCCACCGAACCCCTGTCTGATGCCCTATGGCAAGAGCTGGGCATTCAAAATGGTGAGGTGTTCAGCGACTTTAGCCGACAAGTTACCTATGGCATTAGGACAAAGGATAACCGTTTAGTATTTGGTGCTCGCGGCAGCTACCAGTTTGGCTTTAAGCTACGTCATGATTTCAATTTAAGCTCAGAAGAAATCGGTTTACGCCAAGCCATCATGGTCGAACTATTTCCTCAGTTAAAAGGTATAAAAATAAGCCATGCATGGGGCGGAAACTTATCCATGGCCCGTCGTTTTCATCCACACATGATGATTGATAAAAAAAATAAATTTGCACTGGCAGGCGGTTACGGTGGTGAAGGCGTTGGCGCAAGTAATTTGGCCGGACGCACACTGGCCGATTTAATATTAGGTAAACAGACCGAATTAACCAGCATGCCATGGGTAAAACAAAATGAATCGATCAAACAATTTAGAAAATGGGAATCTGAACCCATTCCTTGGTTAGGGTATCGCGCTGTAATTCAGGCATTGGATCGAGAAGACAAGGTACTAAACAACCCAAATAGCCCATGGTGGAAGCGAAAAGTGTTTAGCATCACCGCCAACATCATGGAACGCTTTGTTAGCTAGCTTTACTTTCACTAAGACTCACCGGTTATATATTTAGAGCACACTATGAGCATCACACATTTTAAATCCACAGCCACCATACTGCTACTAGATACGTTTCCAGTGGCCGTTCCCTTGAGTGAACCCGTTGCACAAATCACCGAGCGTTGTGTCACTCATGACAATAACCGTGAATCGGGTATTTGGGAATGCACTCCTGGAAAATGGCGCCGTCAAATTACACAGCAAGAATTTTGTCATTTTATCAGTGGCCGCTGTACCTTTATGCCTGATGATGGAGAGCCCATAGAAATAAAAGCGGGAGACGCCATCATGTTCCCTGAGAATAGCGTAGGCACCTGGCACATTCATGACACCGTGCGTAAAAGTTACATACTTTTATAATCAATTTCGTATAGTGTAAAACATATTAATCCGCAGTCGTGATTGAACGAGGCATATCATGTATCAACAACTTTATATCAATGGCAGCTGGCAAGATTCTACAGAAAAGCAATCATTTGATGTCATCAATCCTGCCACCGAGCAAGTGTGTGCAACTGTTGTCATGGCAACCAAAGAAGATGTGGATAAAGCGGTTGCCGCCGCTCGCAAAGCGTTTAAAACATGGAAAAAAACAAGTCCTGAATACAGGGCCAACTTAATAGAACAATTGGCCGATGCACTGTATGAAAGAAAACAAGACTTAGCTGATGCTATCAGCCTGTCCATGGGCATACCTAAACACCTAGCGCTTGAAGTACAAGTAGAAGAACCCATTGAGATATTGCGCAGCTATAGCCAGCGTACGGCATTAATGAATAAAAAAGAAACCATCGGCAATGCCACCATTATTAAAAAGCCCATTGGGGTATGTGGATTAATTAGTCCGTGGAATTATCCGCTAAATCAATTGATGGGAAAGATAGCACCCGCTCTTGCCAGTGGTTGTACCGTGGTGGTTAAGCCATCAGAGCAAACGTCTTTACAGGATTTTATTGTGGCCCAGTGCTGTGATCAGGTGGGCATTCCTGCAGGCGTGTTTAATCTTATCCCTGGTTTTGGACAAGAAGTGGGCGCAGCCATGTCAGGGCACTCAGACATTGATTTAATTTCGTTTACTGGCTCAACCCGTGCTGGCATTCATATCGCTCAAAGTGCCGCCCATAATGTGAAGCGTGTCATTCAAGAACTGGGCGGAAAGTCGCCCTTGATCATCACTGAAGATTCAAATTTTGAACACGCTGTTGAATACGGCATTGACGATGTCATTGTGAACACAGGTCAAACCTGTACCGCACTTACTCGCTGGTTTATTCCTAAAAGCAAACGTACCGAAATTATGACATTAATAAAATCGCACTTAGCCAAGATTGAAATAGGCGCGGATGATAATTGTGATATGGGCCCGCTTGTGACCCACGCTCAACAGCAACGGGTATTAGAATATATACAACTTGGTTTAAATGAAGGGGCCGAAATAATTGCGGGTGGCTTAGACATACCCACTGGAATAACAAAGGGGTATTACGTTAAACCCACCGTGTTCTGCAATGTCAAAAACCCAATGAGAATCGCACAAGAAGAAATATTTGGTCCAGTAATTTGTTTAATCGAATACAGTGATTTAGAAGATGCCATTGAAATGGCCAATGACAGCCCTTACGGCTTATCCAGTGCGGTATTCAGTAAGAATAAAAGTGAAGGCCTAATGATCGCTGAACAACTGGATTCAGGCATGTGCTATGTCAATGGTGGTGAATACAATATTGAAGCACCTTTTGGCGGTGTTAAACAAAGTGGTAATGGCCGTGAATTTGGTGATCATGGTTTAACTGAATACATTGAACTGCAAGCCATCCATTTATAGTTACAGACTCATTGCCAGCAATATGATTACTTACACGCCATAAGGTTTGAGAATAAATGATATAAATAGTGTTATTTATATCAAGGGCATTGAGATTCTATAATAAGCACGTTAAATTCATTAATCGATTGTTATAGAACCTCACCATGAAAACACTCAATCCGTACATTAATTTTTCTGGTCATTGCCAAGACGCCCTGTCTTTTTATGAAACGGCATTAAATGGCAAGGTGGTCATGAGGCAGACCTTTGGTCAAGCCCCTCAGGCAGTATCCGGTGTCAACCCTGCTCACATCATGCATGCTGAATTCAAAGCTGAAGGCATTTATTTTATGGTCACTGATGGCATGGCTCCATCTCCTGCATCAGAAAGTAATAAAATCACCTTAAACATTGCCTTTGATGATGCTGATGAACAAAAAAATGTATTTGATGCTTTAAGCCATAACGGTGAAATAACAATGGCGCTAAATGAGACTTTTTGGGGGGCTCGATTTGGCATTGTAAAAGACCAGTTTGGCATCAGCTGGATGTTAAATCATCAGATCGAAAAATGATTATATTGTATATGTTTCACCTTCTATAAAATTTAAAGCTCAATGTATTAAGCATTATTAGATAAATGGAAAGAACACAAAATGGAATTAAAGCTTTATCAAGTGGATGCGTTTGCATCAGAAGTATTTAAAGGCAACCCTGCGGCAATTTGCCCACTGGAATCTTGGTTACCTGATAAAACCATGCAAAACATCGCTTCTGAAAACAACCTTTCAGAAACCGCGTTCTATATCCCATCAGAGAGTGGATTTCATATTCGATGGTTTACACCCACCAGCGAAGTAGATCTATGCGGTCATGCCACATTAGCATGTGCCCATGTTATTTTTCATGTACTGGATTATAAAAAAACTGAGATTAAATTCGAATCAAAAAGTGGCCCATTGTTTGTTAAAAAGAATGAACACGGCCTGCAGTTAAACTTCCCTAATCAAAAACCCAAGCCCTGTGACACCCCTGCAGCCATAACAAGGGCATTTTCGGAAGCGCCTATCCAGTGTTTAAAAAGCGAAGATTACATTCTCGTGTTTGAACATGAAGAGTCCGTTGAAACTCTACAGCCTGATTTTTCTGAATTAAGTAAATTGGATTTAAGAGGTGTCGTGATTACAGCAAGAAGCGAAGAATTCGATTTTATCAGTCGTTGCTTCGCACCTAAATATGGGATAAATGAAGACCCAGTAACGGGTTCAACCTTTACTGAACTCGCCCCTTATTGGGCTGAAGTACTGAACAAAAACACACTGCATGCCAAGCAAGTATCTGAACGCAGTGGTGAAGTATTCTGTGAACTACAGAAAGACCGTGTATTAATTTCAGGGAAGAGCATTTTATATATGGTTGCTAGTATCTATATCTAGTCGTCCCTGTAAGTGTATTTTCAAACCTAAGAATCATACCGTCACCACTCTCAACAATTAAAGTGAAGCGGTGATGGCTTTTACTCTTAGTTGCTCTATCTCGGTAAAACGTTCATCCAGCCATGCTTGCAAGCTTAACTGCTGATCTTCTGGCGACAAGGTAGATTCGATTATACTTTGTTTATATTGCTTGAATTCATCTAGCTGGGCATTCCAGTCTTTTCTTTTTTCATCTAGCGCGGCAAGGGCTGTCGCGGCTTCCTCACCTAGTTGTTGAGATCGCGCTTGGTATATCTGTTCGGGGCTGGCGCCATTTTTTTGCAAGGCAGCCACTTCATAGTGTAGTTCGCCATATTGAGTGGCCGATTTTCTTACCTCAACCACTTCTTCAGGCAGTGTGCTCTCTAGCGCATGTATTTGCTGCTGCTTTTCTTGCTCGGTTAATTCGGTATTTTGACTAATGGTTAACTGTGAGAATAAAAATTGGTCGTATTGATCTTCTTCTGCAAAAAAACCTTGGTAAGTGGCTTCATCAAAGTACTGATCTCGAAGAGACTTTATTTTACCTTGCCTAACCTCAAATAATTCAATTTGACTTAGTAGGCTACTTTTCTCATTAATATACGCTTCAAGCTCAACCAAGGCTTGTCTGTAAGCGATATAATTATCAAGTAAAGCCAATGCTTGATCTAACGCAGGGTTTTTCAGTTGCTCAGATAAGTTTTTTTGAATACGTAAAATAATTATCTCTAAGCTTTCTTCCCCATTTGCAGACAGGTATACCTCAAACATATCACGCAAAGCCTGGTTAACAATCAACATGCCTGCAGAATCAATTGATAGCTGAATATTGGTATCTACACCCTCTAAAGAGGCTGGTAAACTGGATAATGCAGAGGACACATTTATTTTGATATTTTCTGCTGAAGGGTTAATCATATCCATGTTAAAACTTGAGGCTGTAACAGGATGTATTTGATTATTAACAACAATAGAACTGTCTTCATTGCCCACATAAGCATACGCAGATAATAATACGCTCCCTGTAACCAAGAATTTAAGGGCTCTCAATGTATGTACATTCATTCGATTAATCCAACCTGCTTACCATTACAACTTTCTATACTGAAAAATCAGAGCAATATGATCTTAGCTTTATTGCTCTGATTCAATTTAGACTTTATAGACCAGCATTTTTCAAACGATTTGCATGGTTTTTAAACAATGTTTTTGGATTTGTTTCAAAAATAGAAACCAAGCCAAAAATATGATTATTAAAATCTAAATGATTCATAAAATAATTATCACGAATCACTTTGCCAAAATGGCTTGAACATTGGCCTGTCACACCATCATTACCGCCATTAAATGCCAAACCTGTAATTGCGAATAATGGATCTGTAATATCAAGGCCACCCGTTAAATGTCCAGTACCGCCCCAGCTATAAGTTTTAATGGTATTACCTGCAATGCTAACTTGGCTTGGGCCATTACCACACGAACTTGAAGGTAAGCCCAGTGGGTAGTTGCTATTGTAGTCAGCTGCACCCGCTGCATTAAATTCACCTAACATACTATAAATGTCAGACTTATCCTTTTTGTTGTTCGAAAGCATATTGACTAAATTGCCAATGGTATTGGCAAATGCTTCAAACAACACACCTTGAATACTCGCTTGTGGGGCAATATCCGTTACGATATCAGCCAAAGGCGAACCCTGGTGTGGCGTAGCCATTGTCGTTACCGACGCTACAAGATCAGGCCTAACACTCATAACATAACGGCTAGTAATGCCGCCCTGGCTATGACCCATCAAATTGAATTTAGAAACCTTGCCATTAGACGTAGCAATGATTTCTTCCATTTGAGCAATCAGGGTTTCTCCACGTTGAACCGAACTTTCAAATGCATTAATTTTAGCCGCATACGCCTTACCGCCACGACTTTTAATGGCTGAAGGTATTTGATACCAATAATCTACGCCAGCAATGCTATCAAAAGCAAAAATGCCGGGCACTAGCATGATTGGGTGTTTGGTTTTGGTGTAGCTAAAGTAGTTGCTAAACCACCCAGCGTGAGATTGTGATGCGGTTAATAACAGGCAAGCTGCTAATAAACCCAGTAGGTTATTTTTCATAGTTCACTCTCTTTTATTATTTTTATGTTGGAGACTGCGCAACGGTAGATACATTAAAGTGATCAAATGTCACACAATTGTAAGAATTGATGATCGAGAGGCTTCTTCTAAGTAAGACGGCCTATATCGACCAAGTAATAACCTATTCAGGGTACACAAGTTCTATTAATGCACTGTTATAGGGACACTTTAACCACAACTTATGATCAATAAGCTTTGATGTAGGCAGGGTGAGTGATAATAAAGAGCAGTAACGGCCCAGTGAGTTGAACGTTAAAGGTGCATTACCGTGGTGAGATTTTAGCCTGCGACTGCCATACTAACTTTCATAGGGATTGTGTATGATTAAATAAATAAACAGTGTTACCACTAATAAGAACAAAATAAGCATTAATAGAGAGACTCATGCCCCTTCCGTCACAAATATACCTATGGGATCAGCGTACTCTTTATATAGGGCCTTTATCAGAAACCCTTAACCTTTCGCAAGGTGCGGCAACCTTGCTGGTCTCACTTGATAAACCCGTGACATTTAAAACACCCGAAATGGAACACCCGCAAGAATGCCATAGCCTATTACTGCCCCCTGGTTTAAACATTTCTATTGATACTCGACATGCCATCATCGCCAATTGTAACCTTGATCCAATGGGGTCTGATTTCGCTGCCTTTACTGAACAAATGAACAGTGAATGCAATAAGGTTAAATTTAATTTAAAAGACGTCTCTCTTTTCAAAGACAAGTACCAATCGATTTATGAAAATCAAATGGATACAACAGACGCTTATGATGCGCTAAAGACTCTTATTGAATACGCGGTAGAACGACAGCAATTACCCCACAAGATTGATCCTAGAATTTTATCCGTAGTGGAAAAAATTAAGAGTAACGTAGATGACAACTTATCCATTGAATCATTGGCCGAGAGCATCAACTTATCCGTACCTAGACTGGTACAGCTATTTAAAATTCAAACAGGCATCCCTGTTAGACGTTATCGCTTATGGCACCGTTTATTTGTCACGGCGATTTATATTGGCAAAGGCAACTCACTCACCGATGCTGCTGTGGCCGCTGGATTTTCGGATAGCGCGCATTTCACCAATACCTTTCGTGCCATGCTGGGCATGACACCTACATCGATTATTCTTCAACCCAATTCGCTTAAGTTTAATCTGCCAAAGTCTTCATAAGTCCGATCATTGGCACCGCTCCATACCGTTGATCCTGAACATTAAGAACGCTCTTTGCCATGACATATAGGAAATATTAATGTCGAGAAGGCAGGATGCCTAGGAACGACCCTTGGCACCGCTCCATACCGTTCACCCTGAACATAAAACGGCCCATAAGGGCCGTTTTATACATCTGCGTTGTTTAGATAAATTTACGCTTTCAATACCACTCTGAATCTTGGGCTACCATTTTCCAAACGGTCGACTGCGGCATTAACATCCTTCATATCAAATGCTTCAACATCAGCCTCAATATTATGTCGATCTGCAAACGCTAGCATTTCAGCAATCACCGCTGGACTGCCCACTGTTGATGCCGAAATAGTGCGTTGCGCAAACATCATTGCAAACATATTAATTTTTACTGGCTCAGCTACAGCGCCCACAAAATGCAAACGGCCTTTTGGTTTTAATGTATTGATATACGCATTCCAATCCAATCCCACATTTACAGTGGTAATAATTAAATCAAATGACATGGCCGCTTTTGCAAGCGCCTCTGGGTCTACACTGCTTAATGTATTATGAGCGCCTAACTCTAAAGCTTGCGCCACTTTAGATTCAGAAGACGTAAATGCTGTCACTTCACAGCCCCAAGCATTTAAAAATTTAAGCGCCATATGACCCAAACCACCAATACCAATTACCGCCACTTTTGCAGTGGGCTTGATATCAAATTGAACCAATGGATTATAAACCGTGACTCCGCCACAAAATAATGGGCCGGCACTTGCGCTACTAATGTTATCAGGCAATGCAACCACACTGGCTGCTTGTGCCCGTACTTTATCGGCAAAGCCACCATGGCGACCGATGATTGTCCCCTTAGCTGAACCACATAAATTATGATCCCCTTCCATGCAAGTATTGCATTCATTGCAATAACTAGAGTGCCAACCTAAGCCAACACGATCACCCACTTTAAGCTTTGAAACATGTTTACCCACCGCCGCAATTTTACCCGATACTTCATGGCCAGGAACAAACGGATACTTGGTCATGCCCCATTCATTATTAATCATGCTTAAATCACTGTGACAAATGCCACAATACTCAACATCAATTTCCACATCATGGTCGGCTAACGGGCCTGGATCATATTCAAATGGCTCTAGCTTGCCGCCCGCTTCCATTACTGCATAAGCTTTAATCATGGTGTCTGTCTCGTATTCTTAAATGAATGGGATTCAAAATAATATAAATGATGGATAAGTTATAAATGCCAGCGCATAAAAATTCAAACTATTTAGAACGACCACATCTGGGTATGTATCATTGGCTAGGTGCTTAAACCAATTAAGCCAATGACTGCAAAACATCCATTGGCTTAAGTTTGCTATCTAATGCTTATAAAATATTAAGAAAGCTGCTTAACAATGGCGTTACCCACTGCGTGTGCACTTGTTGGGTTTTGACCAGTGATCACACGATCATCTTCAATCACAAGCTCAACCCATGGCTGAACCTTGTTGTAACGAAGCGCTGTACGCGCCAATGCCTCTTCTAATAAGAATGGAATGTTTTCAATGGTGCCAAAATCAATTTCTTCTTCGCGTGTAAAACCTGTCACCGATTTATTGGCCAATAGCTTTTCACCATTGCTCAAAGTAATAGGCAGCAAAGCTGCTGGGCCATGGCATACCGCCGCTAAAACACCGCCACTTTCATAATGCGCAGCACTTAAACGAGCAAACGCTTCGTTAGTGGCTAGGTCTGACAATAAACCAAAGCCACCTGGGTAGAAAACAGCGTCGTAGTCTTCAATGTTGATTTGCGAAACTGGGATCGTATTATTAATGCGGTTTTGAAAGTCATCGTTGGCTAATATTTGGGTATTAACATCATCCCCTTCAGCATCAGTCCCGTACATAGGGGCTTTGCCACCTTCGATTGACGCGATGTCGTATTCAAAGCCCGCTTCTAGCATAACGTGCAATGCATGGGTTAGCTCTGGGGCGTACGTACCGTTGGCTTCATCAGTAGAACCTAGAGTGGCGTGGTTTGTAACGGGAATCAGAATCTTCTTTGACATGCTAAATACCTATAAATATCGATAAACGTCTACGGCGTCTACTTGAGTGAATATTGTGCTCAATTGAGCGTAGTACTATATTAATTAGATTGCATAAGATTGATAATATAACCAATTGGCAAATTATTATTGCAGCTGTGCAATAATACTTTTGGTCAGCCACAATATTCGCAGCTAGGGCTATGTATAACCGCCCATATAAACGAGGCAAATGATATGGAAAGCTTTGATGGCGTCATCGAGTTTGTCGCCGTGGCCGAAAGCCAAGGGTTTTCAGCCGCCGCCAAGCAACTGGGTTGCAGCACCAGCCATGTAAGCCGACAGGTCTCTCGATTAGAAGATAGACTAGGCAGTGCCTTATTGGCCCGAACAACCCGCATGGTCAGCCTTACCCAGGCTGGGCAAGCCTATTACCAGCAATGTAAAGACCTGGTCATTGGCCTACAGCAAGCGAACGAGCAAATTAACACCCAGCAATACCAATTAAACGGGACCTTACGCGTAAGCGCAGCCGGTACCTTTGCAGAACAATATGTGGCCCCAGCTTTAATGGCCTTTGCCATGCAACACCCAGAGCTCACCATCGACATGGACTTTAACAGTCGTAAAACCAACTTTGTCGAAGACGGCATCGACTTTGCCATACGCTACGGAAAGCTATCCGATTCAGGCCTAGTGGCCCGTAAACTATTAGATCGCCCAATGATGGCGGTTGCCAGCCCGGCTTATTTAGAAAAAGCAGGCACACCCAAACAGCCTTCACAACTGAAAAACCACAGTTGCATCATCGCCAACAACGATCACTGGCAATTTACCCATGGCGAAGAAACACACAACATAAAAGTAAAAGGACAGTGGCAAAGTAATAATGCTCACTCAGTATTGGCCGCGTGTGAGCAAGGACTGGGCATTGCTTATATGCCTAAGCTGAATTTCTCGAATGCCATTGCCAGTGGTAAATTAATACCGATACTGGAACCCTATTGGAGCCAAGGTTCAAGCAGTTGGATTGTGTATCAAAACCGACGGTTTTTACCCATGCGGGCAAGATTGGCCATTGATCATTTGATTGATTATTTTTCAGGGTGGGAAGAGTAGTTTAGGGTTAAGTTAGAGTCGCTAATTTCGTTATGTTTCACGCGTATTAGTCCTATTAGCACACATGATAATCCATGAAATTGTTGGCTAGAATAAAGAGAAGGCAATCGAATGATTGCCTCTTATCGATAACGATATTAACTAGCCATCACCATTAATTCGCTTGGTTAGCTCTGCCAGTACTTCGGAATAACGGTCATTGCTCACCTGACAGGTTCCTGCATTTCTATGGCCGCCACCTTCATGCTCTAGGCAAAGCTCTCCTATATGGGTTTTGTGACTGCGGTTGATGATGGAACCGCCAATGGCAAATACGGTATTTTGTTTTTTTAAACCCCAAAGCACATGGATCGATATATTCTGTTCTGGGAAGAGGGCATAAATC
>ERZ1027208.160-NODE-160-length-34127-cov-20.311341_pt1 | contig 34127 bp, 27 predicted proteins | sample MGYA00520867_ERZ1027208 | MGnify/ENA primary metagenome ERZ1027208 (study PRJEB33311, sample SAMEA4378413) | marine metagenome | biome: Marine biome; feature: Fjord; material: Water | collected 2014-07-20T08:00:00Z/2014-07-... | depth 75 m ...
TTTGTGCAGTTATTGCTTTTCTGACAAGCTCCCAAGGGCGAGTTTAAAAGGCTTGTATACAGCGTTATTGATTTTGACAAGGGAATAACCATTCTCTTCAATCAATGCCTTGCCTCTAAGCCTTTTAATTCTCGCTGAGTGGGAAATAACTTAATGGACTTGGTATAAGTTGTACTTTTAATGCCTAGTTTTTTAATGCTGGGCATTTTTGTGTATACTGGCTCGATATTTTTTAATCATTTTAAGTAAGTAGTAGTTATTTTGGACGCATTTAAAGTTATTGGTGGTAAACCACTTCGCGGCGATGTCGTGATTTCTGGAGCAAAAAACGCTGCTCTTCCTATTTTAATGTCGGCGCTGTTATCTAAAACGCCTATTGTTTTTAGTAACGTACCGCAATTAAATGATATTTTGACAACTGTTAAGTTATTAGAACAGTTAGGCGCTAAAACACAGTGGCTTAATGAAGATAAGCTCATGATCGATGCTAGCAACATTGATATTTGTCGTGCTCCTTATGACTTAGTAAAAACCATGCGCGCGTCAATATTAGTGCTGGGGCCTTTATTAGCCCGTATGGGACATGCTGAAGTATCTTTACCTGGTGGTTGTGCCATTGGCGCAAGACCGGTTAATTTGCATATCCAAGGCTTAAAGCTGATGGGCGCAGATATTACCGTTGAAGACGGCTATATTGTTGCTAAAAAAGAAGGTCGGTTATCGGGGGCGACTATTTTCATGGACACTGTTAGTGTTACCGGTACTGAAAACTTAATGATGGCTGCTGCGTTAGCAGATGGTATTACCGTTATTGAAAATGCTGCGCGTGAGCCTGAGATTGTTGACTTAGCCGATTGTTTAATTAGTATGGGCGCAAAAATTACTGGCGCAGGTACAGATACCTTAACTATAGAAGGTGTTAGTGAGCTTTGTGGTAAAGAATATTCAGTGATGCCTGATCGTATTGAGACGGGTACTTTCTTAGTTGCTGCTGCAGTAACCCAAGGACATATTAAATGTTTAAATACTGATCCATCTTCGTTAGAAGCGGTATTAAGCAAACTTCAAGAAGCAGGTGCAACCATCACTACAGGTGATGACTGGATTGAACTCGAAATGTCGGCACCAGCAAAAGCAGTCAATGTTAGAACCGCACCTCATCCTGCGTTTCCTACTGATATGCAAGCACAGTTTATGACTATGAATGTATTAGCAGAAGGCACGGCAACTGTTATCGAAACTATTTTTGAAAATCGCTTTATGCATGTTCCTGAATTACAACGCATGGGAGCAGATATCACTTTAGAAGGTAATACAGCGATAGTTAAAGGGGTAACTAGCTTAAATGGTGCTCAAGTAATGGCTACTGATTTACGAGCTTCAGCAAGCCTTGTAATCGCTGGTTTAGTTGCCAAGTCACCAACCCAAGTAGATAGAATTTATCATATTGATCGGGGTTATTTATGCATTGAAGGCAAGTTACAAGGCTTAGGTGCAGATATCACCAGAATCAAAGTTGATTAATATTTATCGATGAGTTGAATTGATTTGTCATGTCAATGACAGTGTCGAAAGGGCTAGTTCTTTGATGGGAACTGGCCTTTTTTGTGTCTCCTGAAAGCGGGCGGACTATCCATTGTCATGTGAAATGACTGACTTATCGTCGCTAATTTATCTAAGCCTTTTAATAGGGGAGAAGCAAAAAATACTATGACTTTTTATTAGTGCGGTGTTGTATTTAGTTAAAGGTACGAAGAGGAACTTAATACATGAGGGAGAGCTATTCTAGTCTTAAAAACTTATAAAACAGGCAACAAAAAAGGACATCCATTACGGTATGTCCTTTCGTACATCTTTAAGTTAGTTATTAAATAGCTAACCTAATAATTGCAAATTAAAGTGCAACGATGTTTTCAGCTTGAGGGCCTTTTTGACCGTCTGTAACTGTAAATTCAACTTTTTGACCTTCAGCAAGAGTTTTAAAACCTTCACCAACGATAGCGTTGAAATGAGCAAAAACGTCTGGACCGTTTTCTTGCTCGATAAAACCAAAACCTTTAGCTTCGTTAAACCATTTTACTGTACCAGTAGTAGTAGACATATGTATATCCTATTAATATTTAAGAGTAATTGTACTAACAATCTTTGCATTAAGCTAAGTTGTTAGGGTTTGCTAAAAAGAGTTGCTATTACTTATAAATCAGGACGTGTTACAGATATCTTATCTAAGGTAAGCATGAGATAACATCGAAATGGTGTACAAAAAAATAAAACTAACTTCAAGCTGGGAGCATTATATAGCTAGAATAACTCTTGTCAACTATAACGGTAAGCTAAACGGCAAGTTAAAGATAATGTGACTTGCCGTTTAGCTTGATTTTATAGCTTAAATTTTTGTACAGATTGTTGTAATTCTTCAGCTAAACGAGCAACTTCACTACTTGACGTTGCTGTTTGTTGTGACCCTGCTGTAGTTTGTTCGGCAATCGTCACAATAGATTCGAGATTCTCACTAATTTCATGAGCAACAACGCTTTGCTCTCCCGCTGCTGTTGCAATTTGTGAGCTACGATCGAAGGCTTCATGTACTGCATGGGTAATAATTTCAAGTGCTTGATCGGCTTCTTCACTTTGATTTACACAATCACTTGCTTTAGATTTACCTGCATCCATAACCGTTACCGCTTTACCTGCCCCTGTTTGCAATGCTTCTATCATGGTTTGAATTTCAGATGTCGATTCTTGTGTTCGACTTGCTAAAGTACGAACTTCATCGGCAACAACGGCAAAACCTCGGCCTTGCTCTCCAGCTCGTGCTGCTTCAATTGCGGCATTTAATGCGAGTAAGTTAGTCTGTTCAGCAATACCGCGAATTACATCTAATATACCGCCAATTGAGGCGCTGTCTTGTTGCAACTGGTTGATAACTTGTGCGGCTGATTCAACTTCATTAGCGAGCATTTCAATCGTTTGACGATTTCTTGCAGAAATACCTTTAACACGCTCTGCTTCTTCATCAGCATGTTTGATTTCACCTAGCGCATCGTTCGCACTCGATAGTACACTTTGTGAAGTACTACTCATTTCTGTCGTTGCTGAGGCTGCTTGTTCTACTTGATTACGTTGTTCTTCAATCGCTGTTGTACTTTGTGCGGTAACCGCTGAGGTTTGTTCGGCTGCAGCAGCTAATTGTGCGGAACGATTAACAATACTTTCAATCAGATTACGTAAGCTATCAATTAATAAATTACAATTTTTCGATAGTTGAGCGAATTCATCCTTACCACTTTCATCGAGTTTTAATGAAAGATCACCAGAAGCAACAATACTGAGCATTTCATTAACTCGGGCTAATGGGCGGGTAATTCCAATAAGGGTAATGCGTGCGATTATTAGTGCAACAGCAATGGAGATGAGCATTATAATGGTGGTATGCGTAGTACCATTACTTACTGAGTCTTCAATGCGTTGACTAGAGTTAATCGTCGTCTGGTTAGCAAGCTCAAGCTGTTTATCCAATATTTTGGTAACTTGTTTAGCAACCTTTTCTTCTTCTAATAGCTTGAGGGATGCTTGTTGATTTGCTTTTAACTGTTTGTTTTTATGTGATATTATTCCATCATCTTGCGAGAGTAGGGTTTCTATTTCGTTAAATGATAAGGCAACTTGCTCAGAGATGTTTTTGACGCCATTGCTATCTAATTCAAAGATAATATTGTCCACTGAATGTCTTGCATCACTGATACTACGCGTCAACTCACTGCTGATAAACTCTGCGGTATTTTCATTTAAAATGTCACGATATTCTAAAGCAGAAGAAACAATGGAGTTCAACTGATTTTCGAAGTAGTCACTTAAGTTGATTGCACGTTGAAGTTTAGTATCTGCGAGTTCATGATCGGCTAGATCAAGTAATAACATAATAGTGTTATCAGCTTTTTCTTCTAAACTATCAACTTTCTCAGCTAATAGCTGTTTTTGTTCGATGCTAACTTTATGATGGTTAAATAACTCAATATTCGCATTATTAAAGTTAGAATATAGTTGATCTACTTGAGTTAAGTTAGTAAGTAAATCTTGTTCAGAAGCAACCACTTGCTTTAATTCTGATAATTGCTGTGTGAAAACGGCCTCAGTATTTTTATAACTTTTAAGGTTACCAGCTAAGAGCGTCAAATCAGTTTGATAGTAACCTTTTAACGTTAAATTACTCATTTGACTGATCTCAAGGGCGAGTTTATTACTCGCTTTGAGTGTTGGAATAGCTAAAGTGTTCTGCTGCTGAGTCGACTCGCTGATGGTATTTAAATTTGATAAGGATATGGTGCTAATGACTATCAGTAAAGTTGAGATGATGGCAAAACCACCAATAATTTTTACAGCTACAGTTAAATTCATTGAATCCACCCAATTGAAAGGCTACTTGCCTAGTTAATACGTTAGTTAGTTTTGATACTTCAAGCTATGTTTGTATCGGCAAGTATTCGGAAATACTTAACAGCCAATAATTTTTTATTATACTCAATGAAAAATAGTTATAATTAATCACTCAGTTCAGAGCTTTGTATAAAGTATTTTTTATCATGCCAGCGCAGCATGGTCAATTGATTACCCCAAACACAACCCGTATCTAAGGGATAAATGTTAGGTTGAGAACTTTTACCCATCAAGGAAGCCCAATGACCAAAAACCCAGTGGGTATTATTAATTGTTTGAGATAGTTCATACCAAGGAGTGATATTAGAGAGAGTGATATCTTCAGGGGAGCCTTTCTGTTCAAACTCCAGTGTCCCATCCATAAAGCAAAACCGCATACGAGTTAATGCATTAATGCTGTAACGAAATTTTTCAATGTCAGTTACTGCTTGATGCCAATCGTTTGGTTTTTCGCCATACATAAGTGCTAACCAAGTATTACGCTCAGGACTTGATAATTTAGTCTGAATAAATGTTGCTTGCTCTAATGCATCTGAAAGCTGCCATTGAGGTGAGATGCCTGCATGAGTCATATAGGCACTTTTTTTGTTAACCTGGTTAGTAGGTAGAGCAGCCTTTGTCTTTGAGCTATTTTTCGGTATTTCTTGTATTAAAGGTTGAGCGGCTAACCAGTCCATAAGTTCTTCAATATCTGGAGCAGCTAATAAACTAGATAAGTGGTCTGACTTTTTAGCTTTCTTAATGCCTGCATGAACAGCAAGCAAATGTAAGTCGTGATTACCTAAAACAACTTTTGCGTTTTCACCAAGAGATTTTACAAAACGCAAGGTTTCAAGAGAATTTGGGCCGCGAGCGACTAGGTCACCCGCAAGGTAAAGCACATCATTGTTACGATCAAAGTTGACTTGTGATAACAAGGAGGATAATTCGCTAAAGCAACCCTGAATATCGCCTACCAGATAGATAGCCATACGTTATTCTGCTTCAGGTGCAGAATTCTCCTTAACTTTTTTACTTTTGGCCATCCGTCTTTTTTCTTTTACAGGCGCAACTTCTGGCGGATTATCAACAATGAAATCGGCAAGTTTTTTATATTCATCAAGAGATAAGTTTTCAGGGCGCAAATTAGCATCAATATTTAATTCAGCTAACTGTGCTTCAGAAATTAATTTCTTAAAGGTATTTCGAATAGTTTTTCTGCGTTGGTTAAAGGCGGCTAAACAAACAGTGTTCAGTGCATTAATGTCCTTAACAGGGTTTTCAATATGCGTATGAGGAATTAAACGCACAATCGCTGAATCAACTTTAGGAGCCGGTTTAAAAGCCTCTGGTCCTATTTCCATGACGGGGAATACTTGGCATTGATATTGAGTCATTATTGACAGACGACCATATGCCTTACAATGAGGTCCTGCTGCCATACGTTCTACCACTTCTTTTTGCAGCATGAAATGCATATCTTTCACTTTATCTTTGAATGTCAAAAGATGAAAAATAAGCGGTGTCGAAATGTTATAAGGCAAATTACCAAATATACGCAGTGGTTTTTCTTCGCTTGCTAATTGAGAGAAATCAAATTTCAGTGCATCGGTTTCATAGATAGTAAGGTCATCAGCCAAAAATGGATGGTGACGTAGTCTATGTGCAAGGTCTCTATCTAATTCAACTACCGATAATTTACCAGCGCGTTCGACAACAGGCTCTGTTAAGGCACCTAAACCTGGACCAATTTCTATTAAGTTTTCACCAGATTCAGGGTTAATGACATCAACAATGTCACTGATCACTGCATCATTATGGAGAAAGTTTTGTCCAAAGCGCTTTTTGGCTTGATGGCCTAAATGTTTTTTGTCGTTCATAACTACTTCTTTATTAAACTATTTGTTACTAGCTAAGTTGATGGCATTGCTCATTGCTTCAACAAAGCTGCCAGAATCTGCGGTACCTTTACCTGCAAGTTCAAGTGCTGTTCCGTGATCAACAGAAGTACGAATAAAAGGCAACCCTAAGGTAATATTTACTGAAGAACCAAAACCTTTGTATTTCAGTACTGGGAGACCTTGGTCGTGATACATAGCTAAAATCGCATCAGCTTCAGCCAAGTATTTTTCTTGGAAAATGGTATCAGCCGGTAAAGGGCCAATTATATCTATGCCGTCAGCACGGAGCTCAGTAAAAGCAGGCTCCATTATCTCTATTTCTTCACGGCCAAGGTGACCATCTTCACCTGCATGAGGGTTAATACCACAGGCATAAATTTTAGGCGATTTGATGGCAAATTTTTCTTGCAAGTCTTTATGCAAAATCCGAGTGACTTTCTGTAAACGTTCATAAGTAATTGCTTTAGATACATAGGCCAACGGTATGTGTGTGGTCACTAATGCGACTCGAAGGCCTTTAGTAGCAAGCATCATCACAACGTCAGTACAATTAGCTTGAGTTGCAAAATATTCAGTGTGGCCACTAAAAGCAATACCTGCTTTATTTATTAACCCTTTGTGCACAGGTCCAGTAACGATTGCATCAAACTCACCAGAGATGTTTTTTTCACTCGCAATTCGTAGTGTTTCTACCACATAAGCGCCATTAGCACTGTTTAGTGTTCCAGGTAGGCACGGCTCTGTCAGTTCAACATCAAGTACAGTTAAACTGCCGGCTTGTTGTGATTTCGCGGGTGCATCTTGGTCGTAATCGATTATGGTTAACGGTAATGAAAGTGCTTTTGCTCTTTCTTCTAACAATACTTTTGAAGCAATAACTACCATCTCAACAGGCCAATCTTGTTGAGCAATAGTAATTATTAAGTCGGGACCAACACCTGCAGGTTCACCGGGGGTAATGGCAATGCGTTGAGTCATTACTTGCTATCCTGTTCAAATATTTCAATATAGGCTTCATCGCGTGTCTCTTTTAACCAACGGGTACTTTCCATACCATATTTACGGTTAAAAAGAATTTGATAAGCACGGTTTTCATTCAATTGCGAAGTGGCATCTACCATTCGACGATCTTCTAACTTAACAATATGCCAACCAAACGAAGAGCGAAATGGTTTATGGTAGCCACCTTTTTTCATCGACGCTAACGCTTCTGTAAAGGCAGGGTCATATTTTTTAGGATCTGCCCAGCCTAAATCTCCACCGCGAACAGAGGTTGGCCCTTCAGAATGCTCTTTAGCTAATTCTTCAAAGGTTGCTTCTCCCGCATTAATTTGATTTAAAAAGCCTTGTAATAAATTCTTAGCTTTTTCATCGCTTAAAATAATGGAAGGCGTAATTAATATATGGCTAGCCTTCACCTCTTCCACTTCAACGACTTGTCGACCGCGAATATCCAATATTTTAACTATGCTATAACCTAAACCCGTTCGAATAGGGCCAACAATAGTGTCTTTAGGTTTATCGTTAATTAATTCTGAAAAGAGTGTTGGCATTTCATTAATGTTTTTCCAGCCTAAATCACCGCCTTTTAATGCGTTAGCATCACCTGATGAGGTAATCGCAATTTTAGCAAAGTCAGAGCCGTCATTAAGTAATTCAACCACTTTTGTCGCGCGGGTTTTAGCTGCTGCTAGTTCTTCTTGACTGGCATCAGCAGGGAATTCAATTAATATATGCCCTAAATGGTATTCGACATTATTTGTGCTTTGCTCTTTCATGACTTTAAGTAAATTTGCTACTTCTTGTGGAGAGACAAATATTCGGCGCCTTACACTATTGCGACTTACTTCGCCTGAAACGAGTTCTGTTCGAACGTTTTCACGATATTTTTCATAACTCGTGCCTTCACTAATCACTTGTTGACGAAATTGAGCTAAGGTCAGTTTGTCTTCTTTAGCCATGTTATTTAAGGTTTGATCAAGTTGTGCATCACTAATTTGGATACCCATGCGCTGACCCATTTGACTGAGTAGGGCGTCATTGATTAATTTATCCATTACTTGAATGCGTAAAGCGTTATCGGAAGGTAAGCTTTGATTATTTTTTTTAGCCTGTTGTTTAATATTAACAAGTAGGTCGTTTACTTCAGACTCTAATACGACTCCACCATTAACAATGGCTGCTACTCTATCAAGCAGCTCTTCTTTAGCTTGTACCGATGTGATAGTGCTAATGATAAGACTAGAGGCTAACAGTAATGCTTTAATTCTATATTTCATATGTTTATATCTTGTTTTATATTTTTAATATTGCGTATGGTGCTAATTTTGTAAGTAATAAGGGCGTTTATAACCAAATATGCTCTTATCAAACATCTCTTGTGTTCCTATGGCAGACTGCTTGCCATCTAAACCTTTAATAATAAGTTTGATACTAATGCCAGTATCGAACTCTTCACGGCCCTCGTTAACAAAGCTGGCAGCATCTAAGTTTGAATTAATATGGCGTTGATAAGCTATACGCACTGCCCAACAGCAACTTTCATATTGAAAGCCAGCATATGACTCTAAACTTCGATCTTGCTGTAAATCTTGCGTCAAACGCCCAACAAATGCCCAGTTTTCGTTAATGGCAATACTTGTCAAGAGGGAAGCTTGTTCTAAGCTATCTCCTGAGACATTACGAGTATAGCGATGGTTCAATTGAATTAAATTATATTTGTTAATTTGGTAATCAAGATTAACTTGCCCTTTATTAGTAAAATTCTCAAGGGTGTTGTATTGAATGTCTCCACTCACCTGCCATTGGTGATTTATTCGGTAAAACAAATCAGCTGCAACAGATGATTGTTTATTGTTAGTGCTGTCATTATCAGTTAACGAGGCATCGTTGGCAAGGTCGGTATTATTATCACCAAGATATTGAATACGACCAAGACTAACACGAATTATTTCCAAATTCTGCTCATCAAGAAGTCGACTCGTAATACCCCAAGTATATTGGTTGGCAGCAGCAATCCTATCTATGCCACTATAACGAGTATCACGAAAAATACCGTGGAAATCGTCTTGCAAAATAGTTGTATCATATAAGCCAATATTGGATTGATCTTTGTCTGGAACATAAAGATATTGTAATTGTGGTTCTAAGGTATGGCGGTAATTCTGTCCAAAAGCGGACAGTTGCCTATCAAAATTAACACCAGCATGAATACGTACTTTGGGCAAAGTTCTTTCTACTGTTTCCTCTAATGAGCTTCCGACTGCAATATTATCTTGTTGATAATAAGTATGCATCAGCTTAACTTCTGAATTTAAAAACCAAGCGGGCCTAGTAATTGGGAAGGTAAAACCTGCTTCAACATGGTAGCGGTTTGCTTCTACTTGATCTTTTTCTGATGATTGAAAATTAGTTAATTCAGAATAAAGCTCAAATTGACCAGATAAAAAATTTAATGGTTGCTGAGCTGATAATTCAATATGAGGTAAAGTCTTATAACTAGGCTGATGATCACCGAGTACTTCAAAATCTTGTAGTTGCAATGTTGCTTGCCACTGTTCGCTAAAGTAAGCTAATTCAGTCGTTTGATAGAGATAAGCATCATTCGAATTATACTGTTTACTGCCAATATCAACTAAATAATTATCATCACTGATGGTGGTGTAATCAATATAAGCACGAAAATCTTCAGAAAAAGTGCCCACATGTTGAAAGCGTGCTAAGTACCTAGGATCATCATTGGTTTTGATTTCTTTATCATGATGCAAATATTCAATATCAATTTTACCAGATTGTTGGTCTATCAAATAACGAAATTCAGTTTGTAGTTGCGTGCCACGTTTAGACATATAGCGTGGCGTAATGGTAGCGTCATAATTTTCAGCAATATTCCAATAAAAAGGGGAGGAAAACTCTACGCCTGAATTGCTTGATGTGCTGAGTTCTGGATACAAAAAGCCACTTAAACGTTCTTTAGATATTGGAAAAGAAAAATAAGGAACATAAAGAATAGGTACATCGAGTACTCTAAATTGAGCATGATAAGCTTCACCAAAATCCCCTTTTGCAGAGAGGTTAATCTCAGAGGCTTTTATTTGCCAATCGGGAACTTCTTGTAAACAGGTGGTAAAAGTTGAGTCGATTAAACTCATCATGCCATCATTGTTGATAGACAATTTTCCTGCTTTTCCATGGCCTGGGTTACCATCAAGTTGATAGGATGCAGCAGTCATCTCGGTTGATCTATCAGTCTTACTTGCTTTAAGCGTATTAGCAAAAATATTGATTTGCTTACCTTGGTAATGAATATTTCCAATGGCTTCAATTTTCATTTTTAACCGATTAAAAGAAAGTTTATCGGCAATAATCTTTTGATCTTTGTCTACTAAAATAACAGAGCCATTAAAAAGTGCGGTCTGATCTTGTTCAATACTTGCTTCTGAAGAGGATATGCGGATAGTGCTATCAAGAATCTCTGGTACCCCAATAGCAATATCATCAAATACAGGTAGTGGGCATATCATGACCTTAGTTTCAGGCAATGGATTTGTGTTTTCTACATTTGCTTGAGCTACTAGTGATAAGCAAACTAATAGTGCACCTAGGGTAAAACTTAATGTACGGGAAAAAAACATTTATTGTCCGAAAATGGTAAAAGTATTTATAAATTGATTTTATAGCGATGAATCAAGTATTTTAACGGCTAATTGCTTTATGATATAGCAATTTTTTCAGTTGGACTAACTTCTTATGGCATAGTTCATCTGTTGGTTAGATATTATTGTAAGGAATGCTTAAAAAAATGCATATTTGGGGTAAGATTTTAGGTTTTTTGTTCGGCTTTATGCTCAGTAAAAATCTTTTTGGCGCTTTATTAGGTCTTTGGCTTGGTCATATGTTTGATCGCGGTCGTGGTTTTAATTTCAATGGTATCGCTGGTGGCAAAGAAGATGAGGTAGCTCGACAAGCTGCTTTTTTCTATACGACTTTTTCGGTGATGGGCCATGTTGCCAAAGCCAAAGGCCAAGTGACTAGTCATGAAATTATGTTCGCTAGTGCCTATATGGATAAGCTGGGATTAAGTAGCGAACTACGCGAGCAAGCACAAGATGCTTTTCGTGAGGGAAAATCAGCGGGATTTCCGCTCAAAGATCGTCTTGTCAAATTTAAACGTTTGATGGGTAATAGGCATGACTTGTTGTTAATGTTTTTAGAAATCCAAGTTCAAGTTGCTTTTAGCGATGGAGAATTAGATGATGCGGAGCGTTCTGTTTTACACACCATTGCGAAATTATTAGGTTATTCGGCTGGTGAGCTTGATAAATTGCTAGAAATGATTATTGCTGGAGCTAATTTCCATCAACAACAAGGTGGCAGAAGTTATCGTCAACAAGGCACAGGGAATATACCAGCGAGTGGTCAGCAATTAGATAATGCTTTTAAAATACTCGGGGTCGACAAAAACTCAGAAATGCGGGTAATTAAAAAGGCGTATAAAAAATTAATGTCCCAGCATCATCCTGATAAATTAATGGCTAAGGGCTTACCACCAGAAATGATGGAAAGTGCGAAAGAAAAAACGCAAGAAATTCAAGCGGCATATGATTTGATTGAAAAACAGCATAAATAACGCTAAGGCATTATTTATATGGTTTGTAGTTAAATATGTTTAGATCTAATAAAGCTATTCAATGTTGAATAGCTTTTTCTTTTTATGGGGTATGAGTTTACCAACCAATAGCTTTTAGCCAACTATTAATCTGACTCAATAACTCTTCTTCGGGATAATAACCCGTAACAGAATTGTTTAACTGACGTTGGCGGTAGTAGACTTTCATTTCTTGCTTTGAAAAGGCTTTTCTTTGTGCTGCTTTGCTTAATACGAGTGGATTATCGTGTTTAAGGTAAAGGTCGAGTATAGGCAGTTCACTCGAAGCCACTTGATGGGCAAATTTTTCATTTATACTATTAATCAGTGCATGGTTACTTTGTCGGTAGCTACTTAGCATGATGAGTGCATTGGGCTGCTGGCTATTGTCTTGACTGTATATATCGACTAACAAAGCGGCATTATTACCCTGAGCAATAACGAGTACTATACCGGGATACTTTCTTGCAGTATTCATAACAGCATTGAGCATGCTATTTAGTTTACTTTTATATTCTTTCAGGACTAATTGGTTTGCTTTTTTTTGTTCCTCAACGGTAATTGCTGTTGATGGATAATTTTCTGGTTTATTGCTCGGTTGTATTGCAATAGTACTCCAGCCTTTAGCTGGCAGAGCATTACGTAAGTAATTAATGGCTTTTGGATTAGTGGCACCTTGCTGCCATTCCGGCAATAAAATCACTACACCTTTACTGTTCGCACTGGTATATCTTTTCACTAACGTCAAATAATCATCAGGTCCAGCGAGTAATGGCTTTACTTGTTCATCTGCTAGATAGTGTTTTAGGTCTTCTTTATGCTGCTTGGTTAACTCGATAGGCTTTTTTATAGGTGGTGCTTTATTCGCACTCTTTTGAGTCTTCTCTTGAGAAACGTCCGATTTTTTTTCTTCTGCAAAACTTGTTGTGCAAGCAAAAGTAAGCGCACAGATAAGTGTAACAATTAACTTTGACCTGGATTTTGTTTGGCTAATGTTAGATAAACTTATTTTATGCAACTGCTTTTCCTTAAAAAATTTAAGTCTCGTGGAGTTTAACCCATTACCTATAATTCTATATCGACCATAGAATAAAAAGCCTAACATAAAAAGAACTAATTAAAGGGGCATGGTGCATTAAAAGTGATCGCTTGCTCACTACTAGGGTGGAATAAACTCAAAGTCAAAGCATGCAGCTGTAATCTATTTCTCATTATTAATGCGTCTTTAGGTGCATATAGTTTATCTCCTAAAATGGGATGACCTAACGCTAACATATGAACTCTAAGTTGATGAGAACGTCCTGTGATAGGTGTCAGCTCAAGGAAAGTGCTAGCTTTTTCATCGGTAGCATTCTTATGGCTAAGCACACGGTAATGCGTTAAAGACTTTTTACCGTTTTCATGATCAACTTTTTGTTTTGGTCTATTGGGCCAGTCTGATATTAATGGTAAATCAACACTACCTTCACTTTGTTCGACTAAGCCCCAAACACGAGCCAGATAACTTTTTTGCGTTTTTCTTTGTTCAAATTGGCGACTGATAGCAACATGGGCTGGCTTGTTCAATGCCATAATCATTATGCCAGATGTCGCCATATCTAACCTATGAACGACCGTTGCGGTAGGTAATACTCTTTGTACGCGATTTTGCAAACAATCTTGATGTTCAGGTAAGCGGCCAGGCACGCTTAGAATACCACTTGCTTTATTTAAGACCACAATATCATCATCTTGGTAAATAATATCAAGATAAGGAGACATAGGAGGGAGGTAGATAAAATCAGGGTTTGCGCTCATTACTTTCTCAGAGATAGAGGGCTATGCTCAGATGAACTTAGCCCTATAATTTGTTAATGGGTAGCCAATTAACTCGCTGGCATTAGTGGGTAACCACTATCATGCGAATTGCTTCAAAGGTCAATTGCGCCTTATCAATATAGTGAGTTAATTCGTCTTGCTGCTGACTAATAAAGTCAATCTCTTCTTGGCGTACACTTGGGTTAATCGCTTTTAACGCGGTTAATCTTTGTTGCTCTGATGAAAGCTTATTTTGCATTGCTGTTAAAGACTTCTCTTGAATTGCAACAATTTGCTGTGTGCCATGTATTTCTGCTTTTGCAACCAACGGAGTAATTTGTGATTTGAGTGCTTTGATAAGCTGTAATGCCATTTGTTTTTTAACCGGCGATAACTGTTTATCAAGTACTTGTTCGCTGACTTTGTCTGCTAAATTGTTGCCATTTTTGTCTACTAAAATACGAATGGGCGTCGTTGGTAAGTAACGGCCTAGTTGTAAATGAGCTGGTGCGGTAGCTTCAACAGTAAATAAACACTCAAGGAAGAATGTACCTACGGGTAATGCTTCATTTTTTAATAAACCAATACTGGCATTGCCAATTTCATCACTTAATACTAAATCCAGCACACCACGAACCATAGGGTGATCCCAAGTTAACAATTGATAATTTTCATTAACTAAAGCAGTTTCCCTATCAAAGGTAACTGTGGTGCCATCCTCAGGTAAACAAGGAAAATTACTATTAAGCATGTGCTCGCTTTGATTTAGTGCGATTGCGTTATCGGCTTTGTCATCTTGCTGCACACCAAAAACATCGAGTGCTTGAAACATAAATTGAGGTAAAGCTATGTCATTATCCACTTGCTGAATCTTTTCAACTAATTCATGGGCACGACCTTGGCCAGATGAGTTCAGCTCTAATAATTTATCTCGGCCAGATTCTAATTCCGCTTTAATCGATAAATGTTTCTGCCAACTATTACTAATGAGTGACTCTGCCTCAACGGACTGTTGCTGACAGGTTAATGCTAATGAAAGTAATTGTTCGCCGAAGGTTTCAAAAACCACTCTACCCGTAATACAGGTATGCTCAAATGCTTGCATGCCTTGTTGGTACCAATCAAATAACAACTGCTGTGCCGAGTCTTCAAAGTAAGGCACATGGATACGAATGATCTCGGTTTGCCCGATACGATCTAAACGGCCAATGCGTTGCTCTAATAAGTCTGGGTTACTTGGTAAGTCAAACAGTACTAGATGATGAGCAAATTGGAAATTACGTCCTTCACTGCCAATTTCAGAGCAAAGTAATAATTGTGCGCTATCTTCGTCTTGGGCAAAATATGCAGCAGCCTTATCACGTTCAAATATCGATAGTCCCTCATGGAACACAGCACTGCGAATACCCTCTCTTATACGAAGCACGGCTTCTAAATCCATAGCTGTTTGGGCATTTGCACAAATAACTAAGACTTTTTCTTTTTTAAGTGATTGTAACAGTTCAATTAAATAATCGACTCGCGGATCAAAGTCAGTCCAAGTTTCATTTTGCTGATCTAAGCCGTGAAGCATTTCTGGTGTGAAAATATACTTAGCTTGTTTTGATTTAGCTAACGCTTCAGGGCTATCACTAAGCATAAATTCATTAATGTTGTCTTGGTATTGCTCCGGCATATCCAGTGCTACAGGCACTACTTGACGAGCAGGGAAACCTTTAATCGTATTTCGAGAGTTTCTAAATAAAATACGACCAGTGCCATGTCTGTCGAGTAACTGTTTTAACAGCTCTCGGCGTACTTTTGTTGATTGCTCGTCTTCTGCTTGATTTAAATCAGTAAGCTGTGAACTGATATCCGTTTCTTTCAATAAATCTGTGAGTGTTGTTTCTTGCTCACTAGAAAGTGTTTTACCTTCAACTAAGGCATTGGCGGCATCAGCAACTTCGCTATAATGCGACTCTTCTTCGGTAAACTTTTGATAATCATAAAAACGGTCTGCATCAAGCAAGCGTAAACGTGCAAAGTGACTTTCATGACCTAATTGATCAGGCGTCGCTGTTAATAATAAAACACCTGGGATAACTTGGGCGAGTTTCTCAATACATTGATATTCAATACTCGGGTTGTCTTGTTGCCAGTTTAAGTGGTGTGCTTCATCAACAACCATCAAGTCCCAATCTTCACTCACTAGTGCTTCATACCATTCAGGGTTATTTGTAATAAAACCTAGGTTAACTAAAACCAATTGCTCAGAACTAAAGGGATTTGCTTTCTTGCCATCAACATAGTTATCTTGGCTAGTTTCAACACAGCGCTCATTATCAAAAATACTAAAATTTAGATTAAAACGGCGGAGCATTTCAACTAACCATTGATGCATTAAAGACTCAGGCACTATGATCAGAATTCTTTTTGCACGACCGGTAACTAATTGCTGGTGAATGATTAGTCCTGCTTCAATCGTTTTACCCAAACCCACTTCATCGGCAAGTAAAACTCTAGGGGCAAAACGATTACCGACTTCATCAGCGATGTAAAGTTGGTGAGGTATTAAGCTGACTCGACCACCAGTTAAACCGGTTAAATCAGATTGCTGCTGCTGATATTGATGTTGTAGACAATCTTTGCGCAAGCGAAACCAGTCTAAACGGTCAACTTGGCTATTGAGTAAGCGATCGTGAGGTTTATTGAATTTAATAAAATGATCTATCATCACTTCTTTGAGGACAATTTTCTCATTGGTATCTTGGCGAATACCTTCATAGCTGATTATACCTTGGGCTTCACTATGTGAAACCACTTTTAACGACCAGCCTTCGTGACTAGGAATAAGGTCATCTTTATTAAAAATAACGCGCGTTAGTGGGGCATTATCTTTAGCATATTTACGGGATTCACCTGTGGCAGTAAAAACAATATTAACAAAGCGGTGCTCAACCCCTGTTACCGTACCCAATCCTTGATCTGATTCACTGTCACTGATCCAACGCTGACCTACCTGAAATGGCATAAACTTACTTCTCCAACGATTGCTTAGTTATTACTTTATATTTGTTCTAAAGCGAGACTAAACATTAAAAACTAGGGGTAAAAAAAAAGCGCTATAGTACTCCTTATCATAGACGGAATCATTAAAAAATTATGCTTGCTTAGTGATTATTAAGATATTATTGTGAGTAGGCTATACTTCAAATACAGTATTGTTCTTTTATATTTGTTTTGTCAGTGACTCACGGAGATTGCTCATGACTAAAGAGAATATGATTAATGAGAATATGTTAAGTGATAATTTAAGCCAAACGTCTCAAATCGATGAGACAATTGACCAACCCATTATCTATATATTAGATACCAACATCCTTTTGCACGAACCCTTCGCCTTCCTATCTTTTAAAGAGCACGATGTCGTTGTTCCCATGACAGTGTTAGAAGAACTCGACTCAATTAAAGATAGACGTAAAGATGTTAGTCGAGACGCTAGAGTGGCCATAAGGGCACTTGAAGATACCCTGCGAGATGCGAGTCCTGAACAAGTACTTACTGGAGTAAAATTACCTCAAAACGATGATCAACATCCCAGCGGCTGTCTCGCCATTATTAATGATTATGCACTTGAGAAAACAGCCCATACGTTATCTTTCAATGAAAATGATAACCGTATTATTAACGCTGCATTACATATTCAAGAGAAAACGCCGAATAAAAAAATCGTCTTGGTTACTAAAGATATCAACATGCGACTGAAAGCCAAGGGAGCAGGGCTAGCCCACGTTGAAGATTATAGAACGGATCAACTTATTGATGATATCCAATTTCTAACGAAAGGTTATCACCAATTTGAAGGTGACTTTTGGCAACAAATTAAATCTGTTGATAGTGAAACTGAAGGGCGAAATACCACCCATTATATTGCCAAAGAGACGATACCGTTAACGTATATAAATGAATATTTACTTGATGATGGAGATACTTTTGCTGGCAAGGTGACTGGTTGGGATGATGATAAAGTTTCTATTTTAGATCTTGGACGTGACCGATTGTTAGCGAAAAGTGCTTGGGGCATTAATGCTAAAAATATTTACCAAGGCATGGCGATGGATGCGTTATTGGATCCAACGATTGATTTGGTTATTCTCACAGGGCCTGCAGGGAGTGGTAAAACCTTACTTGCCTTAGCAACCGCTTTAGAGCAAGTCATAGAAAGAGGACTTTACGACAAAATAATTGTTACACGTAGTACTCCTGAAATTGCGGAGTCTATTGGTTTCTTACCGGGGACTGAAGAAGAGAAAATGGCGCCTTGGCTCGCCGCTATTACGGACTCTCTTGAGGTCTTACACCAGCAAGATGAAAGTATGCATGGAAGCTTAAATTATATTATGGATAAAGCTAATATCCAATTTAAGTCAGTGAACTTTATGCGCGGGCGTAGTATTCAAAATGCACTGGTATTGTTGGATGAATGCCAAAACTTAACTGCGGCCCAGTTAAAAACTATTATCACTCGCTGTGGTGAGGGAACTAAATTAGTTTGCTCGGGTAATTTGGCGCAAATAGATAGTAACTATTTAACGGCCGTTACCTCAGGACTGACATATATTGTAGAGCGCTTTAAAAACTTTCCTGGTTCAGCAACGGTTAACTTAAACGGTGTCGTACGTAGTCGATTGGCTTCATTTGCGGAGGAAAATCTATAGTATATTTATCTAATTGGAAAAGTAGCTTAGTAAAATAGGTTACTTTTCCTTGTTCAACTCTTGTTTAATCCTTGTTTAAATTGAGTGACTGCTTTAACTTATCAAGTTACTTCATTATGTAAACATATAGTTAAGGCATTTTTGTGTATTACCAAGCGGGTATAAATACGGTTTTTAGGCGCTATAATATCACTGTTGTAGTTGCCTTTATTGTTATTATTCTCATTGCCTTTTCTGCAGCCTCGTTACGTTATTTCAATCAAATTACACAGCATAAACAACAAAGTTTGGCAGAGCTCCAGCAAGAAGCTCTTCAGCTAAACCTAATGTTAGAACAAAGTGTACAAGCGGTTGTTGGCATACAAGAATTTGCCGAATACATCTTAAAACACCCCAATGAAATAAATGTCCCTATGCCTCCTTTGTTACAGCAAGAGGACATGTTTTATTTAAATAAACCCCTGCATGACGTCATTAAACAAGGTAAGCGTTTAAGCAGTAATATCAAAGGTTTAGGACAAATTAGTGAGTTTGGACCACGGAAAAAACAAGAAATAGCAATGGCAAATGCGTTAACGCCTGCATTTGTTGCTGCGCAAAATATTCTCAAAGAAGCAACATGGTTTTATTATATTTCCTTGGATAACTTTGTGAATATATATCCTTGGGTTGATCGTGAGATATGGCAGTTCAGTGAAAAAGCCCTCGATAGCCAACATAACAAATCGATGAGAGTTTTAACGGCAAAAAACAATCGTGTTATTTGGTCTCCTCCTTATTTAGATGCTGCGGGCGGGGGCATGAACTCTTCATTAGGCACAGGAGTTTTTCACCAAGATAAGTTATTAGGATCGGTAGTCATTGACCTTAATTTATCACGTTTACATGATAGCTTGCCTGAATTAGAGTTAAATACTCAAGGCTTTGTTTTATATAATGAAAATAATGAAGTTCTCCTTTCTAAGCGGTTAGGGAAAGAGTCGTTAAGCTATCGTGCCTCTTGGCAAGATTTGTTACCTGAATCACTCCAAGGTCTTACTGCCAAGCATTTAGCTACAATAGGAGATTCAGAGCGCTTAGGTGATTGGTTTATTGAAAAACAGTTGCTTACCGCTAATGGTTGGACCTTACTTAAATATCAACAATATGAGGACTTTTCAGCCCCCCAATTTAGTGATTTTATTTTTGTTTTCTCGATGGTGTTTATTGGTTTACTGGCATTTCTGATGTTAGTTAATACCATGACTAAACGTACTTTTATTAAACCCACTACTGAATTTATAAGTCATATTGAATACTGTGCTGTAGGAGATCCCGGTAAGGTTGCTCCAGCAGCTGATTGGTTGCATTGGTTTCAAGTGGTTGAAGACATTTTTGCTCAAAACCGTAGTTTATTACTACAACTTACCGAGCAAAATGATGTGTTAGATAGTCGTGTAATTGAAAAGACTAAAGCACTACAGGAAACAAGCACTAAACATCAACGTGATTATGCGCTGTTGCGTTCAGTGATGAATGCTATTCCTGAATTGATTGTTTTTAATGACCCCGATGGTTTGTTAATGGGGTGCAATAAGGCTTTTGAACGTTTAACTAACCATTCAGTTGAGCAAATGTTAGGAGTTAATTCAGCCAACTTTATGCCAACTCCTCTGGCAGAAGAAATTAAAGTCCTAAATGCTTTGAATAAAAATGTTTACCCCCAGCAAGCATTAATTAAAGCAGGGGAGTTTATCTATCAAGGTTTTTGTAATGAGTTTACCGATGAACAGGGCAATATTCTTGGTACTATCAGTATTTTTCAAGATGTAACTTTACAGCAAAAGACCCAATCAGCACTGGAAAAAGCGAAAGATCAAGCCGAATATGCTAACCGAGTGAAGATTCAGTTTCTTGCAAATATGAGCCATGAAGTCAGAACCCCCATCAATGCTATGCAAGGAATGATGGATTTATTAGCTCAGACTTTTTTAGATACCCGCCAGCAACATTATCTACTGAATGCACAAAGTGCTTCATCAACCTTACTTCATCTTGTTGATGAGCTTTTAGATTTATCTAAAATAGAAGCCGGTAAAATGGTTATCAGTCAAGATGCTGTCAATCTGCCAGTTATTATTAATAAAGCGCTAAAACTCAATATTACTAATGTCGACCATCAACGTGTTGAGATAATTGTGGATATGGATGCCGATGTTCCTAGTAATGTGATCAGTGATGAAATGCGTCTAGTGCAAGTGCTGGCTAATTTATTTAACAATGCAATAAAATTTACTGAACAAGGCGAAATTAAGCTAACTATTGATGTACTTTCATTAGATGCAACCGTGGCGAAATTGCGCTTTCAAGTGAGCGACACTGGTATAGGTATTGCGAGTCATAATCAAAACCACTTGTTTAATGCTTTTAGTCAAGCTGATGAGTCAATGACGCGAAAATATGGTGGCTCAGGTTTAGGTTTGTCCATTTGCCAACAAATAATTAAGCTGCTTGGTGGCAAGATAAAACTTACTAGCGAATTAGGACAAGGCAGTGTACTCAGTTTTATTTTGCCTTTTCAACTCGTTCAGCCTGATGTGCTAAATAAGCAAAAAACAGTGATAGAAGGGAACTCAGCTCAACAAATTACGGCAAAGTCAGTACCTGATTTACCAGCAGAACTAACTCAGCCATTGTTATCTGATATTACTGTTTATGTCATTGATCAAACGCTTTCAACTAGCTTTATGCGAAGTATTGCTAAAATGAAATGGCAGCTCCATGCTGTTAGCAGTGTTGAAGCGTTATGCCAGTTAGACATTGTAGAAAATAGTGTTCTGCTTATCGATGAGGCCAATTTTGTACAACAACAAAGTGTTCAAGCGCTAAAAGCCCCTTTAGCTAAATTTAGGTTACTTTGTTTGTGTCAACCTGCATTAACGCAGCTAGATAATAAAACATGTAATTATTTAGATCAGCTATCTATACCTTATTTATTAGTTGATATGCCCTTATTTCGTTATGCGCTTGACCAAATATCACAAGCATTATTTGATAACCTTGAGCACGGTGTGCGACACGATAAAAAGTTAAGAGTAGTGGCTGACAATGAGCTAGTTAACCGACAAAAAGCTATTAAGGAACCTGAAACAATTAACTTGCAGGAACGCTTAATTACGCATGATGAACAAAATTTACAAGGTGTTTCAGTGTTGCTGGTCGAAGATAATTTAGTTAACCAATTGGTGGCTAAAGAATTATTATTGAACATGCAGGCGAAAGTGACGATAGCAGATAACGGTCAAAGCGCATTGGACCTCATCGCTGAACAAGCTTTTGACGTCGTGTTAATGGATATTCAAATGCCAATTATGGATGGACTTACCGCAGCTAAATATATTAGAGCGCAAAGTAAGTATCAAGGTTTACCTATTATTGCTATGACAGCGCATGCTCGAGAAGAAGATAAACAGCAAAGTTTAGCGGCGGGGATGAATTTACACATGGCTAAGCCTGTTACAGGACAAGCTTTGCTCAGTAGTATAAAGAAAGTGTTAAGTAAGCTAAGCGCTGATTAACTAGCGCTTAGCTCATGTTATTACGTTAAGTTTTTGGAGAATAGTTGTTCTAGTTTTTTGATGGTTTCATCAATTTTACTAACATCCGTTGGCGCAATGAAAATAGTATCATCACCTGCAATAGTGCCAAGAACGCCATCACTTTTACTTAAACTATCAAGTAATCTCGCAATAAGCTGTGCAGCGCCAGGGCTAGTTTGAATGATGATCATCACCTCATTGTGCTCTATTTCTAAGACTAACTGCTTAAGCGGGCTTTGTGCGGTAGGTACGCCTAATTCTGCAGGTAAGCAATAGACCATTTCTTGACGAGCATTTCGCGTTCTCACGGCACCAAATTTACTAAGCATACGAGATATTTTTGATTGACTGATGTTATCAAAACCATTGGCTTTTAACGCATCAACGATTTCACCTTGGGAGCCAAACTGTTCTTGTTTTAATAAATCTTTGAATTCTTGTACCAGTGCTTCTTGTTTTTGTAAACCGCTCATAATGCGTAATCAACCCTGTAGTAGACTAAAGTGGCGTTTGTAATAAGTATAAATAAAGATAGTATACGTCATCGCATCAGAATACTGAAAGTTAATATCTGAGTAATACCAATTGAAGTAATGAGTAGATCATTCAGCGAGAATTAAAAGGTTTAGAGGCAAGGCATTGATTGAAGAGAATGGTTATTCAGGAGAATATGCTCCTGCATTCTCTAATAAGCTGCATCCATGCAGCGTCCTTGTTAAAATCAATAACGCCGCATATGAACCTTTTAAACTCGCCCTTGGGAGCTCGTCAGGAAAGTGATAACGTCACAAATTTGTTTGATATAGAACGACTATATACGCATAAATTTTGTTTGTTCTAACTTCCTAGGCCACAGCTCTGAATTGACTCCTTCATTATTTCATTTGGTATAATAGAGCATAACAATTGTTTTTTACTTGCTTATGCTATATCTTTTGGTCAGCAAAAAATTAACGTATTTACTCGAATAATATTTTAATAACAAATTTTACAACAATTAAACCCACTTAGTTCCGGAGAGATCACATGAAAGTAGCTGTTTTAGGCGCCGCAGGCGGTATTGGTCAAGCATTATCATTATTATTAAAAACTCAATTACCAGCAGGTTCTGAGTTGTCTTTATATGATGTTGCGCCTGTAGTTCCTGGTGTTGCCGTAGATTTATCACACATCCCAACTGACGTTAAAGTTGCAGGTTTTGGTCGTGACGACCTTAGCGGTGCGTTAACTGGTGCTGATATTGTTTTAATCCCAGCAGGTATGCCACGTAAGCCAGGTATGGACCGTGCAGATTTATTCAACGTAAATGCTGGTATTATTAAAGTATTGGCTGAAGGCATTGTTGCTAACTGTCCTAAAGCACTAGTTGGTGTTATCACTAACCCTGTTAACGGCACTGTACCAATTGTTGCTGAAGTATTCAAAAAAGCGGGTACTTATGATGCTGCTCGTGTTTTCGGTGTAACTACGTTAGATGTTATCCGTAGTGAAGCTTTTGTTGCTGAGCTTAAAGGCTTAGATGTTGCAACAGTTAAAGTACCAGTTATTGGCGGTCACTCAGGCACAACTATTTTACCATTACTATCTCAAGTTGAAGGTGCTACTTTCTCAGATGAAGAAGTTGCAGCGTTAACTCCTCGCATCCAAAATGCAGGTACTGAAGTAGTTGAAGCAAAAGCTGGTGGCGGTTCTGCTACACTTTCAATGGGTGCTGCAGCTGCACGTTTTTGTATGTCTTTAGTTAAAGGCCTACAAGGTGAAGACGTTGTTGATTATGCTTATGTTGAAGGTAGCGGTGAAGATGCACAATTTTTCGCACAACCAGTACGTTTAGGCGTTAACGGTGTGGTTGAAATTTTACCTTACGGTGAGTTAAGTGCTTTTGAACAAAAAGCGAAAGAAGATATGCTTGATACTTTAAAGAAAGATATCAAAGAAGGTGTTGATTTTATGGCTAGCTAAAAAGCTAAGCTGTAAGTGGCCACAAATATTTTTTAGTGGTTATCATTAAAAACGCGCTCTCTTATGACAGCGCGTTTTTTTATGGTTGTGGTTAAAGGTTAAAGGTTAAAGGTTAAGCCATGCAGATTTATTGATTCCCGCAGAGCGAAAACTAGAGCTTAGCGCTAGGCTACTAGCACATTGATTAAGCTGAACAGCTATTAATTAACGCCCTTAGCAATGAGAAACTGACTGTAAGCTTTGTCTGTTTTCATTATATGATAAGTCAGCCAATTTTTTAGAAATTGCATGACATCCTTTGTTACGCTCTTATCTTGGTAGTGATCGCACTTTTCTTTTAACTCAACCAGTTGTACTACTAATTCAGCATGTTGTCTTTTGTGCTCAATGCTATCTTGATAGCCATACTGTTCGAAGAGCTTTTCTTCATAAGAAAAATGTTCTTGAGTATATTGTTCTAATTCAGCAAAGGTTGTTTTTAGCTGAATATTTGAATGATTGTCTTTTATCGAATCGTCAAGGTTATTGATGATTGCGACTAGTTTTTTGTGTTGGTTATCGATACTTTCAATGCCGATACTAAGTTCTTCAGACCACTGTATTAATGGCATAATGGTTCCTTTAAATTTGCTTAGCTATATTTATTATAGGCTAAAGCGTTGTTAAATTATTATTAGATAAAGCAGAATTAAGCTTAGTGTAAACTTTGGTTTTTTAAAGTGAGTTACTTAAAAAATATTGAATAATCAAAAATAGAGGTTGCTGATTTAGCGGAAGAAAGTTAGTAAGTAATAGATAAACGTGAGCAGTAAATGAGCACGTTTATCTATTTGAGTATACGATATTTAAGCGGTTGTATCTTTTAAGATGAGCGGTTAGCTGCGATATGCGCTAACGCAATAAGTGCTTCTTTGTGTTCACCATCAGCAATGACGTTTAGGGCCTGAATAGCCTTGTCAGCTTCAATTTCAGCCTGTTTCTGGGTATAACGTAAAGAACCTGTTTCTTCCATCGCTTCAAGGATTAACTCAAGGTTATCCATGCCGTTACCAAGCTCAATGGCTTCTTTAATTAATTTTTGTTGAGCATCATTACCATGCTCCATCGCATACAACAAGGGTAGCGTTGGTTTACCTTCAGCAAGATCATCACCGACATTTTTGCCCATTTCTTTAGCATCAGCGGTATAATCCATAATGTCATCAACTAACTGGAATGCAGTACCTAAGTACTTGCCATAATCAGCCATTGCTTGCTCTATTTTAGTATCTTGCTTAGCGATTACCGCAGCAAGACGCGTTGCTGCTTCAAATAATTTAGCTGTTTTGCAGTAAATGACCTGCATATAACTTTCTTCGGTAGTGCTTGCATCGTTGCAATTCATTAACTGTAATACTTCACCTTCAGCAACAATATTGGTTGCCTCAGACAAAATATCCATAATGCGCATATCACCCAATTTAGTCATCATTTGAAAAGAGCGAGTATAAAGAAAATCACCGACTAAGACGCTGGCGCTATTGCCAAATAAAGCATTGGCGGTTTCTCTGCCGCGACGCATATTTGACTCATCAACGACATCATCATGGAGTAAAGTTGCCGTATGAATAAACTCAATAATTGCCGCAATTTCCCAATGTTTTTCACCTTGGTATGCTAATGCTCGAGCAGCAAGCACTGTTAACATAGGGCGCATACGCTTGCCGCCACCGTTAACAATGTATATACCGAGTTGATTAATGAGTGCGACATCTGATTGCAATTGATCATAAATAAGATCATTTACTGCTGTCATATCGCTTTGCGCTAATGCCTGTATTGCTTTAATATTTTCTTTATTGCTCATACCACTTTTTCTTTAGCTATTTGATTAGTTAATAATTAAACGTATTCAATTATTTGATATCGGAAAGTTTACACTAAATTTTAAGCAAAAGTAGCTTTCTACTGGCTTTGTTCTAATTTGTTCGCGTAAAAGTAATTAAAAAGCATAAATGGCCAATAAAGTTAATAAATGATCACTTTTAGACTTGCCCTAGGTAGTTTCTTCGAGTAGAATTCGCGACCTATATTTTTTAAAATTAGCGTCACATATATAATGACGCAGTACGGAGTAGCTATGTACGCGGTATTCCAAAGCGGTGGTAAACAGCATCGTGTAACCGAAGGACAAACAGTTCGTCTAGAAAAGCTTGAGCTTGAAGTAGGCGCAACAGTAGAATTTGATAACGTTTTAATGATCGCTAATGGCGAAAACATCAATGTAGGCGCGCCTTACGTTGCTGGTGGTAAAGTAGTTGCTGAGGTTGTTACACAAGCTCGTGCTCCTAAAGTTACTATTGTTAAATTTAAACGTCGTAAGCATTCACGTAAACAAGCGGGCCATCGTCAATGGTTCACTGAAGTGAAAATTACTGGTATTAACGGCTAATAGGAGCATTTAGACATGGCACATAAGAAAGCTGCGGGTAGTACTCGAAATGGTCGCGATTCAGAAGCGAAACGCCTAGGTGTTAAACGCTTTGGTGGTGAATCTGTTTTAGCTGGTAACATTATTGTTCGTCAACGTGGTACTCGTTTCCACGCTGGTAGCAACATGGGTATCGGTAAAGATCATACTTTATTTGCTTTATCTGATGGTAAAGTACAATTTGAAGTGAAAGGTCCAAAGAGTCGTAAGTTCGTTAGCATCATCGCTGACTAATAAGAACTTAGATTTCTAAAAACCTCGCTTCATAGCGAGGTTTTTTTTTAGATTTTTTTTGACTAACTCGAGACTAAGTCGAGATTCTTTTTTAGTCAGGCAAAAATAGTTTATACTAGCGGTAATTGAACAAGACTTACCATATTAGGGTTATTGAGATTCCATGAAATTTGTTGATGAAGTTGAGATCAGAGTTGAAGCGGGTGATGGCGGCAACGGCTGTGTCAGTTTCCGTAAAGAAAAATTTATTGAGTATGGCGGCCCTAATGGTGGTGATGGCGGCGATGGCGGCGATGTGTTTTTGATCGCTGACGAAGGCTTAAACACCTTAATCGATTATCGTTTTGAACGTTTTCATCGTGCTAAGCGTGGCCAAAATGGTCAACCACAAAACTGTACGGGTAAAGGCTCTGACGATTTGGTATTAAAAGTACCTGTTGGAACACGTGCTATCGATCAAGACACCGGTGAGCAAATTGGTGACTTAACGTATAAAGGTCAAAAGCTACTTGTTGCTAAAGGTGGCTGGCATGGGTTAGGTAATTTACGTTTTAAAAGTAGTACTAACCGTGCACCTCGTCAAAGAACTGATGGTACGCCAGGTGAAATTCGCAACCTTAAATTAGAATTATTATTACTTGCTGATGTTGGCCTTTTAGGTTTACCAAATGCAGGTAAGTCTACGTTAATACGCAGTGTTTCTGCAGCGACACCAAAAGTAGCTGATTACCCATTTACTACGTTAGTACCTAATTTAGGTGTAGTACGTTTAGATACACAGCGTAGCTTTGTTATTGCTGATATCCCTGGGATTATCGAAGGTGCAGCAGATGGCGCAGGTTTAGGAACACAGTTCTTAAAACATCTTGAACGTTGTCGTATATTATTACACGTTATTGATATTCTGCCTGTTGATGGCTCAGACCCATTAGAGAACGCTAAAGTAATTATTAGCGAGCTAGAGCAGCATAATGAAAAACTAGCTGGAAAACCTCGCTGGATTGTCTTTAACAAACTTGATTTAGTCTTAGAAGAAGAAGCGAAAGAAATTACTGACGCTATTCTAGCGGGTCTAGATTGGAAGGGTGAAGTACATAGCATCTCTGCCTTTAATCGTTTAGGTACTAAAGAGTTAACACAAAAAGTGATGACCTTTATTGAAGAGTTACCTGAAGAAGTTGAAGAAGTTATTGATGGTAAAACTGTTGAGTTTAAATGGGATACTTACCATGAAGAAACTATCGCTGCTCATACGCTAGGTGATGACTTAGATGACGACGACTGGGATGAAGATGATTACGATGTTGAAGTAGAATATCGTCAATAACATACCATGTTGATACTAAGCACTTGTTTATTTTTATAAACAAGTGCTTTTTTTTATCTTTTTTTTAGCGGTAATAGAGAAAATAATTTTGAGAGTTTTGTATGACCATTTTATCGATGATAGTTGCAACGGCTGATAACAATATAATTGGCAAAGATAATGATATGCCTTGGCACTTGCCGGCAGACTTAGCCTATTTTAAAAAGGTCACTTTAGGTAAACCTATTATTATGGGGCGTAAAACGTTTGAATCTATTGGTCGACCTTTACCAGGCCGACGTAACATTGTCATTTCTCGAGATGAAAGCTACCAAGCAGAGGGCATTGATAGTGTTACTTCAGTAGAGCAAGCACTGGCTTTAGTGGATGGCAGTGATGGTAATGATGGCGCTGAAGAAATTATGGTGATTGGCGGCGGTGCTATTTATGCGCATTGCTTACCAAAAGCAGACCGTTTGTATATTACCCATATTAAAGCGGCTATTGATGGCGATACTCAATTCCCTAATTATGATGATGGAAGCTGGAAAAAAACGGCAAGTGATATCAGAGACTGTGATGAAAAGAATGTCCATCAATTAGATTTTTGTGTTTACGAGAAAATAGCTAGCTAGAAAGACTTTAGTAGGCTCAGTTATTAACTTGTTAATATATATGCCAAGTTGATATAGGCAATAAAAAGGGTGCGTGCTAACGTACCCTTTTTATTGTTCAAATGACTGTTATTAAGATGACTACGTATTAAGGTAACTCTTTATATTGCTGTGAGTTACTGGATTACCTCATCTAAGATATTTGTGACTAGCCAGAATGTTTGGATTTTCAATCACCAAGTTAGATTGAATTCAAGGCACAAAGGTGACAGTACCTGTGCTCCAAATTAAGTACCACAGGTGTTACCAATAAAATACAACTAAACACCTATGTATCTATATGCTCCTGTTACCAGTACAAGACCCTACTAAGCCATTACAGCGTTAATAATGCTATCGCTTGGTGATTAACCATGAGTTAACTATCTCACACATCATACTGCTGTTCTCGCGAAAGATTACAAGTATATTCACCCCAAAATTACTCTGAAAATACGAAAATGAAAATAATAAGCTTTTTAGTCGCAACCTTAATCACTACTACAACCTTAGCAGCCAACCAAGAAATACAATCATTTAGCAAAGCCAAAAGAATATTAGAAAAGCAGGTCTACAATAATCATCGCATAACTCTTTATTGTGGGGCGATATTTGACGCTAAGAAAAAAGTAACACCACCCCAAGGCTTCACTACGACTAAATATGTTAAGCGAGCTAAAAAAATAGAATGGGAGCATGTTTTACCAGCAGAGAATTTCGGTCGTACCTTTAGTGAATGGCGCAATGGTCATAAGCTGTGTATCAACAGCAAAGGCAAACCGTATAAAGGCCGAAAGTGCGCAGAGAAAGTAAACGCTGAATATCGTTACATGCAATCTGATATGTTTAATCTTTACCCCGCAATTGGTGCAGTTAACGCCTTAAGAAGTAATTCTAATCTTACCTTGTTGCCTGCGGCGAAAAGTGACTTCGGCAGTTGCGCAATGAAAATAGATAATCGTAAAGCAGAGCCACCTAAAATTGCTCGAGGTCAAATAGCCCGCACGTACCTTTATATGGATGATGCTTACAAGCGATATAATATGAGTAAATCACAGCGCCAGCTTATGGGAGCTTGGGATAAAATGTACCCCGTAGATACTTGGGAGTGTAGGAGATCAAAGAAGATTACTAGCCTGCAAGAAAGTGATAATAATGTGGTCAAAAGCCGATGTCAATCTGCTGGAATTTGGTGATGGGGTAAGCTCGGGCTGCCATTTTTTAGACACTGTTTGTTGCTATGAAAGGGGCATTTGGCACAAAAGAGATATTAGTTATTATAGCGAATTGGACATACTGGATTATATTTTGTATCGACAATATTGGAATTCACCGGACGTTTTGGGTGCAGCCATAAAACTTCCGGTGCATAAGGTGTTATATTTACAGTAGACCATGCGCACCCGCAACTCCACCAAAAATTGCGAGCAAACTAATTATCAACAGTACGATATGCATTAGCTGTAAAATAAAAAATGATTTTTCTGGGTTTATTTGAGCTTTTAGATGAAACCATTTATGTAAAAATAGTGGCTCTAGGACAAATAATACAAGGGTAAATACAAACCATACAAATATCATTAAGTATGTCCACCATGACATAGTTAACCAACCACCCATAACATGCAGCATGTAAAAACCTGACATACCCGCCAGTAACGTTGTGAGTTTTGATTGGAAACTAAACTTACTTTCTAGTAATTCGAAAGTTTTTAGCCTTTCTTCTGGAGCCTGAGATTTTCTTATTGCTGGAATTAGAACGGTTGTAACAAAGGCAACCCCTCCAATCCACAGTACGACTGCAATAACATGTAGAACTCTTGCGATTACGAAATTTTGATAATTCATATTGAAACTACTAACGACTTGTTAAGAATTTTAGGGAAGTACAATTGATTACGCATCAATTACTTATAGTAATAACGACCAAGCGATACTCTTTGTTTGTAGCATGTGTGTAGCTAATTGATTTACAAGTTTATTGCTCAAACAATATCACTTAATCGTCACTAAATGCTACTTTCGAGACATTAGGTAATAAGCGCCAAACAATGCTTAGGATTAGATTTTGTATCGGTAACACCTGCATAACAGGCAAATGGTGGTTGGCTAAAATCCTAGTGCAGCTAAGGATACAACCAGTATTTGTCCTTGTTGAAGCGCTCGTTACATTTTGCTTACAAAATACTTTGATTCAAGTTTTTCTAAAAATTGAGTAAGTGTTAAACATTTGTCATAAAAATCATAATAAAGATCACCATTGGTCTGAAATGGTGATCCCGGAATGTATCCCGGTATATTTGTTTTTTGAATGCCCTGAACAAATATAACAAAATTACAATTCTCTATCTCTGTTAAAAGTCTCATCCACTCTGGAGTAATTTGTATTTTTGATTCAGTGATTTTACTAATTTTATTGAGGTTAGAGTCCAAGTTACTTTTTAAATAATCAATCCAATCTCCACAAATATACCCACTTGCTGATGGAAACATAATCGGTGCATTATTTTGATGAGGATTGATTGAGCTAAAAGCTTTAGCCAGTTGTTCTTCGGTCAGAGTTTCGAACTCAAATTCAATGCCAGATGAGGTACTAAAATGAGATATTTCAACCTTGCAGGTGTTAACAACACCTTTTGACCACCTTATTGCATATGGATAAAAATTATAACTTTCTTTCACTTCTTTATAGTGAACAACTGCTAGATAAAAAATATAACTGGCTATAAAAGAAGTAATAAAAGCTTCTAAAATCACTCCAAGTTCATAAGCCTGAGCCCAAACTGCGGGAAGTTGATTGAGATATGTAATTTTGAATATTAAGAAGAAAAAAGATATTACCACCAAAATTGTTAGCCATTTGGGTAATGTCTTTAAAAATAATTTTATCAATTACAGCAATCCTTAAATAAAAATGTAACGTCCATTAAGAGGTAAATAATAGTTGGTTAAAATAAGCGATGCAGGAGCTAAAACCAACTGTTATTTGTCCTGATTAATATTTTGTTATATTTCACAGTTTGCCCCATGCTCTTTTGCAAACCATTCGTCATATATTATGTAGTGCTTATCTTTTTCAAACTTAAAACGTTTTTCATCCTCTTTATTTTTTTCACGCTTTGAACACAAAGCCAACTTTTCATAAACCATTGAAACATGTAAGTTGTAAAACGCTAAAATGGTCTCACTAGGTTTATGCCCAAAGGCTTTTTCACAATCCTGTTTTACTAATGGAAGTAATACAGATTCACAATATGATTCAACTTCAGAGTATCTCTGTGCTTTTTGGAAGTAAGGAATGATTTTAGTATAACTGGAGTGAGGGTAACCAGCTTGTATTGCCATGTTAGGTAATACTTCTTGTAAGACCTCAATTGCACTATCGAAGTTATTATCTTTTGCAAAAGCAGTAGCACTTTTTAATTTATCCGAAATATCCATTATCGAAAAGCTCTCCGTGAAATATAATGCCCAATAAGGGACTAATTGGCTTAAATATTTTATTTGCGCTTGAAACGGCGATAAGCTGCATTTAGGTTTATACCAATTCCCATAAAGTTTGGTTTAATTTCAACAATATCTTCTTTTCCTAGATTTTTATTTGATACTGATTGTTGCTTTTGCACCCACTCTCGCCCAGAAAGAGTAATTCTTGGTTCTAAAAAGCAATCACCGTCATCAGCGCATGCATCGACAGCCTTTACAAAACCACTATCCAAAAGTTCTTTAAATATTGCAAGATCAATATCAGAAGAGTCATCGATCCCTTCTATATTTGAATTTGAGATTAAAAACGCTAAAATTAATTTATGTGTATCCATACTCGCCTAATCCTAACAACTGCTTAATATTGAAGCACCTCAGTAATGTTCGCCTCATCATTTTATTTAATAAGTACTTAATGTTCCACAATTTTAATAAATTAGAAAGACTTAATTAATCAACATCTGATGTACTTGGATATTACTGAGACTTCTCAATAATATGACACATTTGATTCATTAGAAAATATAAGGCAAAAAATTTAAAGCTAATGTCTCCAATGCGCACCAAGTTGCCAAAAAACGTAAGGCGTTAAGTGCCTATTTTTTGAGATAGGGTTAACTTTCACTATTACCACTAAGTGTTTATTAAGGTTACTGAATGACTATCAAGCATTTTACCTAATCACATCTCGATGGCAGTAATTACCGGCTTTATAAAAATGCACTGTCTATTGTCGCTTCTAGCAGCACTTGAGGAGGCTTCTACATTGTATCATGGAAATAAAAAAGCCAATCGATTACGCGGTTGGCTTTGTACTATATCTTTATCAAAGACTGAATACAGACAGGTAACTTTATACTGTGTTGTTAAAAATAATAACCAAAGTTAATATTTAAACGACTATTAGTTTCATCGCTATCGCCCGCTAGACTGCCACCAATAAACGGTTGATTCTGTCCAATAGCATAATCAATTAAGGTATATAAGTTACCTGACGTAACCATTACACCCGTTACGTTCATTATAGTATCTTCTTTTAAACCACCTGATTTATCGGTCATTAAATTATAGTCATTGTAAAAAGTTAGGTTGGTAATTGGCCCTATTGTTACGGGTAAAGAATAGGATAGATTCATGTTATAAATTGTAGCGGATGCAGGAATAGTATCGTAAAAGGCGTAGGCACCAACCGTAACAAAATCAGATCCGTCATCTAGATCATATTCATAATCAGTGTACTGAAACATAAAACCAAAGTTATCTATGTTGCCTTTAGTATGAATGGCATAAGCATTATGATCACCAGCATTACCATCTTCACCTTCAATACCACCTGATAATACCGAAGCACCTACTTCAAAATTATCAAATTTATACGCATACCTAAGGTTAAAGGTACTGTCATCGGCAAGCCCTTGTTGTGGAGTATCATATATTCCTTCGCCAGGATTTCTTGTACCGACAATGTCGTAAGAATAGCGACCGGTTTTGTCACCGACATAACCATCAATACCGCCCATCTCATCTGTTTTGAAAAACGCGATCCGTATATCATGCTTGTCATAATCACCAATGAACGATAAACCTGCATCGTAATCATCTTCTAATCCGACGTAAAAATTAGTACTAAAAAAGAAGCTGTTTGAATTATACGTTAGGTTACCAAAAGGGACTTGTGTAATACCTACTTGCCCTTGCCAATTATCATCAAACTGATAGGCAACGTATGCATGATGAACAGCGTCCATATATTGATACCAGCGATATTGCGCAGATAATGTTACATCACCAATAGTGCCGTTAAAATCTAGACGGAAAACATCAAAATCAAAATCACCGCCACGATCTTTATCATCTTCATCATAATCTTTAATGCCGTATTGGAAGCGCACTGCACCACCGACTTTAATCGATGCGTCTTTGGTTTCTTTGTCTGTAGCCAACTGTTGCTTAATTTCCTTAAGCTCTTGTTTGACTTCA
>ERZ1027208.161-NODE-161-length-34102-cov-16.050372_pt1 | contig 34102 bp, 24 predicted proteins | sample MGYA00520867_ERZ1027208 | MGnify/ENA primary metagenome ERZ1027208 (study PRJEB33311, sample SAMEA4378413) | marine metagenome | biome: Marine biome; feature: Fjord; material: Water | collected 2014-07-20T08:00:00Z/2014-07-... | depth 75 m ...
CGGCATACGAGATCTAGTACGGTCTCGTGGGCTCGGAGATGTGTATAAGATACTGTCATGAATCTATGTTGAAGCTCAACCTGGATACGCAAGCTATCTATCAGAAATGCGGTGTTACCGCAGCGCATATACAAAATACAAAATCTCGCTTAAAACATAACGCTACTGATGTCTTTTGGGCTGTGGTGGAAGAAGTCTCTTGCGATAAAGATGTCGGATTACACGTGGCCGAAAATTTACCCTTATATAAAGGGCATGTATTAGAGTATTTATTTTTAAGTAGCCATACATTTGGTGACGGTTTAAACCGAGCGCTCAATTATCAGCGTTTATTAACAGACATCGCTTCCAGTTATATAGTTAAAACAAAGGGTAGTGCGGCATTAGTTTTAGATACCAAGCTGGGTGATAAATTAAATCATCAATTTGCAGAATGTATATCTTTAGGGATTATTCGTTTTTTTAAGTCTGTAACTAATGATGAGTTTACAGCGACTTGTATTGACTTTATGTTTGATAAACCCAATGACGTGTCAGAATACGAGCGAATATTTAACTGCAAAATACGCTTTTCACAGCCCCAAACAACCATTCATTTTTCTTCTGATGTTCTAAGTTGCCATTCTGTTCATGCAGAGCCTGAATTACTTAAGCTACATGAACAGGTAGCTGAGCAGCATGTCGCTCGGCTAGAGCAAGAGGATTTGGTAATTGAAGTTAAGCGCGTCATCGGTGAGCTCCTGGATAACCAAGAGGTTAGTCTTGAAATGGTTGCACAAAAACTGAATTTGACTCCTAGGAATTTACGAGCAAGGTTAAGTTTGGCTGGCACTAATTTCAATAATATATTGGCTGATTATAGGAGCTTGCTGGCTAAGCGTTTGTTAGTAAGAACAAGCGAGTCAATTGATGAAATTGTATATTTGACAGGTTTCTCGGAGCCTAGTACTTTTTACCGGGCTTTTAAGCGTTGGACAGGGTTAACACCTGTTGAATACCGTAAGTCTAAAAAGGGCAGTCGAGAACTCGACCCTGCATAGCTTCAATCATTTCTAGATTGACCAAAATGGCACGGTTGTTTGTCTCAATAGCCAATGCATCTTAAGACACTCTTATTTACTCTTATGTTATTAAATACCCCAATTTTTAGCGGGGAGAAATAACAAGAATAATAAGAGTCGTATCATGCCTAAATATATTGCACCTCTCGCGGATGTGCGCTTCCTAATTAATGATGTATTTGACTTTCAAAAACATTACTCATCTATTGATGGTGGTTCAGAAGCTTGTCCTGAAACTGTCGATTCCATTCTGGATCATTGTGCTAAATTCTGTGAAACAGAGCTGTCCCCATTAAATCAAACAGGTGACCTTGAAGGTTGCCAATTTAATGATCGTAAAGTTGTCACCCCAAAAGGTTGGAAAGAAGCGTATTTGCAATACGTTAACGACGGATGGCAAGGTCTATCAGCTCCTGTTGAGTACGGCGGTCAAGGTTTGCCCTTGTCCTTGGGGGTTATTAAATCAGAGATGATTGGCACTTCAAATTGGAGTTGGGGAATGTATCCAGGCCTATCGCAAGGGGCAATGAATACAATATTGCTTCACGGGTCGGATCAGCAAAAATCTTTATATTTACCTGAAATGATAGCGGGTCGTTGGGCAGGGACTATGTGCCTAACAGAGCCACAATGTGGAACAGATTTAGGGCAGGTGAAAACCAAAGCCGTAGAAGATGGCTTTGGCGCTTATGACATTACAGGCACAAAAATATTCATTTCTTCTGGTGAGCATGATCTAACAGAGAATATTATTCATATTGTACTTGCTCGAACCCCTGGCGCGCCAAAGGGCACAAAAGGCATATCATTATTTGTTGTGCCCAAAGTAATTGTTGACGATGCCGGTCAGTTAGGGTGTCGTAATAATGTTTATTGTGACTCCATAGAAAAGAAAATGGGTATACATGGTTCATCAACATGCGTGATGAATTTTGATAATGCAAAAGGGTACTTGATTGGAGAGATTAATCAGGGATTACATTGCATGTTTACCTTTATGAATACAGCACGCATTGGTACGTCAATTCAAGGAATAGGATCATCTGAGTTAGCCTATCAAGGTTCTTTACCTTATGCCAAAGATCGAATGTCAATGCGTGCCCTTTCGGGCACCAAACAGCCTCAAAAAGTTGCTGATTCACTCATAGTACATCCAGATGTAAGGCGCATGTTGCTTACACAAAAAGCATTCGCGGAAGGTGGGCGTGCCATGCTCTATCATACTGCTATGGTCGCTGACAAAATGATGCAGGCACACAGTAAAGGTGATACTTCTGGGTATGAATCATTTGACGATGAACTTGGATTCTTAACGCCGATACTTAAAGCATTTTTAACTGAAACAGGGTGTGAATCTGCAAACCTTGGAATGCAAATATATGGTGGTCACGGATTCATTAAAGAGTGGGGTATGGAGCAGATCGTTCGTGATGCCCGCATTTCAACTCTTTATGAAGGGACTACAGGTGTTCAGGCGCTTGATTTATTAGGTCGTAAAATCCTTCTTGGCAAGCTAAAAACATTTGATAAATTTACTAATAAAATAAAACATTTCATAAAAAACCACGAAAACAAAAAAGAAATGAAGCCAATGATTAAGCTTCTAAAAACTCACGTTCGTCAATGGAAGTGGAGCACAATAAGAATAGCGCTTATGGCAAAGAAAGATAGGGATGCTATTGGAGGTGCATCTGTCGATTATCTTATGTACAGCGGTTATGTGGTAATGGCTTTTTTCTGGGCGAAAATGGCTGATGCAGCATATACCAAACACAAGGCCGAAAAAGGTATGGTCCCTTTCTATCTTTCTAAGATACAAACAGCTGAATTCTATTTTGAACGTTTGTTACCAAGAACCCAGTCTCTTAAATCAGTTATGTTGAAAGGAGCGAAGGGCTTAATGGATATGGATGAAGAGAGCTTTTAGTGTTCTTTTGTAAATAATAAATAATAAATAATAAAAATAATAAAAATAATAAAACGGACAATCTCATGACTAATAAAAATATATTTATATTAACCTTATTTTTTACGCTTATACCTCTTCAGTATGCTCATGCAAGTATGGGGAATATAGCTACAAATTATGGTTTGTTACCATCCGATATGGCGACATCGCAATCCTATTCATTATTTAACGATCAGGTTTCTGCTGCGTATTATAATCCTGCATCATTGGCCAGTGATTCAAGGGGGCAGCTTACCATTGGAATGTTGCAGGCTACACCTGCTCTAGAGGTAAAAACTATCAGCGGCAATCCTTCTACAATTCGATCAGGGTCTGTTTTAGAATCTGATCAAACTGAAACGGTATTATTTGGTGTTAAGACAAACTTAACCAGTTTAACTAAGTTTAATAAACCTGTTTCTTTAGCCTTAATTGGAGGTGTAGAAAAATACGGTTTAGAAATGTTGTCTTTTAAATCGGAAACCTCAGACGAAGGGCAATTTATGCAGTACGGCCAAAAACCATTATTTATAGCCGCTTCAGTCGGTGTGGGTGTAATGGAAGGTCTTGATGTAGGCTTTGGAATGCGAGTAACCCTACATGCTAACGCAGAAATGGATCTTACTACCGATCTTGCTGGTAATACCTCATACGAAAAAGTAAATGTCGGAGCCGAACCCGTACTTATTCCATTGTTCGGATTAAGTTTAGATATGGATGAAATGTTTTGTGATAAAAATAGTGCTGCCAATTGTTTGTTTGAAGGATTGGATTTGGCTGTTTCATACCGTGGGAAAAGTAATACACAAACAAACATTGATGCCAGTGCAATTATTCCGGGATTGGCTGAAGCTGGAAGTGAATTAGAGTTGGTTGTTAATACTTTGGATGCATTCCAACCCATGATTATTTCGATGGGGGCGAAATATCAACTTACGTCAAAATGGGATGTAGCCGCTACTTTTGAATATCAAAAATGGTCAAGTTTAACGTCAGAACTTAAAAGTGACACAGTCAAAGATCAAGCAAATTTAGAATTCAAGGACACATTTATTCCAAGGGTAGGCAGTCGTTATCAATTTAACGACACTCTCAATGCATCATTGGGTTTTAGTTACGAAGCATCGCCATTGGACTCAACTGAATCCCTTGATGTAAATGTATTTGATAATGATCGTACAGTGCTGTCGATGGGGTTAACACAGCTTTATACCGACACTAAGCTTTTAGCATTTCCTTTGAGAATAGATGCAGCTTATCAATATCACATGCTAACGGATCGCGATTTTGTTTTGTCAAAAGACAGTGTCCCTCAGGCTGAAACGGTTACCGCAGGTGGTGATGCCCATGTAATCAGTTTGTCTTTATCGATGACATTTTAAAGGGAGTACGATATGAATATTTTAAAAGTCACATCTCTTATATTGTTATCTGGAATGATGCTGTTGGTTTCGGCATGTAGTGAAGTGGAATCGGATCAAGAAGTCGATTTCTCTGGCTGGGAGCGAGCATATATGGTGTACAGCTATCCATTTGATGGGCAGCAAAATGTCAGTGTTAAAACGTCTGTTTCACTCATGTTTACACATGTTGTTGATGAAAGTGGAATGGGGACACATTTCAAAATTGTCGACAAGAGTGGTGTTGAAGTGCCAGGCACTGTAACACTGCAAAGAGGCAATGACTCTGGTTTGATTTTTACGCCTAATCAGCCACTTTTAGCTGGCGAAACTTATACCGCTCAGTACGAAGGCTTGAACAGTGAAATAGGCCCAGTAGCTGAACCAAAAGACATTCAGTTTAGTACAGTCGGTGTTTCTCAAAATGCATCATCTACGAGCAGTGATAATCAAGTAGATCCATATAGCTTTAAGGTTATTCGTGAATTTCCTACGCAAGAGCTGCCTTTCATGGACTTTTCAGTTGTTCACTTAACGTTTAGTCAGGTGGTTGATATTGCAACGGTATCATTAGATAACGGATTTAGCTTTGTAGAAGCTGGTCAGACCGAAAGCATCAAGGGTAAATTAATGGTCAAAGATACTTATATTATCTTTGACCCAGAAGAAGATTTAAAGCCGGGTGTTGATTATACGCTTAGTCTAAAAGACACCATAAAAGCTCGTTCAGGTTTGCCATTGGATGTTGGCGACTATGCATCTAAAGTTTATACGCCTAATGACAGTCAACCCAGAAATATATTAGTACAAAGAATATTTGGCGAGCCCGATGTTAACGTGTCTCCATTATCCGGTATTGACCGGAATACGGTACCTGTGAATTCTACTTTAATGGGGAATGTAATCAGCTACGCGAATGCTGATTACCATACTGAATTAGCAAATATTAAAAATTACCCTGAAGCGGTTCCTTTTGTTATTAGACGTGGTTCTGTTGTGAAAGGTTCTAAAATGCCCATCAATATTGGCGGTGCGGTATCTGCCGGTTTTGATACAGGGGAAATTTATTTGACACTGATAACCGATGCAACGGGTTATATGATTACTAATACCAGTACTAGTAGCCCAAATGCACCTCGACAGGTCCGCATGGTGCTAGATGTATCTATGAGTGCGCAAGATCCAAGGGCAAATGGAGCATTAAGTCAGGATGTTTTACATATCGACTTATTTGGAATCGGTATCATAGAGAATGGTGTATTAGTCGTCGATGCATTAGGTGAAATAAACCCTGTATTACTTGGTATAGAAAAAGCAAATGGCTTAGTTTCATTTTTTTTAGAGGCTTATGCTGATCAATATAATGCACCAGCTAAAGTCATAGATGATGTCGCACCAGAACTTCAAACATGGTTACCTGGTGATATTATTGATCGTGTTGATCCAGCGGATCCATTGTTATTAACGTTTACTGAACCATTGCGGCCTGAAAAGTTAAATCAAGAAATAATCTTAACGAAAGTCGGTTCGACTAATCAAATAGTTGATGTAGTTGTTACACATGATGGCACCACTGTCATTATTAAGCCTCTAGAGCCTTTGGCATTTGATTCTGAATATAAAATTTTAGTGGGTTCACAAGTACAAGATATTGCTGGTAACCCAGTATCGTCTGAAATTATTAAATCATTTACTACCTTAAGTTTTGGGATGTCTAATTTAGCAGCACCTTTAGTGGGTTCGATTCATCCTGGATATGGTTGTAAAATGGAAGGTATGGATTTGGCAAATAATATTGCGGGACAGTGTGCTGGCGGAAAAGAAACAGATGATGTGTTTAATATATTCAAGCACCCTGCAAACCGTCCGGTATATATTACGTTCAATCAATTGATGAATACCGACACGTTCAAACTTGGTACCGTTTGTGGTGACGATATAGATGCCACACTGGAGGAGAAAGGATCTGTACGAGTTGAAGAGATGAATGTTGAGACAGGGTTATGCGCGAATCCTGTTGATGGCAGTATTCATTATGACGGCAGTCGGATAAGTTTTGAGCCAACACTTCCATGGAAAAATGACAAGATATATCAAATTGTTTTAAATTCAAATACCAGTTCAGAATGTGACGGATCTGATTTTGTATTATGCAGTGCAACTGACTTACCCTTAAGAACCGTTCCGTTAACACTGACATTTGATAATGCGCATGAAGGTAGTGGACCTTTGGTCATGCCGTTTACGGGTATCGCACCAGAAAACAATAAGGTTTATAACCCTTTAAGTAAATTACCAGTGGTGGATGTTAATCATAATTATCGATTTGAAAGCAATGAAAGTATAGATGATACAACTGGCAGTTCTGTTATTGAAAACTCTACAAAATTGAGTATATCTGATTTTGGCGGTTTGATTTCATCGGCTGATATGGGGTGTCCTAAATCAGTATCCAACTGTCCAGTTGAAAACCAAACCATTTACGTCAGTGGATATTTGCCAACAGTAGTGGGAAATATTGATGAGTTGAAATATGGGAATAGAATTCCTGTTGATTTGCACAGCCAAGTACTAACAACAACATCTGTGACCATGTATACCGTTGCTTTATACCTTGTTCCCATAGAGGCACCAACAGGGCCGCAGATTATGAGAATGCGCGGTCGCTTTGATCCTGAAACAGGCGAAAGTATGCCTGGTATTGGTTATATATTGTGGGATGAAGACTACGATAATGGCGAAGGTAATCCAACTGGGCATGCCATGTTTCAGACTACTATGGATGTGTATCTAGATGCTCCAGGGTTAGCGCCAGAGGCACCTTTGTTAGGGGTGATGGAAACCAATCTACACAGTTTACCGTTAACAATAGAGCTTTATGGTCCGATTATATTTTTACCGGATGGTCGTATGGAAATTCAATTGCTGAATACCAATACGGTAGATATTGATGTTGAAGTGGGAGATGACTCTAATGTTGATTTAAGAATATACCCCAATGATTTATCAATTAACTTAGTTTCTAAAATGGTTAAAAGTGGGTAATGGTTAATGAAGGCGTTTAATAAAATCGCTTATCGAAATATGTGTTGAGATATAGTTTGTATAAATAATAACAATAATGGCTACATTTGTAGGATGGATCCAAATGAATATTTTTTTAATTATAAAGTTAAGTGTAATAATTTTTTTCTTGTCAGCATGCAGTCAGACCGAACAAGAGGTTGATTTTACACAGCAAGAAAAGGCCTTTCTCAGTTACAGTACTCCTGATAATAATCAGCAGAGTGTTGATGTTGATTCGAGTATTCTATTAACATTTACTCACGAAATATCCGATAGTGATTTATTGGAGAGTATAAGAATAATTAAAATAAATGGTGAAGTAATACCTATAACTGTATCTGTCCATCCTGCCAATTCTAAGATGGTTGTGGTGCAGCCTGTTCAATCGCTTGAGCCTGGCCAAATATATAATGTAGATTTCTCAAATATTTTGAGCGTCATTGGTTTGGTTGGCGGTGATTCATATATAACGTTTTCCACATTAAATAGCAGTGTACAACCATCAGGTAATGGCTCTGGTTCCGATTCAAATGATGGGGCTGATGATTCAGGAAATGGATCGGGTGATGACTCGGACGGTGGGTCAGGTGAAGATTCTGGAAGTGGTTCAGGTGAAGATTCGGATAATGGATCAGGTGATGATTCTGGCGATGGTTCAGGTGATGATTCTGACAATGAATCAGGTGATGATTCTGACAATGGATCAGGTGATGATTCTGACAATGGATCAGGTGACGATTCTGACAATGGATCAGGTGATGATTCTGATAATGGGTCGGGCGGTGATTCGGACAATGGAGCAGGCGGTGACTCGGATAATGGGTCGGGTGATAATACAGATAACGGGACCGATGATTCTATCCCACCTTTATCGAGTATCAGTCCCGTCGACTTTAGTGATATTAAGGATGTTATAAATGTCCAGTGGCCAGAATATAAAACGGGTGTTTTTCAAGTTTTGAAGCATTTTCCTGCTGGAGACTTACCATTTGTTGATTTTTCCACTTTGCACTTATATTTTAGCCACAACATAGACCCTAAAACAGTCAGGATAAATGAAACCTTTAGTTTTATAAAAGAGGGTGAAGCAGAGAGTGTTCCAGGAAGCATTTTAGTTAAGGGTAAGAATATAAGCTTTGACCCTGATGAAGATTTAGAAGGTGGGGTAATATATACATTATCACTAACCTCTGAAATAAAGAGTGAGCATGGAAGTGCATTATCTCCTGATAGTTATAGTGAAAAGCCGATCACTCCAAAAAGCAGTCTTCCTCGGTTGGCCTTGGTTCAAAAAATAAAAGGGCAGCCTGATGGTCCTACGTCACTCGTGAATGAAGCTACGCATAACTCTGTATTAGTTGATTCAAAGCTAATAGGTAAATCAATGAGTTATGCTGATGCTGATTACCATGTTGAGTTAGCTAACTTTGGTAGTTTTTTAGACACTATGCCATTCGTTATTCGTAAAGGCTCAGTTATTAGAATGAGTTCAATGGAAGTTAAAATTGGCGGAGCGATTCCAGCGGGCTACGAAACAGATACCTTATTTTTAACTCTGACGACAGATGCCGTTGGTTATTTAACGGCAAGTGAAATACTGCTTCCATATAAAAAGCGTCGATTAACATTGCTAATGGATACATCGATGATTGCAGAGAACCCAACTGCAAACGGTGCATTAAGTCAGGATTTATTAAATGTAACTTTAACGGGTATAGCTGGATTCACTGGCAGTATTCTAGAGGTTGATGCTGTTGGTGATATTTCAGTAGAGTTACTGGGGTTAGAAACAGCGAGCAGTACCGCCACTTTCTTTTTAGAAGCGTATGCCGATCAAGATAATGCACCGCTAAAAGAAATCGATGTCATTGCTCCTGTATTGCAGCACTGGATACCCGGTAATATGGAAAATAGATTTAAGTTGAGTGATTCAATACTGCTTACTTTTAATGAAGGTTTAGAAGCGCGTAATATCGAAAACGAAATTGAATTACTAGACACTAACGGTATGACTGTAGAATCCAATGTTCGTCAGGATGGCAGTGTTGTGATTATAGATCCCGTGGACTCTCTCATCGCAGGTACTCATTATGAAATACTGATCAGTTCAAATGTAACTGATATGGCCGGTAATGCCCTTGATGAACCTATAGCGCTGACATTTACTACTGAAGCCATTGATATTAATGATTTAGCTGCGCCCATCTTATCCAGTGTGTACCCAGGTTATAATTGTCGTTTAACTGACCCCGATTATGTGAATGATATAGCGGGTCGATGCAGTGGTGGTAAAGAAACGGATGATAAATTCAACATATTTACATTGCCCATTAATCGTAGTATTCAAGTTGAATTCAATCAGCCAATGGATTTAGACACCATTGAGTTGGGTCAAGATTGCGGTGAAGGTAACTTTCGAGTAGAAAAAATTGACGAAGATAGGAATTGCTTAGAAGGCGTTTCTGGTTACCTAACTAAATCAGCGCAAGGATTAATGTTTGAACCGAAATCAGGTTGGGAAGAAGGTACTCTATATCGCTATAGTATTTTCTCGGAAAAAACATCAAGTTGTATCGGCAGCGCTGGAGCACCATGCAGTATTCATGGTTTGCCTCTGAATCCAAAGCCGTTAAAAATTAAAAACGATAACCGGCAAGAAGGCGGGAACAGTTTCCATATGCCATTTAGAGTTATTCAGGCAGAAGAGGTATTGGTATTCAATCCTTTAAGCCAAGTGCCTACCGCTGATGTGAATCGCAACTTCTTATTGGATAATTCTGAGTCGCCAATTACAGCGAATGCATCCCGTTTAGCCATAGATGGAACAACGGGGTTGGTACAAGAGGCAATTTTAGGCTGTCGAGAGGGCTCATGCGAAAGCCAAAAATCAATATATTTAAGCGGTAGTCTGCCTTCTGATGTTGGTGCATATGATCCGACTAAAAAGCATATTCCCGTTTACATGTACCCTCAGGCATTAATGACAACCACAGTCACAATGTATGCTAAAACCATATTAGGCTGGTTAGAGAATCCAACTGGGCCTCAGGTAATGCGTATGCGTTCTAATTATAATGAGCAGGGTAAATCTGTTCCGACACTTGGTTATATAACGTGGGATGAAGACAGTCAGCAGGCAATTATCACCACCAGCATGAATGTGTATTTAGATGCACCTGGTTTAGCGCCTAAAATCTTGGGTTTAGAGCTCGATACTAATATGCATAGTTTGCCATTAACCATTGAGCTACAAGGCCCAGTAAATTTCATTGAAGATGGTCGTATGGAAATCAGTTTAAGTAATACTGAAATTGTTGATATTGATGTAGTGATCGAGTCTTTCTTGGGTGACTCTGATGTGTATTTAAAAATACCAAAAAATGCATTATCTATAAACTTGGTTTCAAAAATGACTAAGCACTAAATTTGTCTTAACTAACTTTCAATTATTTGGAATTAGTCTTTTGCCCGCTATGGCAACATAGTGGGCATTTTTTCGTGTGCAGGTAATACTCATGCTTCATTAACAGATTTTGTTTACTTTAAAAAAACTCTAATGAATGTCCAGTGAGCGTAAGTCTAGTACTGGTTTTGGACGGTCTGATTAGTGATTGTGCCAATTGAGTGAATTCACAATATTATAAAACTCCATATAGAGCATGTCTGCGAAGCCGGATTCCTTTTTATAATGGCTTTCAACATTATTTAATCGAGTTGCTAATATTCTGGAAAATTCAGTGGCGACTGGATCACCATTGCCGTGAAAAATATGGCATTTAGCTGTGATATCAGAAATATCAAACCCCCAGTCTGTCGAAGTTAACACTATATCCTGCATCAGGGCTTCAACACCTTGGCGAGTACTTTCGATTGCCTGCTCAGTTGCTTGTGACTGTATTAACGGGTTGCTTAGTGTTCGAGCGTCAGTCTGGTTAAACATTCCTAGTAAATGTTTATATGACTCCTTTGGTTTACGTTTAAATTCAAACATAGTTAAACGCATTGAATACAGTGCTACCTTTGGCAGTTTTTGGCAAAATCCTGGGAAATATTTGTAAAAGAAGGGGGCACCCTCAATTTTTCCCATGTCGGTATCCGGAGCAAATGATTCAAGCAATAGTAACTCTTTAACACGTTCAGGCAGGGCATAGGCAATTCCAAGAGCGTAAGGGCCACCTGCTAATGATGCTGCAAAAAAGGCTGATTGTATCTCTAGGTGATTTAGTAGCTGTTCAATATCGGCTGAGTAATCTAATAAATTTTTGTATACAGGTGTGCTTGAATAGCCGTAACCGGCACGTTCAGGAACAATCAAGCAGAAGCCATTCTTTATTAATGAGTCCACATCAAGTGGTGCTTCGTAGCGACAGCTTAGTGAAGCATGGCTTAATACAATCACTGTTTTTTTAGGGTCACCGTAAACTCTATATGAGAATATCCGTTTATCGTTCAACTCTAACGTGTAATCGTTAAATTGAATGCTTTTATTAAATTGAACGGCAGAGTTTAAAGCAAGGGGTGATCGAAGTAGCAGGGCAACCAATTCTTGCTGCTTAGAGGTGTTGGTCTTTTGTAAAATTGATTTTATATTCTGCCTTATGGTTGCAACCGTGCTACCACGTAATTCAGCAATAATTTCGGTAGATGCCCCCTCGGATAACTTACCTGCAATCATGGCTTCGGTAGGAGTCAGTTTATATAAAGCTTGCAGTTTTTTATGCTGTATTGAGGTGTCTGCTTGCTGAGAAACAAATAGCGCAGCAATGGCGTTACTAGGAATGTGACCGCTGTACTTGCCCCTGACTTCTGCTATTGGGCTTAACAATGCAAGGGTAGAGCGGCCCATGGTATCTTCTAATAATAAGGCTTCTGACTCAGCTTGGCATTTAGGGTTGTTAAGCTCGAGAAGCCGTTTTTTGATGTTGATTCTTTGCTTTTCAGAACCAATATTTAATTGGTTGGGTAGTTGCTCAATTCCGTCTTTACCAAGTAATCCTAAGCCAGCTTGATTAGCCATGACCACATCAGCTGATTGGTCTAGTAGGATAATAGAGAATGGCAATTGGTCGGCTAGAGAGTTGTACATTAACTGCTGTTGTTGGGCTTCAAATAGCTGCTGAGAAATCTTTGATGATTGCTTTAAGTGATTCACCAATAACTCGGTCGCTTCTTTTTCGTTCTCATTAATGTTTTCTTGAAGGCATTCCACTAAATCTAGGTGTACTTTGCTGTCAGTAGCCGCACGATAAATCAAATCAATGGGTTGGAAGTTTTTCTTGCTCATGTGGCGTGTCCACTTTTAACCCCTAAATGTTAATAATTGAATGGAGGGGGCTAAAGTCTAAAAGTGAGTGGTATTTGCACGCTATGTTAATACGGTAAACAGGTGAAAGCCATTAAATACACTCATGATTCAGTTCTCATATGCGCATAAAAGGCCAGTGGTACTGGTTTTTAACTTATTTCTTGGCGTTATTTAATTATAAGGCTGTAATAGCGTCACCATAGAGTATACGTGGTTGTTCACGTGTGGGTTAGAGAGTAGATCGGTATCTAGACCAAGTTCCCCAAGTAAATTTATGATAATAGGGTCTTTAGAGAAGTTAATAGGGGATTGATCGAAATCCAACCCTGACAAATCAATAGTGGATATATTAGGTAATACAATGGTGGTTTGATCTGGCTTTATATCAATAGCTTGCAGTAAGCGGGTGAGGTTACTGACAGATTGAATTAAATTATCATTATCAATAAATTTAAAAATACTTAAGTACTCATTGGCTTTAACCGGTTTAAAATTAAAGTTGCCAATGCTAAAAGTAATGGTCTCCCCATCTAAAAATACAAATTCCCCATGACTGCTTGTTTGTCCTGTCATGCGCTCACTTTTATAAGGCATATTGGCCACTCTAAGGTCAAAAACAAAACCAGATCTTTCCTCTTTATCTAATTCGTAGTCAGAGTCACCTAGAGCCGTTAGGCTGGAAGTTAAGCTGTATATAAAACAAACAATGTGTATGGGTGATAATTTCATAATCAGCGCTCCCTTTCAGATATTCTTGTTTCTTAGCATATATCTAATGACTGAAACTGGCCCCTGCCATATGGTAGGTAATACCGAATATATACTTCTTTGGAGTGCTTTATGTGCAGAAGCTCGTACTCTCTTTGGGTTGTTATTTACAAATTTTATATCATGACAAATTCCTAGTTACATGAGCACAAGTCTTTCAACGGAAAGCCTAGCGGTTGTGCTGGGTTAGAATAAGGCCTGTAATTCAATAATAGATAAAAGGAAGGAACCCTCATTATGCAACTAAAATTAACCCTGATAGGTGCTTTTCTGTGCGTTTCTTCATTTGCACTAGCAAGTGTTGAAGAGTACAAAAAACCAAGAACAGAAGGCCTTAGACTTGATCGTTGTCTTACATGGGGTAACGAGTGTGATGAGCCAGCTGCGTATAGTTGGTGTTTTGAAAAAGGGTATTCTAAAGCGATTTATTGGGAGTTAGAGCATAATATTGGTGCATCTCAGCCTACCAAAATGCTTTCTAGCAAACAAATATGCAATAAGCCTGGCTGTGATGCTTTTAAGGTTATTGTTTGTTATAAAAACTAAAATGCATTTAATAATGGTCGGTCATTTTCGCTCTAATTGATCCATTGACTTAAGCTTCTCGTATTAATATGTAACCCTCATAGAGATCACTATATGACTGCCCAGTTAACCATTTTCGCAGACAGCTTGTGTCCCTTATGTATGGGTGAGATGGCTCACTTAGCCAGGCTCGATACAAAAGGGTTATTAGCATTTGTAGATATCCATGATAAAGATAAATTAAAGGCCTACGATGATATCAATAGCGACCAAGCGAATCGTGTATTGCACGGTAAGCTTGCTTCAGGGCGGGTTCTCAAGGGGTTAGATGTGACCCATAAGGCTTGGCAATTAGTTGGAAAAGGCTATCTAACAAGCGTGATTCGATTTCCAGTTATTGGACTCATAGCTGACAAGGTGTATTTAGTATTTGCTAAGCACAGATACCGGATTTCATATTATTTAACTGGGAAGTCTCGTTGTGATACTTTTTGTGATTTAAGTGATAATGATAAAGGTATTTATTCCGATGTGTTTTTACGAAATCTGCATTAGGTATACACCTACCTATAACTCTCTGTGCGTTCAATTAGGTGACTAAATGCGACAATCAATTCTAGTGGTAGGTGCGTCTAGTTCAATTGCACAAGCGATCATCTCCAGGTTTATAAATACCGATGTAAATTGCCGTATTGTTGCTATTACTCGTTCTTATGAAAATATTCCTACTGACAGTATTCTGCATAATACTTGTGTTGAGCGCATATACAGCGACTATTCTGAGTCTTCCATTAAAGATGTTTCAGATACATTAAAAGCTCAAGCTTATCTATTTGATTTTGTTTTCATATGTAATGGTGTATTGCATAGTGAGCATTTAATGCCAGAAAAACGGCTTGCTGATTTCGACTCACAATCTTTTCTGTCAATTATGCATTCGAATACCCTGATACCCATTTTATGGTTGGCTCAACTTGAAAAGCTATTAAATAAAAAGGCATTTGTAACGGTGCTTTCGGCGAGAGTGGGAAGCATCTCTGATAATCAATTGGGTGGTTGGTACAGTTATCGAGCTTCGAAAGCGGCGCTTAATATGTTGGTTAAAACAGCAGCAATAGAACTAAATAGACGGCATAAAAACTGGCGTTTTGTTTTGTTTCACCCAGGTACAACGGATACTGGATTATCGAAACCGTTCCAAAAAAACGTAGCAAAGGGAAAATTATTTACTCCAGATTTTGTTGCAAGCCAGCTTTTGAGTATATTGCGCGCGCTTCCAGAAGAGATGCCTGCCCAGTATTTAGACTGGGAAGGTAAGGCCGTAGATTGGTAGGTTTTTAATACATTACATAGTTGGTTAGATTATGTATTTCTAGGTGAGTTATGTGTTTATTTGAAAATTATATATGCGCATGAATTTTTGGTGATTCGGTATCTAATCGAATACCGAGTTTTGATGATTGGCATACGTCTGAAGTGGTAAGCGTTAAGTGTAGTCTGAAAGGGCAACTATAAGGGTTATTCCAAGCTTAATATGATTGATCTTTGTCATAGAAAAAAATCCATATTATGTCGTGGTCGTATTATGTACTGCGCATCGCCTATTGAAATAAAGGCCGATTATAGTACCCTTTGGTTTTTAGTTATTTTAGAGTGATTTATCATGCCTAAGGCAAGTGATATTAAAAAAGGTACGGCTGTCGATTTTAATGACAAGGTGTACATTGTAAGGGATATCGAGCGCTCTGTTCCTCAGGGCCGTGCTGGCGGTAGTATATACCGTATGCGCATGTACGAAGTGGTTACTGGTAGTAAAATCGATGAGTCTTTTAAAGATTCAGATATGCTTAATCTTGCTGACCTAAACCGCCGTGCAGTGACATTTTCGTACTCTGATGGTGAAGAGTTCGTATTCATGGATGCTGAGGATTACTCTTCGTACAGCTTGAATAAAGACTCAATTGAAGATCAGTTATTGTTCATCAATGAAGATACTCAAGGTTTATTGATTGTCATTGTTAACGATGCTCCTGTTGCTTTAGAGCTTCCAACAACTGTTGATCTAGAAATTGTCGAAACTGACCCTTCACTTAAAGGTGGTTCTGCTACTGCTCGAACTAAGCCCGCTAAGCTATCTACAGGCCTTTTTGTTCAAGTGCCTGAGCACATTGCAACGGGTGAAAAAATCAGAATCAACGTTGAAGAGCGTAAGTTTATGGGTCGTTCTGAAAAATAGTATAGATTAGATGCTGTATGTGGCTCTGAGGCCTATCTTCACTGCCACTTAATGAGCGGCAAGCTAAGATACATAAAAGGTGAATCCCTAGGGTTCACCTTTTTTTGTGCCTGATATTCCTGTCATTCTAGTCTTCTGGTGCCTGCATAGGTCAGGTTTGAAGATTTTACTGTGCAGTGTGTTAATATTCTGGGCTGTTTGTATTGTTAGTAATGTGCCATGCCTGTAACTCATTTTATTACCCATCAGATCACCAAAGCCGGCCCACAAGATGGGGCCCAATTAAGCTTGTGTGACACAGAGCCAACGCTTGATGACTACGCTAGCAGGGTGATGTCGCAATTGCGTACTATCTTTATAGGGCGATCAGGTAAGCGATATGGTCGTTTTAATCCGGAAGCCCCCCAGATAAAAGCCCTTACGTTAGACTGGTTGAACGATAAACAATCATTTTTATCATTCTCGCAAACCTTGGCCAAGTACTTTGCCTCGCACCTAGACAATAGTCCTCTAGAAATGGAAGGCTACATAGCCGTTATTGCAGAGGAAATAGCCGATGGTGATCGTCTGTATGTGTACCATTTACGAGAAAAAACCAATGTCGCGTTAAACAGTAATATGGAGTTAACAGAAACCCGTTTTATAGACTTTTCGAATACAGGCTTCGCTTTATGTATCAATACCGGTGTATTGAAAGGCGATGACGAAGAGAAGTATTTAAGTTACAGCTATGGCCGTGGTGAAAAAGCATTGCAGAACTCGTTTAGTGAATTCATTGGTTTTACAGACACTGTTAATGTCGAACAAGAAACTCAAGAGTTTTTACAAATAGTGAATGAATACACTAAAAACTTAAGTGACGAAGAAGCCGTAGAAACCCGCGCCAAGGTAGTGGATTATTGTATGGAGCAAGATAAATACGGCGCCCCTGTTGAATTTAAGGCCATTTCGTTAGAAATAAATGAGCGAGAACCTGAAAAATTTGAAAAATTCATTGTAGAAAAACGTGAAGAAGCGCGTGCCGTGAGTGCAGATAGCAGTGATGAGCCAGTATCGATATCTTCAGAAGTCAGAAATGAATTCATACCCGATCGAAAAAGTCTTAAAAACTATGTGCGTTTCAGTGGTAAGAATAAAGATGTAACATTAAGCTTTTCGGCTTCATCCCTAGGCGGTGATGTGAAATTTAACGGCGTTACAAATAGCCTTGAGATCAGTAATCTTCCTGCACGTTTGCTAAAACAGCTGCAGCAAGATAAAGACTTTAATGATAGCCAAGACTGATACTGCTGAGCAGTCAGTTAATTTCAAATTAAAAACCGAGCTTAGCTCGGTTTTTTTATGGCTGAGCTGAGTACAAGGGAATGCTTTATAGGTATATGCAATCTTTGGGGTTAGGAACCGTTATTGCACCAGAAGAGTGTGCTTCTTTACTTTGATTCATTAATTCATTGAAATTAATTGTGCCCATAGGAGATGGATCTTGAAACCAGGGTTTGAAAAAATTCTCCCAATGAATAAGGAAGGTTTCTTTAGGTTGGTATTTTTTTAATAGACCCGTTGGATAATTGTCGACGTTATCGAAAGAAGCAGCGGCAACAAATATAGAATCTACTTGAATGCCATCTGATACAGGCTGGTATCCCATAGGGAAATTTGAGGCAGAGGTTTGAATGAAAATGCGTTTATAGACTTTATTTGAATGGGCTTCAGATAAAAAATCGACCATGAAAGATAGATTTTTGCCTTGTTTCCAAGACCAAATGTAGCGAGGCAGTTTACTTCTAGGTTGGTCTACCGTAGACGAAGCAAAATTATAATTAAATACTTGTGGGGCATGTTCAGATAACTCTGCTTTTACTCTTACCCATCCGTTAGCTATGTGGTGCCATTGATTGGTTGTTTTTTCCTGGATTGCTAAACGATTTTCCTTTTTGTAAACGGGTGCAATCATATTGCTACTACTGATACTGCTAACGATAACGGCATCATCTTTTAAAAAATTCTTAATGGCAGGTAAGTCCGCTAGGTGGTCATAATGCCCGTGGCCCACTAGAACGGCGTCGACATTTTTTTGGTAGGGGCCAAGAGCGTCTTTTATGGCCTTAGGGTTAGGTCGATATTTATCAAGTGTGACAATATTCCATAAAGTCTGTGGGCTATAAAATGGGTCGGTAAGAATACGCTGTTCTTTGTAGTGTATATCCAAAGCACCCACGCCTAGATAGCGAATGCTAAGAGGGTGGATATCATCCATGCATTGCATGGATGCAGCTGGGTAGGACACACCTGCTATAAGGGTTGTGGTTAATATGATGGTTAGCCAATTTTTCATTTTACTTCCTGAATGACACTGTTAAGTGCTTCATTAAATAACTAACTGGGCTCGGTGACCTGATAAGAGTGTTATTTAAGTCCAATCCAAGCACTGATTACTGCGATTAAACAACCTAATAATATTATGTGAATAATAGGGAGTTTGATGAATCTAAGCAGTAAAAACCCAAGTGCTGCTATCACCATGTCCGCAGGCTGTAAAACAGATGAAACGAATATGGGTGAATACAGTGTAGCAGCTAGTAAACCAACAACGCTGGCGTTAATGCCACAAATTAGCCCTGATATCTTTGGTTTGTTTGCCAGTTGACTCCAGCTTTTTTGAAAAGCCAATAGCAGCAGAAATCCGGGTAAGAAAATCCCTAACGTCGCTATTAATGCACCTAATACGGCGTTGTCGTGGCTTAGTGCGCCTAGGTAGCTAGAAAAAGCAAACATAGGTCCTGGAATGGCCTGTGCCGCAGCATAGCCAGTTATAAAGCTTTCTTGTCCGATACTTCCGGCAAAATGATCTTGTAATAACGGCAGAACCACGTGTCCACCGCCAAACACAAGGCTTCCAGCCACAAAAGTCTCTGTGAACAGAGTCCCAAGCGGTAATAGATTGAATAGGCAGACAATAAAAACACCCACAAATACACAGCTACTAAGGCTAATCTTGAAAGCTGTGGGCTGCTCATTACTTGTGGCTGTGTCAGATTGTAGGCGCCATGTGCCATACAGGCCGGCAAGCGCTATGCAGCCAATCTGAACAAAGGGCATGGGGATAACCCAGATGGCACAGCAGGTAAATACGGCAATGCTTTTGGTTGTATTAGAGGCACAAAAATTTTTACCCATGGTCAGTACGGCATCTAAAACTACAATAACAGCCAATAGTTTAAATACATGGATAAAGCTATCTAGGTAGGCGTTACCTGTTAGCTGGGTTAGTCCAGAAGCTAAGGCGACCATGACAATGAATGAAGGAAGTGTAAAACCAATAAAGGCCAGTACTCCACCCAAAATCCCCATGCGTTTTAAGCCGATGGCAAAACCCACCTGACTAGAGCCCGGACCCGGTAAAAATTGGCTTAAAGCGATTAATTGGCTGTATTCAGATTCACTTAACCATTTTTTTTGTTCAACAAATACAGTTCTGAAATACCCTAAATGTGCAGCGGGTCCGCCAAAGCTTGTTAAGCCTAAGATTAAGAACTGTGTAAATAAAGAGACTGCATTTTTCATGGTGTTTTATATCTTGGTGGGTAGGCCAATAATACCAATTCAATCAGGTGTAAAACAACTGGGTGTGAGATAAAATAAATAGCGCTAGTCAAAAAATGGTTAAAAGCCATTTCGCTCAAATTTTGTTATCAATATTGATCGTTAGGGATAGTTACAAGCATGGCATTACCCATACTGTATTCATTACAACATTGCCCTTATGCCATGCGAGCAAGGCTTGGTATTTTGTTGGCCCGACAATCCGTTTTGATCCGGGCTGTGGTGACAAAAAATAAACCTAAAGAAATGCTTGAGATCTCCCCTAAGGGTACGGTACCTGTTCTCATTATTGCTCATGACGAGACAAATATTGAAATGCCTAATTCTAAAGGTGAGTTGGCTGAAGGCTCAGTTATTATCGATGAAAGCTTGGATATTATGTTATGGGCTTTAAAGTTGAATGACCCACAGGATTTGTTGTATGCCAAAAAAGAGGGGGCACTTGAAGAAATGTTAAGTTTGATAAAAACAAACGACAAGCAATTTAAGCCCAATCTTGAGGTGTATAAATTGGCCAAACGTTTTCATAAGGATTCTGAAGTTAAGGATCGAGAGCTTTGTGAGATGTTTGTTGCAGGCTTAGAAGTCAGATTAGAAGAACATGATTATTTGATGGGCGATAGAGCAAGCCTAGCGGATTATGCATTGCTGCCATTTGTAAGGCAGTTTGCAAGGGTCGATCGTAAATGGTATTTGCAAAGCCCGTATCCAAGATTGCGGAATTGGTTGGATAGGCATTTACACGTTCCGTTGTTCACAAAAGCCATGGCTAAATACCCATTATGGTTAGATAGCCATGAAGCCTTTTTATTAGGTAAAAACTAGTACCAAGTACCAAGTACCAAGTACATACCTTATGGCTACAAGCCTTGTTTGTATTGGGCGTTTGTCGATATAGACACCATTTCATGTAGCTGCACACCTGAAGCCTGCTCGCCATTCAAGATGTTTTCAAAATGGTGGATCAATTGAACCTTGTCTTGTTTTTCTTTAGAGCCGCTACCAATATCAGTCAGGTCAATAAAGAACTCATCAAATAGGTGAGAGAAATCATTAACGGCATCAATATTTAAAAATTGTTCGTGATTGTAAATGCTCGGGTAGCCGCCTTTTTGTTTGTCTACTGCAAACTGCACGCCCTTAACGTTAGTAATAGATGTGGCTTTTTCACACTTAAGCATGCAGCCATCTTCAATGCTTGGTTTTTTACACCCCACGGTTTGCTGGAAGAAGCACTGGCGGCTTGTCATCATTAAAATTGGGTGATAAATGCTGTAGAACAGCTTAAATCCTTCTGGTCGCTTAATGTTACGAATCTGATTTTGATTGATTTCGTTAGAGATGAAGGCACCTTTACAATTAAGGTCTTCTTTTAATGTAATTAAGGCATAAGAGTTTGTTGTATTTAAGAATGGCCCTGCGACCCAATCAATGCCCATTTCAAACGCTTTGTAAGCAACACCTGTGTTGTTACTGACAATGTACTTGGGTTTGACTTCTTCTAATATCTTAATTGACTCAATGTAATCTTTACCGATCAGTACGGCAGGGAACCAAGGGATCAATCTAGGGTTGTCTAAAAACATGTCTATAAATTGACGTGTGCCAGCTTTAAAACTCTCTGGTAATTTAAAATAAACGTCAGCGTCTGTTTCTTCGCATAAGTACAAATCTTTAATGTCAGCGATTAAAATAGACATTTTTGGTTTGTCTTCGATTTTGGCATGCTGTGGTAAAGCGGGTACATCAACTGCCGGTATGACTTCAACAGAGCCATTTAATAAAAATGCCAGTTTGTTTTTTAGATTTGTTAATTCTTTGAATGGAATATTTAAACCAGAATCAAGTTCATCAAACAGAATGTCCTCAACTAAATACTCTGAGTTGTTAAACGATTTGAAGCGCTTTTTAATAGCAGTTTGATCAATGGCTGATTGGCCTGCCTCTATTAATGTCATATCAGAGCTGACATTGTAGGTTTTGATTGCCAGATTCTCTTTGCCAGTGCCTTCTTCGCTTGATGCTTCATCAGTCACAATGGCGGTAACGGTCAGTGGCTCGCCCAGCTTGCCCGCAAAACTTAAGGTCAATTTTTCTTTGGCGATGCTCAAATATTTTATTTTTTCTTTTACAATGTCGCCAATTTCATTCTTTTGCTGTGATAGCTCATCTTGTGTTTCTTGAATTTGAACAACGGTTATCGCATTGTTCTTTTCATTGGCGTGGGTGAAGCTGTGGTCACGAGGGTTGTCGATAAACATCGACTTAGTCATGTCACCTTTTAGGAATAGGTTAGTGAAGTTACGGTTGAAAACCTTATAAAGGTTTGAGTCGTCATCCAATAGTTTACCGGTTTCTACAAATTTATTTATTTGCTTGCGCCAGCTATCAACAACAGTGTGCACATATTGCGCGCCCTTGATTCGGCCTTCAATCTTTAATGAGTCAACGCCAGCTTCCACTAACTCAGGTAAATCAAAGTAAGCTGAGTTGTCTTTTAGGTTTAGCGGGAATTTATTGCCGGTAGCAGTCGGTTCGTATTCATCGCGGCATGCTTGGCTGCAGCGGCCACGGTTGCCAGAGTTACCAACGCTTACTGAGCTTGAATAACACTGGCCTGAAAAGGCAATGCATAATGCCCCATGAACAAATACTTCTGTCAGAACGTCAACATCATGAGCGACCTTGGTCAGTAATTTAATTTCAGTTAAATTTAATTCGCGGGAAAGGTTGACCCGTGTGGCGCCAATCTTAGATAAAAACTGAATCTGACCTTCGTTATGCGTCGTTAACTGGGTAGATGCGTGAATATCTAGGCTAGGGAAGTGTCTTTTAACCAGGCTGAACAGACCTAGGTCTTGAACAATAATGCCATCAATGCCGCTATTAACTAATTTATTTAACAGCTTCACCATGCCAACCACTTCATGCTCTAAGATAACCACATTAAGTGTTAAGAAGATCTCACAGTCATATTTGTGAGCCAGCTTTACGATTCCTGTTAAATCATCAAAAGATAGATTAGACGCTCGGTTGCGGGCATTAAACGTATCTAAGCCGCAATAAACAGCATTGGCACCTGCAACAATGGCTGCTTTTATGGCATTTACATCACCGCCGGGGGCTAATAATTCTATCTTTTTGGTCATGCGGGCCCACTTCAATCTTCGGCGGTTAATTTTGATGGGCGATTTTATCTGTATAGGCCGAGTATTACTATCAAATATACGGCCATTTTATGGTGCAAATAAAACCATAAAGCCCTGTCTTTTATGGGGGTAAATGAAAATTAAGGGCAGTAAGATAATGGTAGGATGCGGTTAGCGAAGAATGAGCGTAACCCATCAATAGGGTCGCTTGATCAATAAATTAAGGGGTTTAATGTGACTGTATAGCAGGGTTACGAAGCTCGTGGAACTCACTTCTAACCCAGTCTACAGTCGTTGCGAATGCACTATGTTGATTTAGCAGCTTACTTGATGGCAAGCATCAAGGTCTGTTTGGCCAGCTCTTCTAGGCTTAGGTCGCCGTCAGGTCGATACCAGGTGGTACTCCAGCCAATGGCGCCGGCTAATAATCTGCGCAGAATAAATGGGTCTTGCTTGATGACACCGGCTTCGGCGCCTTCTTGTATGGCTGCTTGCCATAAGTTTTCGTATTCGTTACGTAATTGCAGTATGTGAGCTTGTTTCTCAGGCTTAAGGCTGCGCCATTCGTATACCAATACACTCATGGCTTCACCCGTATCAGTATGTACGCTGTTTAGTTCGCAGCGAATCAAGGCCAATAACTTGCTGCTTGGATCCGTAGCGTGGGACAGGGCGTCTAACATTCTAGCCATGTTAATAATGATGGTTTCTTCCATCACGCCCAGCAATATGGCCTCTTTACTTTTGAAGTGATGAAACAGGCTGCCTGATTGGATGCCGACTGCCGCCCCTAATTCTCGAACCGTTGTGCGTTCGTAGCCCTTGTTTTTAAACAAGTGGGCCGCGGCGCGCATAAGCTTGCCTTTGGCGCTTTGAGGGTCCGTTATACGATTGCTTTCAATAAGCCCTTGTAAAACATGATCCGTCATTGGTTTCTCACTTGTTAGATTTTGGAATATTTGGCCATTATTTCTGAAAGATTAGGTGTTGTAAACCAAGCGCTTGCTTGGTATTGTTTGTTTATCGAATATAAAACCATAAATTGTGTATGTAATTACTCTTTTCAGGCAGTGTTTAATACGTGTTTCCTGGAATTAGAATAAGAGGTTGGCGGTCATGAGTTATAGCAGTGTTTTCAAAGATGAGTTGTTTACTGATCAGGTCCATATTGTAACGGGCGGTGGCAGTGGTATTGGTCGCTGCTGCGCACATGAGCTAGCAAGTCTTGGTGCCCAAGTTGTTCTAATTGGTCGTAAAGAAGAAAAGCTTCTTAAGGTTCAAAACGAAATCATTGAAGACGGTGGCCGTGCTAGCTATTTTGTTTGCGACATTCGTGAAGAAGAATCAGTAAAGGCAACGGTCAAAGCAATTAAAACTGCACACGGCCCAATTTCAGGTTTATTAAATAATGCAGGCGGTCAATACCCAGCGCCGTTGGCTGCGATTAATCAAAAAGGGTTTGAGACCGTTGTTCGCACCAACTTAGTTGGCGGCTTTTTGTTTGCTCGCGAAGTGTATACCCAGTCAATGATCCGAACCGGTGGCAGTATCGTAAATATTATTGCGGATATGTGGGGCGGTATGCCAGGAATGGGGCATTCAGGCGCTGCACGAGCGGGCATGGAAAACATAACTAAAACAGCGGCTTTTGAATGGGGGCAGTCTGGTGTGCGTGTTAATGCTATTGCCCCAGGTTGGATTATTTCTAGTGGTATGGATACGTATGACGGCATGGCAAAAGCCATGATTCCTCGTTTACAAGAAGCCGTACCTTTATCACGTATGGGTACCGAGTCAGAAGTAAGCAGTGCTGTCGCGTTTTTATTAAGTGACGGCAGTAAGTTTGTCAGTGGTGCTACTTTAAGAATTGATGGTGCCGCATCACAAGGAACTCGAATTTGGCCGCTACCTAAAGCCAAAAATAATGAAGCTTATAATGGTTTTCATCGTGCAGTGATGCCTGATGTTTTAAAAGAAGCCAATGAAGAAGGAGCATAACCATGCCGATGATTGATAGCCAAGTTGATGTTCATGGCGAAGAATTTAAAACTAACTCTGAAGCCATGCAGGTTTGCATCGAAGAGTTTCGCGCAATCGAACAAAAAGTACTTGATAAAGAATTAGCCAGTACAGAAAAATTCATCAAACGTGAAAAATTATTGCCACGTGATCGCTTGAATCGTTTGCTAGATCCCGGCTCTCCGTTTTTGGAAGTTATGCCATTAGCCGGTTATAAGATGCATGACGATAAAGATGGTAGCGGAGCGGGTGGTGGTGTGATCGCAGGTATCGGTTATGTTGAAGGCATTCGTACCATGATTGTTGTAAATAATTGCGCCATTAAGGGCGGAACCATTTCACCAGCCGGTCTAGATAAATCTTTACGTGTACAAGAAATTGCACAAGAAAATAAACTGCCAGTGGTCAGTTTATCAGAAAGTGGCGGTGCAAATTTAAATTACGCAACCGATGTGTTTGTTAAGGGTGCTCGCGCATTTGCCAATCAAGCTCGTATGTCAGCACAAGGTTTACCTCAAGTAACGGTAGTGCATGGTAATGCAACCGCAGGTGGTGCATATCAACCAGGCCTGTCTGATTGGGTTGTTTTGGTGCGTGGTAAAGCGAAAATGTTTTTAGCCGGGCCGCCACTTCTTAAAGCTGCCACTGGCGAAATTGCCACTGACGAAGAATTAGGTGGTGCAGAAATGCACGCACAAACGGCAGGCACAGCAGAATACCTAGCTGAAAGTGATGCTGATGGCATACGCATAGCTCGTGAAATAATGAGAAGCCTGCCTTGGAATGACCAGTTGAAAGATTCATCGGTGTTAAAACCAAATTTATACGCTGAACCTCACTATTCTCCAGATGAATTGTTAGGAGTCGTTCCAGCAGATAGTAAGCGACCTTATGATGTTCGTGAAATATTAGCGCGCATATCTGATGGATCAGAATTCTTAGATTTTAAAAATGACTTTGATCAGCAAACAGTATGTGGACGCATTAAAATTGAAGGTCACGCTGTCGGTATTATTGGTAATAATGGCCCAATTACTCCGCAGGGCGCAGCCAAAGCGGCTCAGTTTATTCAATTGTGCGAGCAATCAAATACACCATTGTTGTTTATCCATAACACAACAGGTTTCATGGTAGGCACGCAAAGTGAACAAGCTGGCGTGATCAAGCATGGTTCTAAAATGATTCAAGCTGTTGCAAATGCAACGGTTCCTAAGATCAGTATTAATGTCGGCGGTTCTTACGGCGCGGGTAACTATGCAATGTGTGGTCGTGGACTAGACCCTCGATTCATATTCGCATGGCCTAATAGTAAAACAGCCGTAATGGGTGGCGCACAGGCGGGTAAAGTATTACGCATCGTAGCTGAAGAGAAGCAGTTGAAACTGGGCATGACCCCAGACCCTAAAGTGTTAGACACCATTGAGCTGGCAACGGCGCAAAAACTGGATGCAGGTTCAACCAGTTTATTTGGTACTGCCCGTTTATGGGATGACGGCATTATCGATCCTCGTGATACTCGAAGAGTATTAGGTTACTGCTTAAGCATTTGTAAAGAAGCAGAAGCCAGAATATTGCAAACCAGCACATTTGGTGTTGCACGACTTTAACGCTGTACTATTTACATAAATAGAATAATCAATTTTTAACGAGATAACATTATGATCCTTACACATGAGCACAAAGAGTTTCACCGTACAGTTAAAAATTTCGTAGAAAACGAAATTAACCCAAATGTTGCGGAATGGGAAAAAGCAGGGCTGTTTCCTGCACATGAAGTTTTTAAAAAAATGGGTGACCTTGGCCTGTTGGGTATTAACAAAGAAGAAAAGTATGGCGGTCTAGGGTTGGACTACAGTTACCAGCTTTATGCTGCCGAGGCGCTAGGTTATGCGAATTGTGGGGGCGTCCCCTTATCAATTGGTGTGCAAACTGATATGGCAACCCCCGCCATTGCTAAGTTTGGAAGCACTGAATTAAAAGAGCAATTTTTAGCGCCGGCCATTGCAGGTGAATACGTGGCATCTATAGCTGTGTCTGAAACGGGTGCAGGCTCAGATGTGGCCGGTTTAAAAACGACGGCTAAAAAAGACGGCGATGACTACATTATTAATGGTTCAAAAATGTGGATTACAAATGCACAGCATGCTGATTTCTTTTGTGTGCTTGCGAACACCAGTGATGACAAACCCCATAAAAATAAAACACTGATTGTGGTTCCTGCCAATTTACCAGGTGTTACTGTCGGTGAAAAAATAGATAAAATTGGTATGCGCTGCAGCGATACTTCTCCAGTCTTTTTTGATGATGTTCGAGTGCCACAGCGCTATAAAATTGGAGCAGAAGGCACAGGCTTTATGCTGCAAATGCTTCAATTTCAAGAAGAGCGTTTGTGGGGTGCCGCAAGTGGCTTGATAACACTTGATCGATGTGTAGAGCAGACCATTGAATATTGCAAAGAACGCAAAACATTTGGTCAGCCGCTTATTAATAATCAGGCTATCCACTTTCGTATGGCTGAGCTACAAACTGAAATTGAATCGCTTCGTGCACTCACTTATCGCGCAGCCGACTTAATGATGAATAAACAGGATGTCACCAAATTAGCTTCTATGTGTAAGTTAAAAGGCGGTCGTTTAATTCGCGAAGTTTCAGACAGTTGCTTGCAGTACTGGGGTGGTATGGGCTTTACAATGGAGAACCCGATTTCGCAGGTATATCGTGATGGTCGATTGGCTTCTATTGGCGGTGGTGCGGATGAAATCATGATGGGCATTATTTGTAAGTACATGGATATCTTGCCTAAAAAAGCAAAGTGATTTAGTAGCGTTAATTGAGCTTTAATTTGTTAGCGGATAGTCGTTTTGAATTAAAGCTAAACCGTTCACCCTGAGCCTCGCGTAGCGAGATAAGTCGAAGGGTGGCTGATTAAAAATAGGCTTGTCATGTTAGATCAAGAATATAAAAGTATTAAATTAGATCGTGACGATTGGGTTTTAAACGTCACTTTAAATCGTCCTAAAGCACGCAATGCCATGAGTTTAGAAATGGTGGGTGAGCTTGGGCAAGTATTTACAGCGTTAGAATCAGACTTGTCAGTGCGAGCGGTTATTTTACGCGGTGAGGGTGGGCACTTTTGTGCTGGCGGTGATATTAAAGATATGGCGGGCGCTCGTGCAGCGGCTGCTAAAAGTGACAGTGATCCCTATTTTGAATTAAACAAACAGTTTGGCGAGTTGATCGTTCAAATGAATAAATTACCCCAGGTGATGATTACGATTTTAGAAGGAGCCGTTTTAGGAGGCGGTTTTGGGTTGGCATGTGTAAGTGATGTAGCGATAGCCGCATCAACCGCAAAATTCGGTTTACCTGAAACATCGCTGGGTATTCCACCTGCTCAAATAGCGCCTTTTGTTGTTAAGCGTATTGGGTTAACGCAAGCCCGTCGTCTTGCCTTGTTAGGTGCACGTTTTGGTGGTGAAGAATCTGTACGTTTAGGCATTAGCCATTTTTACGCTGAAGATGATGCCGCAATTGATCGTCTAGTGGGTGAGACATTAGACAGTGTTAAAAAATGTGCCCCAGAAGCAAACGCTGTAACCAAAGGCTTGCTGCTTAAAGCCGCAGAGCATGAAGCTGAGAGCTTGATAGAAGACGCAGCCAAAGCATTTAGCTCGGCTGTACAGGGTTCTGAAGGTGTGGCTGGAACCATGGCATTCATCCAGAAAAAACCGGCACCCTGGGCTTAGGTTTTTTTAGATTTGTAGTTAACAGATTGCTTGTAGGGTGTATTAGAGCTCGGTGCATAATACACCCAGAATTAGAATGGCGAATAATTAAGAGCGTTAAGCTCAAATAAGAATAATAAGGCCCACTGGGTAACAGAAATATTATCCCTTGGGATTAGGAGAAATAACATGGCGCAAGAAATAAACATTACAAAAGTTTTAGTGGCAAACCGCGGTGAGATTGCATTGCGCGTTATGAAAACGGCGCAAGCTATGGGTTACGCAACGGTTGCTGTTTACAGTGAAGTGGATGCGGATGCACCTCATGTTAAATTTGCCGATGAAGCCGTTTGTATTGGTCCTGCGCAAGTTAATCAAAGCTACCTTGTTATCGAAAAAATTATAGATGCGTGCAAACAAACAGGGGCCGATGCCGTTCACCCAGGTTACGGCTTTTTGTCCGAAAACACGGACTTTTGTGCCGCTTGCCAAGCAAATGGTATTACCTTTATTGGGCCAGATCCTAAAGCCATTGAATTGATGGGTAATAAGCGTTTAGCAAAAATTGAAATGCTTGCGGCTAATGTACCTTGTATTCCAGGTTATGAAGGGGCTGATCAAGATGAAAGCGTACTTTATGAAGAAGCCAAGAGAGTTGGTTTTCCTATCATGGTTAAAGCGGCAGCAGGCGGCGGTGGTCGCGGAATGCGCTTGGTATGGACTGAAGATGAATTTATATCCCAATTAAAAACCGCCAAGTCAGAAGCATTGAATGCATTTGGCAGTGATGAAATTATTTTAGAAAGGGCGGTGATTAATCCCCGCCACATTGAAATTCAAGTATTTGCCGATCGACATGGCAACTGCATTTATTTAGGTGAGCGTGACTGTTCAGTACAGCGTCGCCACCAAAAGGTAGTAGAAGAAGCACCATCACCGTTTGTATCTGAAGCTTTACGCAAAGAAATGGGCACGGCAGCTGTAAATGCTGCAAAAGCTTGTGATTACGTAGGCGCAGGTACTGTTGAGTTTCTAACTGATGATGATGGTAACTTTTACTTCCTTGAAATGAACACCCGCTTGCAAGTGGAGCACCCAGTAACTGAATTAGTTACTGATGTTGATCTAGTGGCCTGGCAGCTAACAATTGCAGCGGGTGGCCTTTTACCTAAAACACAGGAAGAGGTCACAATAACAGGGCATGCAATGGAAGTGCGTTTGTATGCTGAAGACCCGGCTTTAGGCTTTATGCCGCAAACAGGTAAAGTATTACGTTGGGATTACAGTGAAGGCATTGGCATGCGTATGGATGCAGGTATCCGACAAGGTCAAACCATCACACCTTTCTACGACCCTATGTTAGCGAAGGTGATTGCATTCGGTGAGAATCGTGATGTGGCTCGTCGACGTTTAATGGCATCACTTAAAAAGTTAAACCTATTGGGTGTTCGCAGTAACCGCGGATTCTTATATAACATTTTAAATAATGAGGTGTTTGCAAGTGGTGGCGCCACAACAGGGTTCATTGAAAAAGACTTTAATGCAGATAAAACGTTAACGCCGCACCCGTTGACAGAGAAACAGCAAGCAATAGCGGCTTGGTTGTTCTATCTTAAAGGCGCGGCTAAATACACGAATGATAATGAAAGAACTTTTTGGCGTAACTCTAACCCAGCGCCAACATGGATAGACCTTGCATATCTTGATGATGCGCATTCAGTGGGTGTGAATGTAGTTGACGCACAAAAGAATCAATTTAATGTGGCTGTTGCTGATCAAGTATTTGATTTTTCTTTGTTAGAGTTAAATGATCAGCAGTTGGTTTATATTGAATCGGGTGTTAAATCTACGTTCAATTTTGCTTTTGATAATGATGAAACGGTATTCTTAGAAAGCCATGAGGGCTGTATTCAAGTTGATAATACAACGCATGCTCCTGCAGTTTCGGCAGAAAGTGCTGGCAACGGTCAAATAAAGGCTTCTATGGATGGCGGTATTATGGACGTATTGGTTGAGGTGGGTGCGCAAGTAGAAAAAGGCGATACGCTTGTCATACTTGAAGCTATGAAAATGGAACATGCAATGAAAGCGGATACTTCGGGTGTTATTAAAACCGTACAAGTATCAAAAGGCGATCAGGTTAAAGGCCGTCAGTTGCTAATTGAAATTGAAGTACCTGAAGCCGAGTTAAAGTCGGCTTAAGTAATTTAATTAATGGTGTTACTTTAAAAAATAGGCTTGTTCTTGGCGGAATGAGCCTTTTTTATATGTCATTACTTTTGTAAATAGGCTCAAAAATAATATAGTTTTTTGGGTTCTTTTGGCCAATAACGTGAAACAAAATGCCATTGATAGTTAGGTTTATACTGCTATCTTTTATCGTGTGATTTACTTAAATAATACGCTGCATAAATAGAATAAATATAAGGTGTTGTCATGTCCAAGAAAAAGAAAGTATCCGTTATAGAGTCTTACTTAGATGAAACCCATTTAGCATTAAGAGAAAGTGTTGCTCGATTTGTATCTCAAGAAATATTGCCACACATTGATGATTGGGAAGAGCAGAATGAATTTCCTAGAGAGTTATATAAAAAAGCCGGTGATGCTGGATTTCTAGGGCTGGGATTTGAAGAAAAAGATGGAGGCACACCTGGGGATGTATTTCATAAACTAGTATTTTCAGAAGAGATTATGCGCTCGACCAGTGGTGGTCTTGTGGCCAGTCTTGGGTCGCTAGACATCGCAGTTCCGCCCATTGCAAAGTGGGGCAGCAAAGCTCTTAAAGAAAAAGTGTTACCGGGAATTATTTCGGGTGATAAAATCGCAGCGCTTGCCATTACTGAACCAGGTGGCGGTTCAGATGTGGCAAACATTACTACTCGGGCAGAAAAGGTTACAACCCCTGAGGGAGATTTTTACAAGGTAAATGGCAGTAAGACATTTATCACATCAGGTATTCGTGCTGATTATTATACGGTAGCGGTTCGAACAGGTGGAGAAGGTTTTGGCGGTGTTAGTTTACTTATGATTGAGAAGGGTACGCCTGGTTTTTCAACGGGTAAAAGCCTTAAAAAAATGTGTTGGTGGGCATCTGATACCGCTGAATTATTCTTTGATGATTGCATGGTGCCAGTAGAAAACTTAATCGGTGTTGAAAACACAGGCTTCTTTGCGATCATGGCTAACTTTCAAAGTGAGCGTTTAATGTTAACTTCAATGGCGAATATGACGTCCGAAATGGCATTAGAAGAAGCCTTGAAGTACGCAAAAGAACGTGAAGCCTTTGGTCGTTCAATCGTGAAATACCAAGTGATTAAACATAAGTTAGTAGAGATGGCCACTCGCTTAGAAGTCAGCAAAACAATGATGTATAACGTGGCTGCCAATATGAATGCTGGCATTGATCAAATCAAAGAAGTCAGTATGGCCAAAAACTTTGCCACTGATACAAGTGATTTTATAACCTATGAAGCGGTTCAAATATTTGGAGGTCATGGCCTGATGCGTGAAAACCTTGTTGAGCGCTTGTATCGTGATAATCGAATTTTATCGATTGGCGGTGGCACACGTGAAATCATGAATGAAATTGTTGCCAAGCAAATGGGGCTGTGATTTTACCGTTTTGTTTTTATATGATTTGAATTAACACATTCTATGTCTATCCGGTTGTTTTATTAGTGCATCGGTATAGCACGTTGATTTAGTGAGCATATACATATTCCAATCATGAAAAAATAAACGCTCCAGAAGAAGTCTAACAAGCTACTTCTCTTGCATAAAAGACGTCAAGCTTAGGCTTGGCGTTTTTTTTGTTGTTTGTTAACGGGGTTCAACTTATCTCTGGTAATCATATTTAAGTTTGTGTTTGTGTAAGTTCCTGTAAGTGCTTGTAACTATTAGGAAAAAGTTCTAAATGCTGGCTGTTTTCAACATGTGGTACGGGTTTGTCACATTGAGATACTATAGCTAACTGCTAAACTGGACTCTCTACAACATCTAGCAAAAACACCTTAAATGATATTCGATTTCTTCCATCAGCAGCGCTTAAATGCAAGCCAGCAAGCTTTATTTGATAACGTCATTCGAACAGAGCAGCTGTCAGATTCTCGTTTGTTTACTGCCATTGCTTTATTGTTGTCTTTATTCTTTTTATTCTCTGATTATCAATTTCTACGTGACGAGTTTGAACACGTAGCCACTATTCGTATTAGCATTGTAATATGCTGCTTATTTGTCTTCGGGTTATTAACGTATCTATCAACAAAAGTCGCGTTTAATCTAATCGCTGTGGGGGTTGTTTCTTATAACATTGTGATCGTTTACCTTGGGGTTTTAGCTGCTGATAAAGGCTTGTATATATATCAGCAGGGTACGGTACTCATCATTATTTATTGTTGCACACTGTTTCAGGCTCCACTTCGTCATACCGCAATAATTACAGTTACATGTTGTCTGACTTATATAATCGGTATCTTGATGTTCTCTAAAACAGATACCATTGTTGTGATTAATAATGTGTTTATTTTCATAACTGCGGCAATATTCGGTTTAATGGCTGTCATGCAGCGAGAAGGTTACTTGATTCAGTTTTTTCTACAGTCCCAGGTGCTTAAAAAGAAAAATAAAGAAGTGCATGAACAAGCTTTAACTGATGCATTGACTCAACTACCAAATCGATTCTCTTTAATGAGTGTGCTTGAAAGCTATCAAGGGAAAGTTCCTAGTAATATGTTAATTATGATGTTGGATGTTGACGATTTCAAAAAATTAAATGATGAGCTAGGGCATATGGTAGGGGATGTGGCACTGCAAAGTGTTTCTTCAGTGCTCAATAAATACGTATCTAAAGAGCAAGGTTATATTGCTCGATACGGTGGCGAAGAATTCATTGTTTTCTTAGAAGACGTATCTCGGGCATCAGCTCAAGAATTTGCAGATAGCCTAGTGTCAGCAGTCAGAGATATGCCTTCTGATAGGCTGCCACCTATTACAGTCTCTTTAGGGGCCTATGTGACCAAAGGGCAAGAGCAATCCATTAGTGTGTGTATTGAGGTGGCTGATCAAGAGTTATTGCGCGCTAAAAAAAGCGGAAAAAACCAAGCCATGTTTGCCGGGTTTTAAACTTTATTTTATGGTTTAGGGCTGCAGTTTAAGTCGTTGAAAGGCTTATTATCTTTTAGCTTATGTATACCCTTTGCCTCTATTTTCCCCCTCCTTTGTAAAAATACTATTACTCGATAATTAATTCGATAAATGTCTTTTATCCATGAATATTAGAAATAGATAGAACTTAGATG
>ERZ1027208.163-NODE-163-length-33574-cov-44.881769_pt1 | contig 33574 bp, 31 predicted proteins | sample MGYA00520867_ERZ1027208 | MGnify/ENA primary metagenome ERZ1027208 (study PRJEB33311, sample SAMEA4378413) | marine metagenome | biome: Marine biome; feature: Fjord; material: Water | collected 2014-07-20T08:00:00Z/2014-07-... | depth 75 m ...
TTAACCGTTATGATGGGTCGAACTGGCCGGATGGTCAGCCGTATGATGGATGAGCCTGCAGGTGATATGATTAAATTATGGTGTGAAAGTAAAGGGGTAACAACCATATTACCGAGCAGTATACAATCCATAGAAGCTGGGCCTGCTTTGAAGCGCGATGATGACAGCTTGACAGCGTATGATTTAATCGTTGTGGCAACAGGGGTTTACTCAAATATTGAGTTCTTGGAAGGTTCAGGTATTGAAACAGATAATGGTATTTTAGTTGATGCGGGTTTACATACAAATATTGACGATATCTATGCAGCTGGGGATGTGGCTCAAGGCTTAGACTTTTCTACAGGCGGCCAGTCAGTTCACGCCATTCAACCAACTGCTGTTGACCATGGACGAATTGCAGCGATCAATATGATGGGTGGAGATTCGACCTATAAGGGAAGTTTAAGTATGAATGTATTGGACACAGCTGGTTTAGTGTCTAGTTCATTTGGTAGCTGGGGTGGTGTTGAAGGTGGTGAGTCAGCCTGTTTACTTGATGTTGATAGCTATAAATATATTCGATTGAACTTTAAGGATGACTTGCTAGTGGGTGCTGTCACGGTAGGGCGCACAGAAAACATTGGCGTTATTCGTGGCTTAATTCAATCAGAAGTACGTTTAGGTGACTGGAAAAATAAATTAATGGAAGACCCTAGCTTGATTATGAGTGCTTATTTGGCTCAGTCCATGGATGTTGCAAGGTAAATAACAAAATATGCTCGTGTTACATTGGACAAAAAGGTACTAAATCCAGTAAAATCCACGTTATATACATATTAACAATCAAAACGGGTAGTGCCAGCTAGGTTCTTCCCGTTTTGCATATCTAAAGGTGGTGTAATTTGACTGATATAGCGATATTAGTTCTTGAAGACGGCAGTGTTTTTCAAGGTATCTCCATTGGGGCTCAAGGGCTTACAACGGGCGAAGTAGTTTTTAATACCGCTATGACGGGTTATCAGGAGATTCTCACTGACCCCTCATACTCCCATCAAATCGTTACCTTAACCTATCCTCATATTGGTAGTGTTGGGGTGAATGCAGAAGATGAAGAATCAATCGCCGTGCACGCACGTGGTTTAGTGATTCGTGACCTCCCTCTGTTGCATAGTAACTGGCGCTCTGAAGAGTCATTATCCGATTATTTAAATCGGCACAGCATTGTTGCCATTGCCGATATTGATACCCGTAAATTAACTCGAATCCTACGTGAAAAAGGTGCGCAACGAGGTTGTATTATTGCTGGGCCAGAGGTGGATGAAACACTGGCGCTGCAAGAAGCGAAAGATGCGGTATCCCTAAAGGGACTAGACTTGGCACAACAGGTAAGCAGTCAGCAAGCATATGATTGGTCCGATTCTATTTGGCAATTAAACCCTGATGCTGTACCGGCTTCACCGAAAGCGCAATTTAAAGTGGTTGCGTATGATTTTGGTGTTAAGCGTAATATTCTTAATTTATTGGTTAACGCCGGTTGCAGTGTTCATGTTGTACCCGCTAAAACACCAGCAGCTGAGGTCTTAGCGATGGAACCCGATGGGGTGTTTTTATCAAATGGTCCTGGTGATCCAGAACCCTGTGATTACGCGATTAGCGCTATTCAGACAATATTAGAGGCGAAGGTGCCTGTGTTTGGTATTTGTTTGGGACATCAATTGCTGGCGTTAGCCAGTGGAGCAAAAACGATGAAGATGAAGTTTGGGCATCATGGTGCTAACCACCCTGTGCAAGACCTTAAAACTCAACGTGTGATGATTACCAGTCAAAATCATGGTTTTGCTGTGGATGCTGATACATTACCGGATAACCTTAAAGCGACGCACGTGTCTTTGTTTGATCAAAGCCTTCAGGGTATTGAGCGTACGGACTGTCCAGCCTTTAGCTTCCAAGGCCACCCTGAAGCAAGCCCAGGCCCACAAGATATCCTGTACCTATTTGATCAATTTACCGCGATGATGCAATCGCATAAAAACGTATAAAAGACGACTATGCCAAAAAGAACCGACATAAAATCAGTTTTATTATTGGGCGCTGGCCCTATTGTTATTGGTCAGGCTTGTGAGTTTGATTATTCAGGTACCCAAGCGTGTAAAGCGCTAAGAGAAGAAGGTTACCGCGTTATTCTAGTGAACTCTAACCCAGCCACTATTATGACCGACCCTGAAACCGCCGATGCCATTTATATCGAGCCGGTGGACTGGCAAACGGTTGAAAAAATTATTGAGAAAGAAAAGCCTGATGTGTTGTTACCAACAATGGGTGGACAAACTGCGCTGAATTGCGCATTAGACTTGGATCGTCATGGCGTGTTAGCTAAACACAATGTGGAAATGATCGGTGCGTCTAAAGAAGCCATTGATAAGGCGGAAGATAGGGATCTATTTAAAAAGGCGATGACCAAAATCGGCTTGAATACACCTCGTTCCTTTGTTGCCCATAATATGGATGAAGCGTATGAAGCGCTCGATTCAATTGGTTTCCCAACAATTATCCGTCCTTCATTTACGATGGGCGGTAGTGGCGGTGGTATTTCGTATAACCGTGAAGAATTTATTGAAATTTGTACGCGTGGCTTAGATTTATCGCCCACCAATGAACTGTTGATTGAAGAGTCTGTGCTTGGCTGGAAAGAGTACGAAATGGAAGTGGTGCGTGATCATAAAGATAACTGCATTATTATCTGTTCAATTGAAAACTTTGATCCTATGGGTGTGCATACCGGCGACTCAATTACCGTTGCACCGGCGCAAACCCTTACCGATAAAGAATATCAAATATTGCGCAATGCATCGATTGATGTGCTGCGTGAGATTGGCGTTGATACCGGTGGTTCAAACGTACAATTTGCCATCAACCCAGATAATGGCGAGATGATCGTTATTGAGATGAATCCGCGTGTATCTCGTTCATCTGCGTTGGCGTCCAAAGCCACTGGTTTCCCAATTGCAAAAGTAGCGGCCAAGCTTGCCATTGGTTATACCTTGGATGAGCTAAGTAATGATATTACAGGCGGCGCAACACCTGCGTCATTTGAACCATCAATTGATTACGTCGTTACCAAAATACCGCGTTTTACATTTGAAAAATTCCCTATGGCCGATGATCGCTTAACGACTCAAATGAAGTCGGTGGGTGAAGTAATGTCGGTGGGTCGGACTTTTCAAGAATCTTTACAAAAAGCTTTGCGCGGCCTTGAAACGGGTATGAGTGGCCTTGATCCAATTGTTAACCTTGATGATGATGGTGTGGATGCAGTCTTGCGACATGAGATTCAACAGCCAGGTGCAGATCGTATTTGGTACTTGGCCGATGCGTTTAGAAAAGGCTATGGTTTGGAGAATATCTTTAACCAAACTAAAATTGACCGTTGGTTCTTGGTGCAAATTGAAGACTTATTAAATGAAGAAGCAGCACTGGCTGATGTTTCTTTAGCATCAATTGATTTTAAAATGATGTGGCGTTTGAAACGTAAAGGTTTCTCTGATGAACGTTTGGCAACATTGCTGAAGGTTGAAGAGTCAGCATTTAGAGCACATCGTCATGGTTTAGGTATTCGCCCCGTGTATAAGCGAATTGATTCCTGTGCGGGTGAGTTTTCTTCACCGACAGCCTATATGTATTCGACCTATGAGGAAGAATGCGAATCAAACCCAACCGACCGTGATAAAATCATGGTACTGGGTGGCGGGCCAAATAGAATTGGTCAAGGCATTGAATTTGATTACTGCTGTGTTCATGCGGCCTTAGCAATGCGTGAAGATGGTTATGAAACCATTATGGTTAACTGTAACCCGGAGACGGTATCAACCGATTTTGATACGTCAGATCGCTTGTATTTTGAATCGTTAACACTTGAAGATGTGCTTGAAGTGGTTAATATCGAAAAACCAAAAGGTGTTATTGTGCAGTACGGTGGTCAAACACCGTTAAAACTGGCTGAAGCCTTGGATGCTGCAGGTGTGCCAATTATTGGTACATCACCTAAGGCGATTGATTTAGCAGAAGATCGTGAGTTGTTCCAGCAACTTGTTGAACGCTTAGGTTTGTTGCAGCCACCGAATAGAACGGCGCGTGATCCAGAAAAAGCTGTATTATTAGCGGAAGAAATTGGCTATCCATTAGTGGTTCGACCTTCTTATGTGTTGGGCGGGCGTGCGATGGAAATTGTTTATGATGAATCAGAATTGCGTACCTATATGCGTGAGGCTGTTAGCGTGTCGAATGATTCTCCAGTCCTATTGGATCGCTTCCTTGATGATGCTGTTGAAGTTGATGTTGATGCGGTTTTTGATGGTAAGGATCTGCTGATTGGTGGCATCATGGAGCATATTGAGCAAGCGGGTGTACACTCGGGTGACTCTGCCTGTTCATTACCACCTTTCGATTTGAGTCAAGAGGTTCAAGACAGAATGCGTGTTCAAACTAAGCAGTTGGCGCAAGGGCTTGGTGTGTTAGGTTTAATGAATATTCAGTTCGCCATAAAGGGTGATGATGTTTATATTTTAGAAGTGAATCCACGTGCTTCACGTTCGGTTCCATTTGTTTCTAAAGTGACGGGTTATCCGTTGGCTAAAATTGCAGCACGCTGTATGGCGGGCCAATCTTTGGCTGAGCAGGGCGCAACAGTAGAAATTATCCCCGATTATTTCTCAGTTAAAGAATCGGTATTCCCATTTGTTAAATTCCCAAATGTTGATCCATTACTGGGTCCAGAAATGAAATCTACCGGTGAAGTAATGGGCGTTGGCGATACCTTTGGCGAAGCCTTTGGTAAGTCTCAACGTGCGGCGGGTATTGAACTGTGTGATAAAGAAAAAGTACTATTCAGTGTGCGTGATGCCGATAAAGTAAAAATGATTGAGGTGGCGAAAACACTTCAGTCAAGAGGTAAGGAAATTCTTGCGACTGGTGGTACAGCAACTGCGCTTAAAGCGGCTGGAATCAAGTGTACCATCGTCAATAAGGTCAATGAAGGGCGACCACATATTGTGGATATTATTAAGAATGAAAGCATTCAGTTGGTGGTTAATACTACCGAAGGTAAGCAGGCTATTGTCGACTCATTTCCAATACGTCGAGAGTCCTTGCAAAATAAAGCAACGTACTGCACGACGATTGCAGGTGCAAAAGCTACTGTCGATGCCTTAGCGGATATCAGCGTTAAGGAAGTAAGAGAACTGCATGCATTGCAAGCGCGTCATTAACCGTTAGGATTTTACAATGAATAAAACACCGTTAACTTTAAAGGGTGCTCAGAACCTAAAGAATGAGCTTGATGAACTTAAAAATGTTAAACGCCCAAAAATAACCGAAGCGATAGCTGATGCCCGTGCACATGGTGATTTGAAGGAAAATGCAGAATACCATGCGGCGCGTGAAGAGCAAGGCTTGGTTGAAGCCCGCGTGCGTGATATTGAAAGTAAGCTAGGTAATGCTCAGGTCATCGATGTTGCCAGCTTAGATGCCAATGGTAAAGTTGTTTTTGGCTGCACCGTTGAGCTTGAGAATATTGAAACTGAAGCGATGATTACCTACACAATTGTAGGCGAAGATGAAGCGGATATTAAAAATAATTTAATATCCTATGCATCACCTTTTGCAAAGGCACTTATTGGCAAAGAAGAAGGGGATGTTGCCGAAGTTAAAGCGCCAGCGGGTGTTACGGAATATGAGATTACCGCAGTTCGTTACGAATAAACTTTTTTATCAGAATTCTCACGGTAAAAAATAGCCATGAAGCCGATTGATTGAACGAGATCAGATTGAGTTTTTTCAGCAATTTCTTGAATAAGGGCTTTCTTTTCATCACGGTCGGCAGCCGATATTTTTACTTTAATTAACTCGTGATGCTCAATCGCCTGTTCAATTTCGTCAAGTACAGTTTCACTTAGCCCAGCTTGCCCTAGTCGAACAACCGGCTTTAAGCTATGAGCATGAGATTTAAGTTTTTTCTTTTGTTGTGTGGACAGAGCCATAATGTTTATTGATAGGTGTTAAGGAAGGTCGTGCATTTTACACCTAAACGCTTAGCTTGGCGGGGTTTTCCATATTAATACACGCTGTAATATTGGCGATTCGATGAATTTAGGTGTTTCAAAATGACAAAGCATAAAAATAAGCAACAGTGGCTTGATGAGCACTTTAGTGATGAGTACGTCAAAAAAGCCCAGTTACTAGGCTTACGTTCAAGAGCCGTCTTTAAGCTTGAAGAAATTGATAAAAAAGACAAACTAATCAGGGTCAATCAAGTGGTGGTTGATTTAGGGGCAGCACCTGGAGGTTGGTCAGAATACGCGGTTAAAAAAGTTGGATCCAAGGGGCACGTTATAGCATTAGATTTGTTAGACATTGAACCCATAAATGGAGTGGACTTTATAAAAGGTGATTTTAGTGAAGACTCGACGTTTGAACAGCTTCAAACAATCATTGATGCGAAGCCTATAGATTTAGTGATGTCTGATATTGCGCCTAATATGAGTGGAAGCAAAGCAGTTGATCAGCCTAAGTCAATGTATTTGGCGGAGTTGGCATTGGATTTTGCAATCAATAGTTTGACTCCTAAAGGCACTTTTCTAATAAAGCTTTTTCAAGGCGAAGGTTTTGACCAATATGTGAAGGAAACAAAAAAATCTTTTCTAACTGTGGTGATTCGCAAACCTAAAGCATCACGTGCGCGTAGCCGTGAGGTATACCTTTTGGCAAAAGGCTTGAAATTGTAGTAACCTAGCCCCATATAAGATTAGCAGCCGTAGCATAATCATCTGTAGAATAATTACCGTCTGCTTTAATTAAATCAAGGGAGTATTGCTTTGAACGAAATGGTTAAGAATATCGTAATGTGGGTTGTTATCGCCTTCGTTTTAATGACCGTATTTAATAACTTTGGTGGTGCTGATAAAAAGGATGGCAGTACATTAAGCTATTCACAATTTATAAGCTCTGTTAATGCTGGGCAAATCAGTAAAGTTTCTATTGATGGGCCAAATATTATCGGCCAGACTGCTGCAGGCGAACGTTTCAAAACTCGAAGCCCTGGCGATGCTCATTTAGTGGATGATTTACTAAAAAACGGCGTTGAAATTATTGCTAAAGAACCTGAAAAGCAATCGTTTTTAATGTCCATTCTTATTTCCTGGTTCCCTATGCTATTACTGATTGGTGTATGGATTTTCTTTATGCGTCAAATGCAAGGTGGTGGCGCTGGTGGACGTGGCGCGATGTCCTTTGGTAAAAGTAAGGCGAAACTTTTATCTGAAGATGAAATAAAAGTGACGTTTGCTGATGTGGCAGGTGTCCAAGAAGCGAAGGAAGAAGTAACAGAGGTAGTTGATTTTTTAAAGGAACCGGCTAAATTCCAAAAACTAGGTGGGATGATACCGCGTGGAATCCTTATGTCCGGTGCACCAGGAACAGGAAAAACGTTACTTGCTAAGGCCATAGCTGGCGAAGCAAAAGTTCCTTTCTTTAGCATTTCAGGGTCCGACTTTGTTGAAATGTTTGTTGGTGTTGGTGCTTCACGTGTGCGTGATATGTTTGAACAAGCTAAAAAGAATGCACCGTGTATTATCTTTATTGATGAAATAGATGCGGTTGGTCGCCACCGAGGTATTGGCATGGGTGGAGGGAATGATGAACGTGAGCAAACCCTTAACCAATTATTGGTTGAAATGGATGGTTTCTCTGGGAATGAAGGGGTAATTGTTATAGCCGCTACTAACCGGCCTGATGTGCTTGACCCTGCTCTTTTACGCCCAGGGCGTTTTGATCGGCAAGTTGTTGTACCATTACCAGATATTCGTGGTCGTGAGCAAATTTTAAGTGTTCATCTTAAAAAAGTGCCAATGGGTGATAGTGTTAAGGCAGGGATAATTGCTAGGGGTACGCCAGGTTTTTCAGGTGCTGACCTAGCTAATCTTGTCAACGAAGCCGCTTTGTTTGCCGCTAGAGCTAACAAAAAATTGGTGGACATGAACGATATGGAAAATGCCAAAGATAAAGTTCTAATGGGTGCAGAGCGTCGTTCTTTAGTGATGACTGACGAAGAAAAAAGATGTACAGCATACCATGAGTCTGGGCATGCGATTATTGGACGGCTAGTCCCAGAACATGACCCTGTCTATAAAGTGACGATTATCCCTAGAGGTCGTGCATTAGGGGTTACCATGTTTTTACCAGAACGTGATCAACTGAGCATTAGTAAGCAAAAACTTGAAAGCCAGTTATCTAGCCTATACGGTGGCCGATTAGCGGAAGAAATTATTTTTGGGAAAGAAGCCGTTACCACAGGTGCATCTAATGATATTGAAAGAGCATCTGCAATTGCTCGGAATATGATCACGCAATGGGGCTTCTCTGACAAGTTAGGGCCGCTGAATTATGCTGAAGATGAAAATGCTATGGGGCATACAGGCGGACCTGCAAAGATGGTTTCCAACGAGACGACTGAGCTTATTAACCAAGAGGTACGTGAGTTAATAGACAGAAACTTTGTGCGCGCTAAGACGTTATTAAATGACAATTTAGACATTCTTCACTCTATGACTGACGCGCTAATGAAGTACGAAACACTTGATAGTGACCAGCTGGATCAATTAATGGCCCGTGAAGATGTAAAGCCACCACAAGACTGGGATGATATTGATGACTCAAAGCCAGATGATACCAGTGTTGATAACAATTCTGAAACGAGTATAGAAACAAAAAATAATCTTGGTGGGACTGCAGAGCAGCCATAGTCAAATTTAATTAGAAGTGCTATCGTTGAGTTTTGAACGCCCACAAGTAATGGGCATACTGAATGTAACGCCTGACTCTTTTTCCGATGGAGGGCGTTATACCAGTATCTCTTTGGCAGTCGAAAAAGCCATTGATATGGAAGCGGCAGGGGCTTCTATTATTGATATTGGTGGTGAATCAACACGGCCTGGTTCACGCCCTATTTCCCTGGAAGAAGAATTATTAAGGGTACTGCCTGTCATAAAAGAAATTCGTCGCCACTCTAATATTGCTATATCTATCGATACAAGCAAAGCAGAGGTGATGGAGGCAGCCGTTAAATCAGGCGCAAATATGGTGAATGATGTCTGGGCTCTACGGTTACCCAATGCCCTCAGCATGGTTTCGTCACTTGGTGTTCCAGTATGCCTCATGCATATGCAGGCGACTCCAGCAACAATGCAACATCACCCAAACTATGGTGATGTTGTGGATGAGGTTAAACATTTCTTTGATCAGCGAATAAATGCTTGCGTAAAAGCGGGAATAGCTCTGAATAATATAATCATTGATCCAGGTTTTGGCTTTGGGAAAAGTTTAGACAATAATCTATGCCTATTAAAAAATCTGGCTCAATTTGAAACGGTTGGGCGGCCAATTTTGGTCGGCCTATCAAGAAAATCAATGTTAGGGCATATACTGAATAAAAAAGTTGATGAACGCACCGAAGCAAGTGTTGCTGCAGCACTGCTTGCCGTTACAAAAGGTGCATCAATCGTCCGAGTTCATGACGTTGCAGAAACTGTTGACGCTTTAACTATTTTTAATGCATTACAGGATGTAGATTAAAACAATGACAACAAAAAAATATTTTGGAACCGATGGAATTCGTGGAGAAGTTGGAAAAGGCGTCATTACCCCTGAGTTCATGCTAAAACTCGGCTGGGCTGCTGGAAAAGTTTTTGAGGAGCAAGGGCATTGTCGAATAATTATTGGTAAAGATACAAGGGTTTCTGGGTACATGTTTGAGTCAGCTTTGGAGGCTGGGCTAGTTGCTGCCGGCGCAGATGTTCAGTTATTAGGACCGATGCCAACGCCGGGGATAGCTTATCTAACAAGGACATTACGTGCGCAAGCGGGTATTGTGATCAGTGCGTCACATAATCCTCACTATGATAATGGAATAAAGTTTTTTTCCTCTGAGGGTAAAAAGCTGGCAGATGACATAGAGCATGCTATTGAGCAGAAAATAGACGAGCCTTTAATGGTTGTTGACTCATCGCTCATTGGTAAAGCAAGCCGTATTAATGATGCGGCGGGCCGCTATATTGAGTTTTGTAAAAGCAGTATATCCTCTTCTTTAGACTTGTCGGACTTAACAATGGTTGTTGATTGCGCGCACGGGTCAACCTACCATGTTGCGCCGTTTGTTTTTGAAGAACTGGGTGCCAAGGTGATTAAGATAGGCACTAATCCAAATGGTTTGAATATTAACGAGGGGTGTGGTGCCACGGACATGAAGGCGATACAAAAAGCAGTTGTTGATAATTCTGCAGACTTTGGAGTATCACTTGATGGGGATGGAGACCGACTAATGATGGTTGATCACCTTGGAGAGGTGCTTGACGGTGATGATATTGTCTATATTCTTGCAAAAGCCCATTTGAAAAGGGGAGACTCTACAACGCAGGTCGTTGGTACACAAATGACTAATCTAGGTATCGAGCATGCTTTAAACCGCCTTGGTGTTGAATTACTTCGTTCAGCGGTTGGAGATAGACATGTTCTACAATTAATGCAGAACTCAGGTGCGATTCTTGGGGGCGAGGGCTCGGGGCATATTATTTGTGCTGATAAAACAACAACAGGGGATGGCATTATTTCTGCTTTACAAGTGATTGAATCATTAGTGCGTGAATCTATGACTCTGAATGAATTAAAAAAAGACATCCAAAAATACCCTCAAAAAATGATTAATGTACGTTTAAAATCTGGAGAAGCGTTTGTAAGTGATGAGCGGATTGACCATGCGGTAAATATAGTAGAGAAAAAACTTAATGGTAAAGGTCGCGTGTTGTTAAGACCATCTGGGACAGAGCCTCTGGTGAGAGTGATGGTGGAAGGTGAAGAGGCAGGCCTCGTTGATTTACTTGCCAAGGAGCTAAGTCAGACAGTTGAGCAGCTGTTAAGTGATAAAATCACACATCAAACAGCGTAATCAGTTGATTTATTGCTGAATAGCCGCTAATCTTTCCTGCTTTTTATGAAGAGACATATGATGCGTCAACCATTGGTTGTTGGTAATTGGAAGATGAATGGCTCACGGAGACTAACTGCCGAGCTTTTAGATTCAATAAGTGACAGAATTGATGCTAAAATAGCGGGCGAAGTCGCGGTTTGTATCCCTAATGTATTCATATCGCTAGCAGCTGAGGTAGTTAAATCAACGGATTTAACCGTTGGTGCACAAACAGTGTCTGAATTTGAAGCTGGGGCGTACACGGGTGAGACGTCTGCTTCGATGCTCGCGGATATTGGTTGTCGTTGGGTGCTTATTGGGCATTCTGAAAGAAGAACCTTATACAATGAAACGAATGAGGCGCTGGTTTTAAAGGTATTAGCGGCACAAAAATCAGGTATAACACCTATCTTTTGTGTTGGTGAGTCTGAAGCTGACTATAAAGAAGGGCATACCTTTAAGGTGATTGAAAGCCAAATGAGTGCGTTGTTAACCAATGGTATGGTTAATCTTGATAATCTTGTATTGGCCTACGAGCCTGTCTGGGCAATCGGCACCGGTTTAACAGCAACACCTCAGGAAGCTCAAGAGGTTCATGCATTTATCCGCGATTTATTAAGAGAAAAATCTGTGGAATTAGCAGATGAAGTAAGAATTATTTACGGTGGAAGTGTTAAGCCCGCCAATGCTGAAGAACTGTTTATTCAGCATGATATAGATGGTGGTCTTATAGGCGGAGCCTCTTTGGATGCTAACGCTTTTATTTCAATTTGCCAAAAGGCATAAAAGGAAAAATTTATGAGTTTGTTTGCAATAGTTTTAACGTTACATGTACTGGTCGCATCAGTTATGGTCGGATTAATTTTAATTCAGCATGGTAAAGGTGCTGATGCGGGTGCTGCCTTCGGAGGTGGTGCATCAGGTACTGTTTTTGGTTCAAAAGGATCGGGCTCTTTCTTAACAAGGTCAACGGCTATTTTAGCCACCACTTTTTTTATCACCAGTCTATCGCTGGCTTATTTAGGTGGTAATCGTACGGGCTCTACTGATATCATAGATCAACTAACGTTACCTCAAACGCTTGAAGTGGCGGAAGAAACGCCAGTAGATTTGATTGACGAATTAAATAGTTCAGTAAAACTAGGCAGTCAAGAAGAAAGCATGATTCCCTCAGATATGCCAATTCCAGAATAATTTAATGCCGAGGTGGTGGAATTGGTAGACACGCTATCTTGAGGGGGTAGTGTCCTTATGGACGTGCGGGTTCAAGTCCCGCTCTCGGCACCAATCAATAAATGATAAATCAAACCCTAATTGTACTAAGTTTAATCATGGCTTTTTTGTTAGCAAACTTGCCATGGATCAGCGATAACTTTCTAGGGCTATTCAGAATAGCTCATAAACCCGCATGGAAACGATGGGTTGAGTGGCTGTTTAGTTACTTTCTATCGCTTTTATTAGGCTTTATGCTTGAATACAAATTAATGGGGATTATTAGCTCTCAACAATGGGAGTTTTATATAGTAACGTTTTGTTTGTATGTGATTTTTGCACTACCTGGGTTTATTTATTGCTATAACCTTAAAGATGATTTAAAGGTGCAGTAAAGAAGGCTGCTGATTGCAAGGATGGCTTATAAGTTATAAAGCCATTATTTTTAATAATATTAATTGTTTATATTTTAAGGAGATTTTTAAAAATGAAAACACCCGTTCATGTAGCTGTTACCGGCGCAGCAGGCCAAATTTCGTATTCATTATTATTCCGTATTGCTTCAGGTGATTTTTTAGGACCTGAGCAACCAATTTGCTTACACCTATTAGAAATCACACCTGCTTTAGGTGCGCTTGAAGGTGTTGTAATGGAATTAAATGACTGTGCGTTCCCTTTATTACAAAGTGTTGAAATTTCTGATGATGCTAATGTTGCATTTAAAGATATTGATTTTGCATTTTTAGTTGGCGCACGTCCTCGCGGCCCTGGTATGGAACGTAAAGATTTATTAGAAGCGAATGCTGCTATTTTCTCAGTACAGGGTAAAGCGCTTAACAAAGTTGCAAAACGCGATGTACGTGTATTGGTGGTAGGTAACCCAGCTAATACGAATGCTCTTATCGCAATGAACAATGCGCCCGACTTGAATCCTCGTAATTTCACCGCTATGACACGCCTTGACCACAATCGTGCGTTAAGTCAGTTAGCTGAGAAAACAGGCACTCACAGCACTGACATTACAAAAATGACAATCTGGGGTAATCACTCTGCAACACAGTACCCAGATCTTCATAATGCACTTATCAATGGTGAAGATGCGTTATCTAAAGTTGATGCTAGCTGGTACAGTGATGAATACATTCCTTCTGTGCAACAACGTGGTGCTGCTATTATTAAAGCTCGTGGCCTATCTAGTGCTGCTTCAGCTGCCAGTTCAGCCTTAGACCATATGCGAACATGGGTACAAGGCACAGCAGATAATGATTGGGTCAGTATGGGTATTCCTAGTGATGGAAGCTATGGTATTGCGGAAGGTTTAATTTACTCTTTCCCTGTGACTGTTAAAGATGGCGAGTACTCAATCGTTCAAGGTTTAGAGATTAATGATTTCAGCCGTGAAAGAATGACTGCAACAGAAAATGAGCTTAAAGAAGAACGTGATGGTGTTAAGCACTTGTTCTAATTAAAGTTAAGTGTTAAAAAAGTCATGCTTTGCATGGCTTTTTTTTTGCGTGTAATAAATGATAACCCTAAAAACATTTTATGATAGAAATGACAAATGCTGGACTAGGTGGTTCGTCAACGGTATCAGCTACAAATGAGCATGGTGAACCAGTTGATGTCTTATTGGTAGAGGAAAGGCCATTAACAATATACCTTGATAAACAAGAAATTGTTACCGTGATGACAATGGGCTCAGCGCCTGAACTATTAGTGCTTGGGTATTTAAAGAATCAGAATTTGGTAGACAGAGTAAGTGATATCAAGGTAATTCAGGTTGATTGGGAAACAGCCGCTGTGGCAGTGGTTACTTCAGCTGAGGTGCATAATTTAGCAGCGATAACACGAACAAAAATAATTACTTCTGGCTGCGGTCAAGGAACAATGTTCGGTAGCTTAATCGATAAGCTAGATGATGTAAAAATAACTAAGCGGCAGCTTAAAAAAAGCACTATTCACCAAATATTAGAGAAGCTCTCGCAGCATAATATAATGTATAAGAAAGCGGGTGCAGTACATGGTTGTGCATTATGTACGGATGATGAAATTATCTATTTCGTTGAAGATGTTGGTCGTCATAATGCAGTAGATACAATTGCTGGGCACATGTGGCTAAATAACCTATCGGGTGATCACTGTATTTTTTACACCACTGGCAGGCTCACCTCTGAAATGGTCATTAAGGTAGCACAAATGAATATTCCGATTCTATTGTCGCGCTCAGGTGCAACTAAAATGGGTTTAGACATGGCTCAAAAAGCGGGTATTACTTTAATTTCTAGAGCTAAAGGGCAGCGGTTTCAAGTCCTTAGTGGCGGTGACAATATAGGTTATTCAGTATAGTGAGTGCTGGCGTTACTTAAAAGTTTAATGTTGACCGCTGAATACTTAAACTCGGGTATCTTTCCATAAGGGTCTAATTCATGGCTGGTAAGTATGTTGGCTGCAGCTTCAACGTAGGCAAATGGAATGAAAATTAGCCCTGGCTGGACTCGTTTATCAATTCTGACTTTAATGTTGATACTGCCTCGACGGCTACTGATGCAAACGCTATCACCGGCTTTTAGTGATAAGCTGACACTGTCTTCTAAACAAATTTGTACATAAGGTTCGGGCTCTAGCGTGTTTAAAACATTGCTTCGGCGGCTCATAGCGCCTGTGTGCCAATGTTCTAGCTGTCGTCCTGTCGTAAGAATATAGTCAAATTCGTTGTCTAAAGGGTCATTGGGCGGAAGAATGTTGGCAGGAATAAACTTCCCACGACCATCATTGGTTGGAAAGCCATCTGCAAATACAATACTTTGTCCGAGCGAGGTCGGTGATGCGCAAGGGTAGGTGACAGACCGTTCTTTTTCTAACCTAGACCAACTAATATTGCTTAACGATGGCATTGCTTGCTGCATTTCCTGGTAAATATCTTGCGGTTTTTGGTAGTCCCAGTCGAGCCCTAGGCGTTTGGCTATTTGGGTGGTTATCCACCAGTCTGCTCGGGCTTTTCCTGGGGGTGAAATGGCTTTGTGGCCTATCTGGACTTGCCGGTTAGTATTGGTGACGGTGCCATCCTTTTCTGGCCACGCTGCAGCGGGGAGAATAACGTCTGCAAACATAGCGGTCTCAGTAAGGAAAATATCCTGTACGACAAGGTGGTCAAGTTTAGCTAACGCCTCTCGAGCATGGGTTAAGTTAGGGTCGGACATGGCTGGGTTTTCACCCATAATATACATCGCTTTAATTGAGTTCTTATGAATAGCCTCAATGATCTCAACAACCGTTAAACCAGGTTTTGAAGGTAGTTTGGAGTCCCAGAGTGATTCGAAAAAAGCCAAGGCAGCTGGGTCGTCAGTTTTCTTGTAATCAGGAAAAAACATCGGTATTAAGGCTGCATCTGAGGCACCTTGTACATTATTTTGGCCCCTTAAAGGGTGTAAGCCACTGCCTGGGCGCCCAATATGCCCGCACATGAGAGCCAACGAAATAAGGCAGCGAGCATTGTCAGTGCCGTGTGTGTGCTGGGCAATCCCCATGCCCCAGAATATAATGGCCGATTTTGCCGAGGCATATTTACGAGCAACAGTTTTAATAATACTGGCCTCAATTCCGCAAATAGCTTCCATGCGTTCGGGTGAGTGATTTTTTAAGTGCTTACGAAGTTCAACAAAACCAGAAGTATATGATTGAATGTATTCTTGATTGTATAGCCCTTCCTCTACGATCACTGACATAATGGCATTGAGTAAGGCGACATCAGTCCCTGGCTTAAATTGCAACATATGCGTGGCATGTTGTTTTAACGCCTGCGCCCGTGGGTCCATAATGATCAGTTCAGCACCTCGTTTCGCCGCTTGCTTAAAATAACTTGCTGCAACGGGGTGGTTCTCATTTGAATTAGCGCCAATAACTATAATAAGCTCGGTATCTTTGACCGCAGTGAACGGCGCAGTAACCGCACCAGAGCCGATGGTTTCCATTAATGCAGCCACTGATGAGGCATGGCAAAGGCGTGTACAGTGGTCAACATTATTCGTTCCAAAACCTGAACGAATGAGTTTTTGGAATAGGTACGCTTCTTCGTTAGAGCACTTGGCTGAACCAAACCCCGCGAGAGCCTCTGGGCCATTATTGTCTTTAATGTTGCTAAAGCCGTGAGTGGCAAAGGCTAATGCTTCATCCCATGTTGCAGTTCTGAAATGGCTTAAGGGGTTAGATGGGTCAATGTTAATGCCTTTTTTAAAGCCAGGCTTTCTAATCAATGGTTCTGTTAAACGTTGCTCTGAGGCAATGTAATCGAAGCCAAAGCGGCCTTTGACACATAGGCGCCCTTCGTTAGAGGGACCATTAACACCATCAACAGAGACTATTTTATTGGCAGCCACATTTAGCTTAACTTGACAGCCGACACCGCAATAAGGGCAAATGGATAAGGTGGACTTTTCGACAGCTATGTTTTTTGCGTTTGTTGAAGATAATGCAGTGGTGGGACAGACTTGTATACATTCACCGCATGCGACACAACTTGAATGCCCTAAAGGATCTTCCAAGTCAAAACTTATGGTTTGCTTTACCCCTCGGTGAGCTAAACCAATCACTTCATTGACCTGAATATCTCTACATGCCTTAAGGCAAAGTGTGCAATTAATACAGGCATTTGGGTCAAAAGAAATAGCGGGGTGTGTACTATCACTGAGCTTGATGTTTTCTTCTTTAGGGAAGCGTGATTCCTTCACACCGAGAGCATCAACTAAATGGCTAAACGTTGAGGGTTCTGAATGAGAGGCATGTATATCAGTGTTCAGTAATTCAATGACGTTGCGGCGAGTACGTTGAGCGCGTTCACTTTGTGTGCTAACCGTCATCTCATCGCTAGGCTGCCGGCAGCACGAAGCAGCCAAGGTTCGCTCACCATCAATTTCTACTAAACATGAACGGCAGCTTCCAGTGGGCTCATAGCCTTCTTTATCGCTGAAACACAGGTGTGGAATAGCGGTTCCGAGTCGTTTAGCCACTTGCCAAATAGTTTCTCCGGGACGTGCAGTGACATTCTTACCATCCAGGGTAAATGAAATAGGTTTGCTCATTTAGAGCTCCTCCGGAAAATATTTAATACTTGATAGGATGGAGTTGGGCGCAGATTGCCCTAAACCACAGATAGAGGCATCAGCCATGGTATGACAAAGGTCGGCAATTAACGGCGTGTCCCAGTTATCGTTAGATATTAAGGTGTTGGCCTTTTGGCAGCCAATACGGCAAGGGGTGCATTGCCCACAACTTTCATCCTCAAAAAATTTCATGAGGTTTTGAGCCGTTGATTTAATAGAGTCTGCTTGCGACAATATAATAATGGCATGGGAACCGACAAAGCAGCCATACTCCGAGAGGCTATTAAAGTCTAAAGGGAGATGACCTAAATTAGCTGGAAGAATGCCACCTGAGGCACCACCTGGTAAATATGCCTTAAATTTGTGTCCAGTACTTATTCCACCTGCCAGTTCAATTAGCTCATTGACGTTACAACCGGCGGGCGCAACGATAACGCCTGGTTTGTTAACACGCCCCGATACGGAAAAGGATCGTAAGCCTTTTGCATGACCTTTACCTTGATCCGCATACCATTGGGCGCCTTTACTAAGAATCTTGGGTATCCAATAAAGTGTTTCAATATTCTGTACAAGGGTTGGTCGCCCGAAAAGACCTTGGTGAGCGACATAGGGTGGGCGTAGGCGAGGGATTCCGCGTTTTCCTTCAATGGATTCAATCATAGCGGACTCTTCGCCACAAATGTAGGCACCCGCGCCACGCCTAATCTCAACATAATCAGGTTTGATTAGGTCGTTTGAAATTAATTGCTGAATTTCTAGCAGTAAAATCTGATAAATGGCTGAATATTCGCCACGTAAATAGATGTAAACTTTTTGTGCATCAATACAGTGGGCAGCAATAAGCAAGCCTTCTAGGAATTGATGGGGCGTTGATGATAGGATTTTTCGGTCTTTAAAGGTTCCAGGCTCACCCTCATCGGCATTAACACAGAAATACCTTGGTGATGCTTCGCTTCTAACAAGGTCTAGTTTGGTCGCTGTTGGGAAGCCGGCCCCTCCTAACCCTTTAAGGCCACTATCTTTTATAGTGTTGATAACCGTCTCAGTGCTAATGGTATTCTGGCGTAATTTTTTTAATATTTGGTAGCCGTTGCCCTCAATGTATTGCTGGTAATTTTGGTAAGACGGTATATTAGCTAGGGTCTCATTATTTTCAATTTTTTTAAATATTGAGGCTGTCGTTGCCGAACCTAGGTAGTTTTGATTAATGGCTACGGCGGGTGCTTGGTCGCATAACCCCATACAAGGCGAAGCCTTTACAACTGTAGAGCTAGTGGCTTTATCTTGAAGCTCGTCCAGTAAGGCTTCAGCACCAGCCATACAACAACTTAACGATGTGCAAACTTGAACGGTAATGGGTGGAGAAGGTGAGACACTTTCTTTAAGTACATTGAAGTGTTGATAGAATGTGGCGACTTCATATACCTCAGCCAGTGATAATTTCAAGTACTCTGCTAGTGCTTGTAAGTGACCACTGCTGATTGAAGACCATTTGTCTTGGATCAGGTGTAGGTATTCTATTAGCAAGTCTTTTTGACGGGGCTTACCGGTCAAGAGTTCATTGATATCATCTTGGGACTTAACATCAACTTGGCGCTCTTTAGATAAGTTTTTATAAATAGATTTTTTTCTTTTGCCAGGACGGATATTGTTTGTTGAGTGGTCGGACATAAATTTTAAACGCAACTTTTAACAAGAGTTTTCACCATAGCATAAAAAAGGCCATGTGAGAACATGGCCTTTTATATGTAAAAAACAGTGAGCTTAACTTAGTTGAGGACCGGCAGCGACAAGTGATTTTCCTTCGTCATTATCGGTATATTTCTCAAAATTTATTTCAAATAACTGGGCTAATTCATGAGCACGTTTATCCCAATCTGCAGTATCTTCATAGGTGCTACGCGGGTCCAATATGCCCGTATTCACACCTGGTAAGGCAGTAGGTATTTCCAGGTTGAAGTAAGGAATATGCTGGGTGTCAGCCTGTTCTATAGAGCCATCAAGAATAGCATCAATAATGGCACGAGTATCTTTAATGGATATGCGCTTGCCTGTCCCATTCCAACCAGTGTTTACAAGATAAGCTTGAGCGCCGACAGCGTCCATGCGCTTAACTAACTCTTGTGCATACTTTGTGGGGTGGAGTGATAAAAATGCAGCGCCAAAGGCAGCAGAAAATGTAGGCGTTGGCTTTGTAATACCTCGCTCTGTGCCAGCCAGCTTTGCGGTGAAACCCGATAAGAAATAATACTTTGTTTGATCGGCAGTCAATTTGGAAACAGGAGGAGTCACACCAAAGGCATCAGCCGTTAAAAAGATAACCTTTTTAGCATGGCCACCCTTTGAAATAGGTTTAACGATATTCTCAATATGCTCGATAGGGTAAGACACACGCGTATTTTCAGTTTTTGAGTTATCAGCAAAGTTTATTTTGCCATCATCTGTTACGCTCACGTTTTCTAATAATGCATCACGCCGAATAGCACCGTAAATTTCGGGTTCGTCGTCTTGGCTTAGGTTAATAACTTTTGCGTAGCAGCCACCTTCAAAGTTGAATATCCCATCGTCATCCCAGCCGTGCTCATCATCACCAATCAGTTGACGCTTAGGGTCGGTTGATAATGTTGTTTTACCCGTACCTGATAAACCAAAAAATATAGCCACGTCATTATCTTTACCAATATTGGCTGAGCAATGCATGGATGCAATGCCCTGTAAAGGGAGTAGGTAGTTCATCATGCTGAACATGCCTTTCTTCATTTCACCACCATACCAAGTGCCACCTATTAACTGTATTTTCTCAGTGAGATTAAAAGCAACAAAGTTTTCAGAATTTAAGCCTTGTTCTTTCCAGTTTGGATTGTTCGTTTTGGCACCATTCATAACCACGAAATTAGGCTCGAAAGTAGCGAGTTCTTCTTCGGTTGGACGGATAAACATGTTCTTAACAAAGTGAGCTTGCCATGCCACTTCAACAATAAAACGTACCGCTAACCTTGTGTCTTCGTTCGCGCCACAAAAGGTGTCAACAACGAATAAGCGCTTGCTGGATAATTGCTCAGTAACGAGCCCTTTAAGGGAATCCCAGTTTTCTTGCGAGAGCGGTTTATTATCATTTTTTCCTTGAGTTGACCACCAGACTGTATCACGTGAGACATCATCCATAACGATGTATTTATCTTTGGGAGAACGGCCAGTAAAAATGCCTGTGTCTACAGCAACAGCCCCTAATTCGGTTTCAATACCCTTTTCGTAACCCTCTAAGTCAGAGCGAGTCTCTTCGGCAAATAAGAGGTCAAAAGATGGATTGTGAATAACGTCAGTGGCACCTGTAATTCCGTATTGGGTAAGATCTATAGTATTAGACATGGTTCATGCTCCGGTGTTAATAGTTGATTTGTTATTTTCAATCACGGCATAAGCAGAGTGATTGTGGATAGATTCAAAATTTTCAGCTTCCAACGTATAGGCCAGAATACGCTTGTCATTATTAAGGGCGTTAGCAATATCCCTGACAACATCTTCAACGAACTTCGGATTGTCATACGCCTGTTCGGTGACAAACTTTTCATCAGGACGTTTCAATAAGCTATACAGTTGGCTAGAGGCTTGCTGTTCGACTAAATCAATAAGGTCTTCGACATGAATTCGTTCATCGGTTGTTGCTTCAACAGTAATGTGCGAGCGTTGATTATGTGCACCGTAGTCAGAAATTTTCTTAGAGCAAGGACATAAGCTGGTAACCGGAACAAGTACTTTAATCGTGATGTTAGAGTGATCTTCTGACCAAGACCCGCTTAACTGGATTTGGTAGTCGAGTAAGCTTTTAACACCGGTAATAGGAGCGGATTTATTGATAAAGTATAGGAAATCTGCAGTTATATGACCGGTATCGGCTTCTAGTAATTGAGTCATCTTTTGAAGTAAAGCAGGGAACTGCTGGATAGAAAGCTGTTGGCAGTCTTCATTAAGTAGCGCCACAAAACGTGACATATGAGTGCCTTTTTGATGGTGGGGCAAATTAACGGACATTTGAAAGGTGCCCACCGTCGATTGTTGACTACCATTTTTATCAATAAAGCTGAAAGGGTGGCGAATATCCTTAATACCAACTTTATTGATAGGAATGTTACGAGTGTCGGGGTGGTTCTGTACGTCTTCTATGGTCATGTTTGTTAATCGTTTTAAATGTTTAAATTGAGGTGTAAATAAAGGTTAGTTATCACAATCTAATAAACTAAGGTGTTTGCTAATACTGGCTTCTATACCGTTAATATCAAGTTGGGCTTCTGCAAGTAATTCCTCACGTGAACCATGGTCGAGATTAAAATCGGGTAAGCCTAAATGACAAAAATTAGATTGGATTCCCATACTGTTAGTGAACTCATTAACAGCACTACCAGCTCCACCCTGAATGGTGTTTTCTTCTATGGTAAATATGACCGAATGCGATTCGCTTACTTTTTTAATGATTGCTTCATCTAAGGGTTTAACAAAGCGCATGTTTATTAAGGTTGCATTTATTTTTTTGGCAACCGTTAATGCCGGTGACACCATAGATCCAAAAGCTAAAATAGCAATTTTCTCACCTTGGTGTAATGTAATGGCTTGGCCAATTTCTATGCTGTTTAATGACGGGCTAACAGGTTTTCCTGGTCCTTTTCCTCGTGGGTAGCGAACAGTGGCAGGGCCATTATAGTTGAGACCAGTGGTGAGCATTTGGCGGCATTCATCTTCATCTGCAGGTGCCATGATAACCATGTTAGGTAGGCAACGTAAGAAAGTGAAGTCATAAGAGCCAGCATGAGTTGGGCCGTCTGGGCCAACTAGGCCAGCACGGTCAATAGCAAATAACACGGATAAATTTTGAAGAGCAACATCGTGTATTAGCTGATCGTAGCCACGCTGTAAGAAGGTAGAGTAGATAGCGACAACAGGCTTTAGACCTTCAATCGCCATGCCAGCTGCCAGTGTAATAGCGTGCTGCTCGGCAATACCAACGTCGAAATATCTATCTGGGAACTGTTGCTCAAATTGAACCATGCCAGAGCCTTCACGCATGGCAGGAGTGATACCGATAAGCTTGTCATTATGCAAAGCAGTATCGCAAAGCCACTGACCAAAAACGTCGGTATAGGTCGGTGTGCTAGTTTTTTTGGGAGGTAGCTTTTCCTGATTCGGGTCAAAGGTGCTCACACCATGGTAACCAATAGGGTCAGCCTCAGCAGGTAAAAACCCTTTCCCTTTTTGGGTGACAATATGAAGGAACTGAGGGCCCTTCAGGTCTTTTAAATTGGTGAGAGTTTTAATGAGCGTTGCAAGGTCGTGGCCATCAATTGGGCCAATATAGTTAAAACCAAGCTCTTCAAATAAAGTGCCGGGTATAACCATGCCTTTAAGGTGCTCTTCAGTACGTTGAGCAAGCTCCAAAACATTTGGCATGTTTGATAAAACCTTTTTGCCACCACTTTTTACAGTGGTATAAAGTTTGCCTGATAAAATTCGAGCAAGGTGGTTCTTTAATGCACCGACATTAGGCGAGATGGACATGTCGTTATCATTGAGGATAACCAGTAAATTGGCATCTAAAGCACCTGCATGATTCAACGCTTCAAAGGCCATGCCACCGGTCAGTCCACCATCACCAATAATGGCAACGGTGCGTTGAGGGTCCTGTTTGAAAGATGCGGCAATTGCCATACCAAGAGCCGCACTGATAGAGGTACTTGAATGACCTACACCAAAGGCATCGTATTCACTTTCAGTTGGACACACAAAGGGTGCAATTCCACCTTGTTGGCGAATAGTTGAAATTTTATTTTTCCGGCCTGTAAGTATTTTATGCGGATAGGCTTGGTGTCCTACATCCCAAACAAGTTTATCTTTTGGGGTGTCAAATACTGCGTGTAAAGCTATAGTTAGCTCAACTGTTCCTAAACCGGCTGACAGGTGCCCCCCAGACTTACTGACGGATGTTATTAGAAAGTCACGTAACTCTTGCGCCAATATAATAAGCTCTGCTTGAGTAAAAAGGCGTAAGTCCTCAGGCAATTCTACTTTATCAAGCATTGGGTAATGTTTTGGGCGTGTCACGTAATTTTATAAGGACGTTAAAATTAAGGGACATATTATCGTTTGCTAGCAGGTTTGATGCAAGCAAATCGTTGATTTATACAGAGAGTTTTCTAGTTTGTTCGAGAAATGGTGAAGTGAGCGATATCACGCAGGTAATCAGCCCTCTGGTCAAACGTGGCAAGGTTTTGTAATGCATTACTGTAAAGGTCTTTGACAAGTTGTTGTGATGACTTTAAGCCGAGTAAAGCAGGGTAGGTTGACTTTTCAGCTTGTTTATCTTTACCTTGGGTTTTTCCAAGTGTTTCAGTAGAGGACGTTTCATCCAGAATATCATCTTGAACTTGAAAGGCTAAGCCAATACTTTCGGCGTAGCCTTTTAATGCTAGGTACCGTTTGTCCGTTGCTGAAAAACGTGAGCTAGCCACTAATGTGATGCAGGCGCAAATGAGTTTACCTGTTTTATGGATATGCATATTTTCTAACTCTGTAAGGGACGTGCTAGTGCCCTCGCTTGCTAAATCAAAAGCTTGACCGCCTACCATTCCATTTGAGCCAGTAGCAGTTGAAAGTTGCTTGATCAAGTTCACCTTAAATTCATCAGAGCAATCGGCATTTGCGAGGACATTAAAGGCGAGTGTTAACAAGGCATCTCCTGCAAGAATGGCGGTTGCTTCATCAAATGCTTTATGGCAGCTTGGTTTGCCTCGGCGTAGGTCATCGTTGTCCATGGCGGGTAAGTCATCATGAATTAAGGAATAAGCATGAATTAATTCAATGGAGCATGCAATATCATCAAGGAGAGACGTAGGGGTGTCGAGTAAATGACCAGTGGCATAAACTAGCATCGCTCGAACCCGTTTGCCACCGTTTAATGAAGAGTAACGCATCGCTTGGTGTAGCAGTTGAGGCTCGAGAGAGCTCGCTGGTATCCGTTGGTCTATAGCGTGCTCAATTTGATTGATTTTGGCGAGTTGAAACTGCTTAAATGAGGTCATTAAGTATGAGAGGTCGTATTGTTTTAGTTAGGTGAAATCAGTTGGCTTAGTAGTGGCAGATTTCTTGAGCAATATATCAACTTTTTGCTCGGCATTGTTTAATGATTGTTGGCAATTGTGAACTAGCTTTATACCCTGCTCAAACTCCTTTAAAGAGTCTTCAAGGCTCAAAGCACCTGTTTCCATTCGTGTAATGAGTGCCTCTAATGATTCTAATGAGCTTTCGAGGTTGATTTTTTTGGTTCTAGGCATAAATTCTATAAATGAAATTGAAAGTATAATCGGTATTAGCCAGCACTGGATTAAAGTGTAGCTAAAATAATAACTGATATGTGAAAAACTGACAAATAGGTCGTACAGTGGTTCGTTAATAATTACCGTATAAATACATGAAATTAAAAAGGAAGATAAAAAAAAGCGAAGCATCACTGCCTCGCTTTTTCTTTATAAATGGAAGCTTAATTACTGGCTTCGAAAACGTTATTTAAAGTTTATCAGCATTTTTAGTTAAGTACTCAGCAACGCCAGCAGGGGAGTCTTTCATGCCGCTGTCACCTTGAGTCCAGCCAGCTGGACAAACTTCACCATGCTCTTCATGGAATTGAAGCGCATCAACCATACGTAACATTTCATCAACATTACGGCCTAATGGAAGGTCGTTGACAACTTGGTGGCGGACATCGCCATTAGCGTCAATTAAGAACGAACCACGAAAGGCAACGCCCCCTTCTGATTCAACGTCGTAATCTTTACAGATTGAATGTGTGATATCAGCAACTAATGTGTAACGGACTGGGCCAATGCCGCCGTCGTTGATGGCTGTGTTACGCCATGCATTATGAGAAAAGTGTGAGTCAATTGATACGCCGATAACTTCAACGCCTCTTTTCTTAAATTCTTCAATACGGTGGTCGAAAGCAATTAATTCAGATGGACAAACAAAAGTAAAATCAAGTGGGTAAAAGAATACAACTGCCTGTTTGCCTTTAATCGCATCAGATAAAGTAAATGAATCAACGATGCTGCCATCACCTAGTACTGCTGGGGCTGTGAAATCTGGGGCTTTTTTGCCGACTAAAACGCTCATTAGTGTCTCCTATTAATAAAACTAAGTATGTACTCGGATTGAGTTGGAACGAAATATAATAGCTTGTTATGAGGCTGTCTTGTAGAAAATGTTAGCATTATTTAAAGTGGGTTTAAACGAAGATAACTTAGTGGCGACTCTTTTAGCTTTTTAGGTGTTCGTTGTGAACGGTAACCACATTACATACAGATGCTTAAGGTGCTGTTTTATGATTGGTGGCGATACGAGAGTCTTGGTCGCTTCAGTGTATTAATGATAATTTAAAATTCAAATACCTCGTGTAAGGTTGGGATTTTAACCTCAGTGTTTTTTAAGATGCTTGCTAACTCAATCATGTTTTTTTCTTCACCATGGACTAGGTAAGTTGTGGTTGGTTGCCCGGTTTTGGAGTGCCACTCCACTAACTCAGTTTGGTCAGCATGGGCTGAAAAGCCACCGATGGTATGAATACTTGCGCGAACAGGTATGTCTTCGCCAAATATCTTTACGGACTTAGCACCATCGATAATCTTTCTTGCCAGCGTTCCATAGGCTGCATAACCAACAAAAACGATGCTGCACTTTTTATTCCATATATTGTGTTTTAAATGGTGGCGAACTCGGCCGCCTGTACACATACCTGACCCCGCCATAATAATAGCCCCGGCATCAATTTGACTAATAGACATTGATTCAGATGTTTCACGGGTGAAATGCAAGCCACTGAAGTTAAAAGGGTCTTCTTTTTTATTAAGAAGTGAAAGCGTTTCAGCGTTATAGCATTCTGGGTGACGTTTAAAAATCTCTGTGGCCGAAATAGCCATTGGAGAATCAAGAAACACATGGGTAAAATGATGCATTTTATTATGTTTAATGCCTTCTCGTAGGAAGTATAAAATTTCCTGAGCTCGTTCCATGGCAAAGGTTGGGATAATGACGTTACCACCATGCCCAATAGTCTTGTTTATGACGCCATATAACTCTTCAATAGATGGTTGTAGCTGCTTGTGCAGACGATCACCATAAGTTGACTCCATAACTACGACGTCAACATTTGGAGGTATTGCTGGATTGTTCAGGATTGCTCGGTTGCTGTAGCCAAGGTCACCTGAAAATAACACGCTTTTTTTATTGCCACTTTCCTCTAGTTCTAAAAAAATGCTGGCAGAGCCAAGAATGTGTCCAGCATCGAGAAAGGTAGCTTTAATTCCAGGTGCCAATTGTTCAGGAATATTGTAGCAAGCACGGCGACCAAAATACTCAAGGCTATTGAGTGCATCGAGGGTTGTATATAGAGGTGGGGCGACCGTGGCTAAGTTATTGTGACGCCTTTTTGCTTTGCGTAATTGATAGGCTGCTTCCTCTTCTTGAAGACCGGCTGAATCGAGCATAACAAGTCGGGCCAGTTCAACAGATGCAGCAGTTGTAATGACGGCACCTTTAAACCCTTTTTTTGCAAGCAAAGGGATGCGACCGCAGTGATCTAAGTGTGCATGAGTTAATAAAAGAAAGTCAATTGAGCTAGGGTCAAAGCCAAAATTATGTGCATTTTCTTCGACTAATTCGTGCCCACCCTGATAAAGCCCACAGTCAATAAGGATACGCTTCTCACCACATTCAACGAGGTGGCATGAGCCGGTAACACCTTTCGCTGCACCATGAAATGAAATTTTCATTAAACATCTCCATATTAGTGGGGAAGCTGCTCGATATGAGTCTATCGATAATAAGCTTATTAGTTTAGCGCTAGGATGATAAGTGCAATATGGCGGGCATTTATGTTAAATATACAACTTTATTTCGCCCAGTTTTCTTTGCTTGGTATAAGGCCTTATCGGCACGTGCAATAAAGGATTCCATATCATCATCGCTGCTAAGGCTTGCGACACCGGCAGAAAGAGTAACCTGTCCAAGTGTGTCTTGGGACCCCTTTCTTTGTAATTTGCTATTGGCCATGGCTATTCGAACTTTGTTAGTCAGTGACTTCACTTCTTGAAGTGGGACGCCTTCTAATATGACGGTGAACTCTTCACCACCGTAACGTGATATGAAATGCTTGTTACCAATGAGTTGAGTCAGTAACGAAGAAATATATCGGATAACACGATCGCCTACCAAGTGGCCAAAACTGTCATTAATCCGTTTAAAATGATCAATGTCAATGATAACAAGGGTGCAGTCTTTGGGCGCCCTAGTAGTCAGTAGGTGTTTCATTTTTTGGTCAAAAGCCCCGCGGTTTTTTAAGCCTGTTAAGGCATCCTGATCTGCGGCTTCTTTAACCAAGGCTAATTCGGTTTTCAGTTTGGTTATCTCGTGGTTAGTGTCTTGCATACGTTCTTGAATTAGCTTGTTGTTCTTAACCATGCTGCGAGTGTCCTGTAATATTTGGCTTAATACAAGAGACATTGCATGAGGGTCGGTGTCGGTTGATAAGGTGTCGGAGTGTTGAGTGATAAGGCTGGTGTAGTCGCTAGCTTCATCGGTAGCTTTGCTCACCTCTTCTGAGGCGTCTCGCATTACTTGCTCTAAGGTTTGTTGGATTTTTTCTTGCTGCTCTAGTGTCTCGGAGCCTAAAACATATTTTTCATATAGTTCAAGCATAAGGGGTAACGTAAATGGTTTTTTATCCTGCCTTATACCATCGATGATTTGAGTCAGCGCCGAGGAGAAGCCTGATAAGTAACAGTAAAAAACTGAGTAATTAATGGGAGTTGGGGGTAGGTTTTCTTGACTAAGAAGTGGAATAACCTGTCTTAAATATTCGGCTGCTTGCTTAGTCGGTTGAGTGTGTAACATGGTGCTCCTCTGAAGTGAGTTCATATTGAACTCACGGTTATCTGAATATATGAATGATAGTCTATATTGTCCATACAATATAAAAATATTGTGATAATGATGGTTTGTTTTTTTGTAAATATTGAACCTCAAGCTATAATAGTTTCTAGATGAGATTCTTTAAAGTGATTTGTTTGTGTGTTATATGTTTTGGTGTTCTGCCAATTTCGCAGGCGGATATTTTTAAGCAAACCGATCAAAATGGTCGCGTTATTTTTACCGATAAACCGACAGGTAGCAACTTTAAGTTGGTGATGAAAACACCAAGGAGAGGAAGTTCTGCGTACCGTGTTTTTAAGAGAAATCGTATAAAATTTTTGCCCTTAGTTAGGCGCAGTTCGAAAGAATATAGAGTGGATACTGCGCTTATTTTAGCGGTTATACATGCTGAGTCGGCTTATAACCCATTAGCTAAGTCAAAGGCGGGAGCGGTGGGCTTAATGCAGCTAATGCCGCAAACAGCTAAAAGGTTTGGGGTGATAGATAGAGAAAATGCGGGCCAAAATATACAGGGTGGGACTCAATATTTAAGACTACTATTAGAGCTGTTCAATTATGACATTAGGTTAGCTTTGGCTGCGTATAACGCTGGAGAATCTGCGGTCGCTCGGTTCGATAATACGATTCCCCCTTATCCAGAGACACAGCTATATGTGTCACGCGTGATTACTTACTATCAAGAGTACCTGAGTGGTAATATGCACTTTTAGTTAACCAAGGGTAGTGATGCGTTTATTGCATACCATGCTGCGTGTTAGTCAGTTAAATAGGTCCATCGATTTTTATACAAATATCATAGGGATGACTTTATTAAGGCGGCATGATTTTACAGAAGGGCGCTTTTCGCTTGCTTTTTTAGGATTTGGCCAAGAAGAAGACGCTACAGTTCTTGAGTTGACCCATAACTGGGATGTTGAAGAATACATGCTAGGAACGGCTTTTGGCCACATTGCGATTGAGGTTGAGGATGTTTATAAGGCATGTGATGCTATTCGCCAGAAGGGAGGGGAGGTGGTGCGTGCGGCAGGCCCAATGAAAGGTAGTAATATAACGCTGGCATTCATCAAAGACCCCGATGGCTATTTGATTGAATTGTTGGAGCGGCCCGACCCTAGAGAGCCTTGATGCCAAAATTATCGAGTACTTGAATAAGCTTAATAAGGGGTAAACCAACGAGGGCATTTGGGTCTTCACCGACTATTTTGTCGAATAAGGCGATCCCTAGTCCCTCTGATTTAAAAGCGGCAGCGCAGCCATAAGGCTTATCTTTTGAAACGTAATATTCAATTTCTTGAGTAGACAGCTTTTTCATGTGAACGGAGCAGGTGTCTGTGGTTACTTCAAAGGCTTGGCTAGCACTGTCGAGAACACATAGGCTGGTGTAAAATTTGATAATGTTGCCAGACGATAAGCTTAGCTGCTTAATGCAGTTTTCATGAGAGCCGGGCTTGGTTAGTTGTTGATCATTTAGCATGGCAACTTGGTCTGAGCCAATGATTAGGTGTTGGGGGAATTGCTTAGATAAAGCACAGGCTTTTTCATAGGCAAGACGCTTTGATAAAGCAATAGGTGTCTCTCCAGCTTTTGCTGACTCATCAATATTAGGTGATGCAGTGAGGAAGCTAGGAAATACCTTTTGCAAGACCTCTTTTCGAAAAGGAGAGCTAGAAGCTAATACTAATTTTGGATAAACTTGCATAGAATATACCCCATTAAAAATGACAGGCTATTTTACCTATTATGAGTAAGACATTACAGAAAGAAGTTGACCCTATCTTATGCGCGAGTCAAGAACGCGCAATTTCAGGCGAGTTAAGTTACAGTGAGCTGACAAGACTCAAAACGGTTATAGAGCCATCGAGTCAGCCGATTAGAGCCGATTTAGAATTCTCGCGAATTGGGAAATTTGTTGTAGTAACCGGTCGGATTTCAGCGAATCTCGTGCTACAATGCGTCGCTTGTTTGGAAGCGCTTGATTTTCAGGTTGAAATTGATGTTAAGTTGGCCATTATTAATAGTGAGTCGCTGCTTAATCAGCTACCAGATAACCATGAGCCTTGTTTGTTAGAGGGTGATCATTTGTTAATAAGTGAATTGGTTGAAAGTGAAGTCGTTTTAGTGCTTCCTGATGTGCCAAGACACGATGTGTGTCCAATTGATTTACCTAAAAGTAGTTCAAGTAAAGATTTTGCGCTTCAAATGGAAGAAAAGAAAAACCCATTTGATGTGCTTGAAAGTTTAAAGAAACATTAATTTCTCTGGAGATTTGAGATGGCTGTACAAAAAAGTAAAAAATCAAGATCAAGACGCGGTATGCGACGTTCTCATGACGCGCTGACATCGCAAACCTTATCTGTTGAACCAACAACAGGTGAAGTACATTTGCGCCACCACGTTAGTGCCGATGGTTTCTACCGTGGCGAGCAGGTTGTAGCAGATAAAGATTAAAATACTCAAAGGCCCAATCATTGGGCCTTTATTGTTTTAACTAATGGGTGACTTAGCAATAGGAGTGGCTCGATAATGAATGCCAGAATAACCGGTACAGGCGGGTATTTGCCTGAAAAAATCATCCATAACAAGCATTTTGAGTCCTCGATAGAGACGACAGACGAATGGATATACGCTCGGACAGGTATACGTAACCGCCATGTTATTGCGGCACATGAAAGCACGGCTAGTATGGCCGAAATAGCAGCTAATCGTGCGCTAGAAGCAGCTGGTCTTGGCGCAGCTGAGGTTGACCTGATTATTGTAGGAACGAGTTCACCTGACAGGGTGTTTCCAAGTACTGCATGCATTCTACAGGACAAGCTCGGCATTGCAGACTGTGTGGCATTTGATGTTCAGGCAGCGTGTTCAGGTTTCATTTACGCCTTGGGTATCGCTCATCAATTCATCAAAGCAGGCGGGGCAAAAAAAGCACTCATTATTGGTACTGAAGCTAATTCAAGAATCCTAGATTATTCTGATCGCAGCACCTGTGTTATTTTTGGTGATGGAGCAGGAGCTGTTGTGCTTGAAGCATCAGAAGAGCAAGGCGTTCTATCAACGCACCTGCACTCAGATGGGCAATATAAAGACCTACTCTATGTTAATAACCCGATTAAAGACCAACTAGAAGATGGTGAAAAAGCCTACCTAACAATGCATGGCAATGATGTTTATAAAGTTGCTGTGAAAACACTAGGGCGGATTGTTGATGAAACACTGGATGCAAATGGGATGGTCAAATCAGATGTTGATTGGTTAATACCACATCAAGCCAATATTCGAATCATTTCATCAGTCGCTAAAAAACTTAACATGCCCATGGAAAAAGTGGTTCTGACCATAGAAGACCAAGGAAATACATCGTCGGCATCCATTCCGCTTGCCCTTGACCAAGCAGTTAGAGACGGCAGGATTAAAAAAGGTAATGTCATTTTAATGGAGGCATTTGGGGGTGGTTTTGTTTGGGGCTCGGCCCTTGTTAAGATGTAAAAACAGTGGCTCTCTTAATTTAATCAAAGTAACTACCATGTCAAAAAATAACACAGCGTTTGTATTTCCAGGCCAAGGGTCACAATCTCTTGGTATGTTGGCGGACCTATCCGTAAATTTTAGTATTATCAGAGAAACCTTTGATGAGGCGTCTAGTGAACTAGGTAGAGACCTCTGGGAAATTTCTCAAGAAGGGCCGCTAGATGTTATTAATCAAACTCAAAACACTCAGCCTATTGTTCTTGTCGCCAGTGTTGCTTTGTGGCGTCTGATCCATAATGAGGTATCTTTAGAACCAGTAGTTTTAGCTGGGCACAGCTTGGGCGAATATACGGCCTTAGTTTGTGCAAAAAGTTTGGCTTTTTTAGATGCGGTCAAACTGGTAGAGCAGCGTGCAACCTTTATGCAGCAAGCTGTGCCGTTTGGCGAGGGTGCAATGGCTGCAATTTTAGGTTTGGATGTTGATAAATTAGTTAGTATTTGTGCAGCCGCTGCAAATAATGAAGTGGTGTCTGCCGTTAACTTCAATGCACCTGGGCAAGTTGTTATTGCTGGAAATTGTGCAGCTGTGGATCGAGCCATTGAGATGGCAAAAGCAGAGGGTGCGAAACGAGCTCTTTTATTGCCAGTCAGTGTTCCTTCACATTGCGAACTAATGCTGCCAGCTGCAAATAAGCTAGAAAGTGCGTTGAAAGTGATTGATGTCAGCCCTCCAACGAAGACGATAATACACAATACAGATATTAGTGTGCATGTTGATGAGTTATCCATAAAACAAGCGCTTGTAAAACAGTTGTATACACCCGTCAGGTGGACGGAAACAATTGAAGGGTTTTCTAAGTTTGATATAACCTCAGTTATTGAGTGTGGGCCGGGCAAAGTACTAACGGGCTTAAGTAAAAGAATTAATAAAACATTAGATTTATACTCAATGGGCGATGAACGTTCATTAACTAAAACATTAGAGGGGCTTTTATGAGTGAACCGGTTGTTGCAATAGTAACAGGAGCAAGTCGAGGAATCGGTAAAGCCATAGCCGAGCAATTAATTGAAGATGGTTTGTTTGTTATTGGAACAGCGACATCGGATACTGGTGCAGAAGCCATATCGGACTATTTGGCAGCATCCGGTAAAGGAATGGTTTTAAATGTTACTAATGCTGAGTCAATACAGCAACTCGTTAAAGACGTGACGGCGAGCTATGGTGCGCCGACTGTTCTAGTTAATAACGCTGGCATTACACGAGATAACTTAATGCTACGAATGAAGGACGATGAGTGGGGAGATATTATTGATACCAACCTTAGCTCTGTTTTTCGTGTTAGCAAGGCATGCCTGCGAGGGATGATGAAGAATAAAAAAGGCCGTATCGTTAATATTGCATCTGTTGTAGGTCTTACTGGAAATGCGGGGCAAGCAAACTACGCAGCTGCAAAAGCGGGTATTATCGGCTTCAGTAAATCATTGGCAAAAGAGGTTGGTTCAAGAGGGATCACCGTTAATACAGTGGCGCCGGGCTTCATTGATACTGATATGACAAAAGCATTGGCAGATGAGCAACGTGAAGCGCTGTTAAAAGGTATTCCGTTGGCGCGGTTGGGTGATGCTAAAGAAATTGCTTATGCTGTTTCTTTTTTATGCTCAGATAAGGCTGCTTATATTACAGGCGAAACAATGAATGTTAACGGTGGCATGTACATGAGTTAATTACAAATTCTGCTCTTCTTTATAATTTAAGCCTTTGATTTTAAATAAGAAATATTAAAATGATTTGCTTGATTGAGTTAAAAAAGACAGAATAGTTTAATTTTTAAAG
>ERZ1027208.164-NODE-164-length-33120-cov-47.236050_pt1 | contig 33120 bp, 31 predicted proteins | sample MGYA00520867_ERZ1027208 | MGnify/ENA primary metagenome ERZ1027208 (study PRJEB33311, sample SAMEA4378413) | marine metagenome | biome: Marine biome; feature: Fjord; material: Water | collected 2014-07-20T08:00:00Z/2014-07-... | depth 75 m ...
CGACTAACTCGTCCAGCACTGAGTTATCAATGTTTTCTATCGCTTTACCTGACAACACAGGATGCGTACAGTACGCCTTAACACTTAGCGCACCATTATCTTTCAGTGCTTTTGCAGCTAAACATAAAGTGCCAGCAGTATCGACCAAGTCATCCACGATGACACATTCTCGACCATTAACATCGCCAATTATATTCATCACTTTTGATTCGTTTGGCCTAGGCCTACGCTTATCAATAATAGCAAGATCAGCATCATCTAGGCGCTTCGCTATCGCCCTTGCTCTAACCACACCACCCACATCAGGCGATACAATCATTAAATTTTTTGTTTTTCGCTTCCAAATATCACTCAGTAAAATTGGAGAGGCGTACACATTATCCACAGGTACGTCAAAGAAACCCTGTATCTGATCCGCATGCAAATCAACGGTTAACACATGATTTGCCCCTGCCGTCTCAATCATTTTCGCGATTAACTTTGAAGTAATGGGGACCCGGGCAGATTTTGGGCGTCGATCTTGCCTTGCATACCCATAATATGGAATCACCGCTGTTATTCGACGGGCACACGCTCTTTTAAGCGCATCAATCATAATCAGCAATTCCATTACATGATTATTTGTAGGTGCGCATGTTGGTTGAATAACAAAAACTTCCTTACCTCGGACATTTTCTCCAATTTCAACCATCACCTCGCCGTCACTAAACATCTCTACGGTTGACTGACCAAGGTTAATGCTTAAGTGGCGAGCAATGTCTTTAGCTAAAGTATTGTTTGCATTACCTGCAAACACCATGATGTGATTATCTAGCACATTAAGCCCCTACGAAAGAAGATAGACTGGAAATTAGATAAAGATTGGCTGGGGCGCCAGGACTCGAACCTGGGATGCGGAGATCAAAACCCCGTGCCTTAACCACTTGGCCACGCCCCAATCTTTATTTCGACATTATACTTGATTTACCTAACCAAAAGATAGATTAAGTGATTTATGTAAAGGTGATTTATTTAAACCCTCCACAACCCACTTACTCCATTCGCTCGGTAACTGCTCGGATAAAGCTACGGCCTCTTGTCTCGTGTCACATACGGCAAACAAACTTGAACCAGTACCCGTTAAAAAGACCTCTCCAAACAAAGAGAACTGCTTATATATCCTATCCAGCTCTCCCTCCATTTCCATTACTGCAGCAAAACAGTCGTTTTTATTTTGCCCGCCTAGAAAGTCGCATATTGTGATCGCTGAACTGTCCCGTGTCAAACGATTATGGTTAAAAATATCTTTTGTTGAACAGTGGACCGGACTATTCACAACAACAAACCATTTTGGTGGAAGTTCTAGCGCCGTTATCACCTCGCCTACCCCTTCCGCCCAAGCCGACCGTCCAATGATGAAAACAGGTACATCTGCACCCAATTGAGCACCCAGTTGAGCCAATCGCCTTTCGGTATATCCCAAACCCCATAGTTTATTAAGTGTAACTAAGGTTGTGGCTGCATCTGAACTCCCTCCGCCCAAGCCCGCCCCCATTGGTAATATTTTTTTTAGCAGAATTGACGCCCCTTTTCTCGTCCCGCTATCGGCTTTTAACAAACGAGCTGCCTTCATGACCAGGTTATCCTCTGTATCACCCACCCTTGTGTCACAGGACAAGCTAATCTCACCTTCATTATTTAACCTAACATTAAGCCAATCAGATACCGAGATCAATTGAAACACCGTCTGAAGATTGTGATAGCCATCAGCACGCCGACCTATTATATTCAACACTAGATTTAGTTTAGCTGGCGCTGGCCACCAGTTATTGATCCAATCTACTTTGTTTGCCATTTATCTACCACAATGATTATCTTTAGGTCTCCCCTGCTCATCACAACTTTACTAGGCAAAATTATCCCGTCTTCTCTGGCGTATCGCGCTAGCGTCACTAACCATCCATGCTGCTTGAACCCATGTGTCGTATACTCCTCCCTCACCAACACCTGCTTCCCCTCACTATCATCAGCCAAGCCTCTGACCCAGTATGACAAATGCTTTAATGGCGGAATAAACCCAAACGCCTCAGCTAACTCTTGATTACCTAGTGCTTTGTGGTGCTTTTTGGGTTCCTTGATATAAGTGACACCCCTTGAATGGCTTATTTCTGCAATCGTTCCGCCAATTAATGAACTTAGCACCCATAAATCTTCCGTTTCGTTATGCTGCCATTTGATTAATGACAATTTTGATTGCTTACCATCTCGTAATGACAGGCGACCTGAAAGGGACCAGCTCTTCATCGCTTGCCGCCTGCCCTTCTCTATTTTATTATCTAATATTAAAGGCTCTTCCCACCTCTCACTTAATGATGCACAACCTGCCAACAAGAAAAAAAACATGGTGTATAAAACGCACCTTTTCAGCATCACTTCAGCTTTTTCAACGCTTCTAGCAAGTATTTATTACCAGGGTCTCGCATTATAGCTGCCTGCCAAACTTCCCTTGCCTCAACCTGCCTCCCCAACACCCATAACACCTCGCCTAAATGAGCGGCAATTTCACCTTCAGGAGAATGGGCATGCGCTCGCTGCAGCAAACCTAAAGCTTTTTCGTACCGCCCTTCTCTGTATTCCAACCATCCCATGCTATCAAGTATTGCTGGCTCGTTTGGCTTTAGTGAAAGCGATTTAGTTAGGTACTGACGGGCCTTTTCAAAACGGAATGTCTTACTGGCTAAAAGGTAACCTAGCGCATTTAATGTATTTGCATTTTCCGGGTCAGCCTCTAACACCAACAATAAGTCCTTCTCTGCCTCATCTATCCTATTCAATTCTGTTAGCGCAATAGATCGAGTGTATCTTAATGTTAACGCCCCACCATCCTTATTTAATGCTTCTGTCATCAGCGCGTACACTTGCTTATGCTGCTGCTCATCCAATAAAATCTCTGCCTCTAATAAATAAAACTGCTTTTCTTGCGCTGCATAGCGCTCTCGTAGCCCTTCCAATCGCCCTCTTGCTGCTGCCATGTTCCCCATAACCCCTTCAATCAAGGCCATACTTTTTTGAGCCGCTATATACTCTGGGCCCAACGCTACCTGGGCATACCACTTTAAAGCGTGACCATAATTTTTCTTCTGGTAAGAAATACGTCCCAAATAAAATACTGCTTTGGAATGATAAGCCGCGTGTCTCACTAACTTTTGAAATTGGCGAGATGCGCTCAAACCATCATTCTGCTTAAGCTGTACAAGCCCAAGGGCATAGGTAGTTTCCGCATCAGCCGGCCTTTTCTTCAACACCTGCTTTAATGACTTTTCTGCTGACCCATATTGGGCATCTCTTGCTAACAATTGCCCATAGGCCTTTAGCAACATCACGTCATCCAGTTCTTCTTGAGCCTTTTCCAACACCAATAATGCCTGCTTTATATCCCCCTGCTTCTCATAAACCCTTGCTAGCTGCACATACCCCATTGACCAGCTTTTATCTTGTTTTACAACGTCTCTTGCCGCCTGAGTAGCACCCATTAAATCACCTTGCTCCAATTTAAACTGTGACTGAATAAGGTATGCCGCAGCTGTATACTGACTTTTACTAAGCAAATAACCAACCATTTCTTCTGTTACTTCTGGCACGGAATTTTTAAGAATAATTTGCCCTATATTAAGGACGATGCTTCGCATGGGGACTGAGCTTTCCTGCAAAAGGCTAGCCGTATATTTTTGACTATTGAGCAGATCACTTAAGCGCAAATACACCGTTAACGCCAAACGCTGCACCTGAGGGGTAGTCACCCCTTTTTGCAGCACTAACTCTATTGCCGACTTAGCCCCCAACGTGTTATTAGTGAATAACGCTACCTGGGCCGCCCTTAATGCTACCTGAGGATCACCCGAACGTTTGGAGGCATCAGTATAAAAGGCAGAGGCCAAGCGCATCTCCCCTCTTTGCCCAGCAAGCTCACCACCCAACAAACTAAATAACAAGGCCGAGCTCATAGGTGACACTGTTACATTCTCAGCGCCTTTACCCTGCTCAGGCAACACCAAGCTCGCATCACCATCCTGCTTGCTAATGAGCGATTTTTCATTATCACTTCCCAACGAGACACAACCCAGCATTAGAATAAGGCTTGCAAGCAACCATAGTTTTTTAAAAAACATCGACCCCTCTCTCATTTAATAACCTTGTTTACAATTTAACTCGGTTAACATCAATCAATTAACACCTTGTTTTTCGCCCATTAAACAATAGAACATAGTATTGGTGAATACGTTTATAATAACTTAATTAGACTGAAGTAAAACACACAAAAGTACATGTTACTTACGCTAGGACTCAATCATAATACTGCACCTATCGAGATTCGTGAGAAGCTCGTCTTTGCGCCTGAGCGCCTTAGTCAATCATTGCAGTCTTTACAGAGCCTAACATCTATCGAAGAAGCTGCAATATTATCAACTTGCAATCGAACTGAAATTTATTGCGCAACAGGCCCGCAAACGATTGAAGAAGTTATTAAATGGTTAGCCTCCCAGCACAACCTCTATGAGACGGATATCCGCCAATATATATACAGCCATAGTGACACTGAGTCTATCAAGCATATGTCACGTGTAGCTTGCGGGTTAGATTCTATGGTCTTAGGCGAACCGCAAATTCTTGGCCAAATGAAGTCTGCTTATCAACAGGCGCAAACCGCAGGCACTATTGGAAAATACCTGGGCCGCCTTTTTCAGCACACGTTTCAGGTTGCAAAAAAAGTGCGTACTGATACTGCCATTGGGTCAAGCCCCGTGTCCGTTGCTTTTGCTGGCGTCAAATTAGCTCAACAAATTTTTGGTGACCTCCAGCAACATACTGCCCTTTTAATTGGTGCAGGAGAGACGATTGAGCTATCAGCTCAGCACCTCAAAGAGCAAGGCATTGGTCAATTAATTGTTGCTAACCGTACTATTGAGAAGGCGCATGCTATTGCTTCCCACGGAAATGGTTATGCGATTGAAATAAGGGATATTCCTGACCATCTGTCAGAAGCAGATATCATTATTTCATCAACCGCTAGTCAACTCCCTATTTTAGGTAAGGGGAGCGTTGAAACTGCCATATTAAAACGCAAACACAAACCGATGTTTATGATGGATCTCGCGGTTCCACATGACATTGAAAAAGAAGTTGGGCATTTAAGCGATGTTTACCTTTACTGTGTTGACGACCTTAAAAACATTGTTGATGACGGCCTGCAATCCAGACGTGAGGCTGCAGAACAAGCTGAGGATATTATTGATATCCAAATCCCATACTTTCAAACATGGGTCAATGCTCAAAATGCCTCTAAAACGATATATCAACTTAGAAAAAAATCGGAAGCAGCCCGTGATGAGCTACTTAGCAAAGCATTAAAAGCCATACAAAACGGTGCTGAAACCGAACAGGTTTTAACGCGGCTTTCCAATGACTTAACCAACAAAATCCTCCACCAGCCCAGCAGCACCCTAAAAAAAGCAGCCGCTGATGGAAACTATCAATTATTATCTGCAGCACAACACCTTTTTAAATTAGAAGATTAACGTGAATATATCAATTCTACATAAGCTAGACACACTATCTGAGCGCTTTGAGGAAATATCTGGCTTGCTGTCCGAGCCTAGCATCCAAAGTGACCAAAATAAATTTCGCTCATTAAGTCAAGAGTACGCTCAACTGGATCCAATCATTAGCAGCTACAATAATTACCTTGTCACACTCGATGATAAAGAAGCTGCGACGGCCATGCTCAACGATAGTGACGCTGATATTAAAGCCATGGCAAAGGATGAACTAAAAGAAGCTAATACTACCCTTTCGCAGCTGGAAAGAGAGCTGCAGGTATTACTCCTTCCCAAAGACCCAAATGATGGAAAGAATGCCTTTCTTGAAATACGTGCAGGGACCGGCGGCGCAGAAGCGGCTATTTTTTCCGGTGATTTATACCGCATGTACCTACGTTTTGCTGAAAAGAAACGTTGGACCTTTGAAGTTATTGCCGAAAGCCATGGTGATCATGGGGGTTACAAAGAGATTATTGCTCGAATTGAAGGCAATGATGTCTATTCACAGCTCAAGTTTGAGTCGGGTGCACATCGCGTTCAGCGCGTTCCTGAAACAGAGTCTCAGGGCCGCGTCCACACCTCTGCCTGCACGGTGGCTATTATGCCCGAAGCAGATGAAATGGATGACATTGATATAAAATCAAGTGACTTACGTGTTGACACGTTTCGCGCATCGGGCGCTGGTGGCCAACATGTTAACAAAACTGACTCAGCCATTCGATTAACCCACCTTCCTACTGGAACGGTTGTTGAATGTCAGGACGAACGCTCTCAGCATAAAAACCGTGCACGAGCCATGTCCTTATTAAAATCGCGCATTCTCACCGCGGAGCAAGATAAAATTGACTCCGAACAAGCTGAATCCAGACGACTACAGGTCGGTAGTGGTGACCGGTCTGAGCGTATAAGAACCTATAACTATCCACAGGGCCGTGTCACTGACCACCGCATCAATTTAACCCTCTACAAACTAGATGAGGTTATGCAAGGCGCGCTTGATCAAATTATTGACCCCTTAATACAAGAGCATCAAGCCGATCAACTAACTCAGCTTGGCTCTAATGACTAAGCACCAATATGAGCGATCGTTTAAACATCAAGTCTGCTATAGCATTTGGCATAAAGACATTAAAACAGTCCTCGACTAGCCGTTTAGATACGGAGGTGCTACTTGCCCATCTGTTGAGAAAAAATACCGCCTATTTACGAACCTGGCCTGAAAAAGACTTATCAGACGCTCAAGAATTTACATTTCATCAACTCCTTGAGCAGCGTTCAGCAGGACAGCCTATTGCTTACTTACTAGGGGAGCGTGAGTTCTGGTCTCGCTCTTTTACAGTGTCGTCCGATGTTTTAATTCCTCGGCCAGACACCGAACTACTGATTGACATCATTCAAACCTTATTTTCACCGACTCAAGCATTTTCAGCCCTAGATATGGGGACCGGCAGTGGTGCCATTGCCGTTACCCTGGCATGCGAATTCAACAAGGCTGAAATTATTGCTCTTGATGCTAGCCATCAAGCGCTCCTTATTGCGCAAAAAAATATAACGCGACACAACGTCAACCATATTCAACTGATTAAAAGTGACTGGTTCAATGAAATTCGTCAAGTGCGTGTTGATTTGATTGTAAGCAACCCACCTTATATAGATAAACTTGACCCCCACCTAAACAACGGTGACGTACAGTTTGAGCCTGATTCTGCCCTAATTTCTGGGCAAAAGGGCTTACAAGATATCAAGCAGATCATTAACGGAGCCTCCGAGCATTTAAACAACCAAGGGTTTCTTTTATTTGAACATGGCTATCAACAGGGAAGAGATGCTCATAATTTGTTAGAATTAGCTGGCTTTAAAAATATTAAGGGCTTTAAAGATATTCAAGGTCATATTCGTGCAACACTCGGTCAAAAAACGACAACTACAAGGTAAAATGATGCAGCAAAAAGAACTCGCTCTCCCTCGCAGGCTTATTAATAAGTTACTTCACCTTGCCCAAGCCTCTCAGGATCATGAGATTTGCGGCCTAGTCAGTAAAAGTACCGCCGGTAAATACGATTACTACCCCATCAATAATATTGATGAGAACCCTGAGAAGCGTTTTTTAATGGCCGCCGATGAGCAACTGGCTGCTATGGCCGATATCCGGAAACAGGGCAAAGAACTTTTTGCTATTTATCACTCCCATCCAAGCGCACCCGCCTTTCCATCGGCAATGGATATTGAGCAATCTAATTACCCAGACCTTAATTACTTTATTATTTCCCTTAACACCCTAGGTGTACTAGAAATGCGTGGCTTCAAACTACTGCATGATGAAAATATCGTTGAAATCCCCTTAATTATGGAAGAGGGCGAGTAACCCCTTTTACTTTGGAGGGGTTTTAACAGAAAAATACATAGCTGTTTTCATTTTCTGTTTTGGGCCCTCTGCAAAATCGCTCAACATATACGCCTCTTTATAAGCAATTACCGCTTCATCGTACCGTTTCAAGTGCATATAGGCATCTCCAATAACCAACCAACCCTTAACATCTGGTGCCTGATCCATTTTGTCTTCAATGCGTTTAATATGCGCTTCAACCTCATTTGTTTTCATCGGTGCCACTGGTACTGGCTTTGCTACGTTCTCCGGCAAGGGGTTCACTGGCCCAGTACTACTACAGGCTAATACCAATAAAGACAAACTAGCCACAGTGCATAATTTTAATGTGTTCAATGTAAAACTCCTTTAATTAATTTTTGATTACGTCCGACCTTATTTCAACTTTTCTTTTAGTAATTTATTAAGCTCTTGAGGGTTGGCCTTGCCTTGTGTTTGCTTCATCAATTGCCCTACAAAAAAGCCCATTACTTTTGTCTTACCTGCTCTAAACTGCTCTACTTGAGCAGTATTATCAGCCATTAATTGGTCAATCATGGCCTCAAGCTCAGCCGTATCAGAAATTTGCATCAAGCCTTCTTGCTCAATAATGTCATCAGCAGAGTCTGAGCCCGCCCACATAATTTCAAATACTTTTTTCGCTATTTTCCCTGATATTGTTTGATCAGCAATCCGTACAATTAACCCCCCTAACTGGGCAGCATCAACAGGTGACGCAGTAATATCAAGATTATCACGATTTAGCCCTGCACTCAGCTCACCCATCACCCAATTAGCTACCAATTTTGCTTGGCCATTAGAGGCCTCCACTGCTTTTTCATAGTAATCGGCTAAGGGCCGCTGAGTGGTCAAGATAGCAGCATCATACTCACTGAGTAAATAGTCAGATTTAAACCGTATCGCCTTGGCTTCAGGCAACTCTGGTAACGTTGCACGCATCTCTTCTAGTAACGATTCAGTAATTTCGACAGGCAGCAAATCCGGGTCAGGGAAATAACGGTAATCATTTGCTTCTTCTTTAGAGCGCATGGAACGTGTTTCATCCTTATTGGCATCATACAACCTCGTTTCTTGTACAACACGGCCCCCTGATTCAATGACATCAATCTGACGCTCTACCTCATGAGCAATCGCTTTTTCTATAAAGCGAAATGAGTTTAAGTTTTTAATTTCTGCACGGGTACCAAACGCCTCTTGCCCAAATGGCCTAATCGAAATATTGACATCACAACGAAAGGAGCCCTCTTGCATATTACCATCACAAATATCCAAGTACTGAACCAAACTGTGCAGCGTTTTCACGTAAGCAACTGCCTCAGCAGCTGAACGCATATCCGGCTCAGATACAATTTCTAGTAAGGGAGTACCTGCACGGTTTAAATCAACACCCGTTTTACCATGGTAATCTTCATGCAGTGACTTCCCAGCATCTTCTTCCAAGTGGGCTCGTGTCACACCGATGGTTCTTACCTCTCCATCAACCGTTATATTAAGCTCACCCAGTCCAACAATAGGTAAATCAAACTGGCTAATCTGATAACCTTTTGGGAGGTCAGGGTAAAAGTAGTTTTTTCTAGAAAAAACTGAATAGGGTGCAATATGCGCCCCTATTGCTAACCCAAATTTAACCGCATAACGAACTGCCTGTTGATTTAATACCGGTAACGTTCCAGGCAGGCCAAGATCTACTGCACAGGCTTGCGTATTAGGTATTGCACCATAGGCCGTTGAAGCACCTGAAAATATTTTTGATTTTGTTTTAAGCTGGGCATGAATTTCTAGCCCGATCACTGTTTCCCATTGCATCTAATTACTCCTGCCCAAACCCTGTTGGTATCATGTCATGCCAGTTTGTCATTTGCTGGTACTGGTGCCCCACATTTAATAAACGTGACTCGTCAAAATAGTTTCCAATTAATTGTAGCCCCACCGGCATCTGGTCAACAAAACCACAGGGTACTGACATACCGGGTAAACCGGCTAAGTTCACCCCTATGGTAAAAATATCAGATAAATACATTGAAACAGGGTCATCTGTTTTCTCCCCCGCTTTAAAGGCAACTGATGGCGCCGTTGCACTGGCTATAATATCCACTTCTTCAAACGCCTTAACAAAATCTTGCTGAATTAAGCGCCGCACTTGCTGGGCTTTTTTATAGTACGCATCATAATACCCTGCCGATAAAACATAAGCGCCCATCATTATTCGTCGCTTCACTTCATCCCCAAAACCCTCTCCACGTGATCGCTTATAAAAGTCTTCTAAATCCTTTGGCTCATCACTTCGGTAGCCGAAACGAACACCATCAAAACGGGATAAATTAGCCGAGCATTCTGCTGGGGCCACCACGTAATAGGCAGGAACTGATAAATTAATATTTGGCAAGCTAATCTCTTTGACAATAGCCCCCGCCGACTTAAGCGCGTCAATCGCCTCAGTGACCTTTTCGCAAACATGGCTATCTAGGCCGTCAGTAAAAAACTCTTTTGGTAAACCAATCCTTACGCCCTTTAATGAGCGCCCTATATTTTGTAAAAGATCATCTACTGGCCTATCGACACTGGTTGAGTCTTTTGGGTCAAAACCTGACATGGCTTGTAACATGATAGCCGCATCTTCTGAACTTTTAGCCATTGCACCGGCTTGATCCAAGCTTGAGGCAAACGCTATCATGCCATAGCGTGATACTCGGCCATACGTTGGCTTAATACCCGTAATACCGCAAAAAGCAGCAGGCTGCCGTATTGACCCTCCTGTATCTGTACCACTTGCCAACGGTGCTAACCTTGCAGCCACCGCTGCCGCAGAGCCACCCGATGACCCCCCCGGCACGCGTTGCAAGTCCCATGGGTTTTTAACACCACCATAAAAGCTTGTTTCATTCGATGAGCCCATGGCAAATTCATCCATATTGGTTTTACCCAGCATCACTGCACCAGCCTGCTGAAGCTGTTGAACAGTCGTTGCTGTATAAGGCGCAATAAAGTTATCTAGCATTTTAGAGCCACTACTCGTCCTTAGCCCTTGCGTACAAAAAATATCTTTATGCAGCAAAGGAATCCCCGTTAGTACTCCACCGAGCCCCTTTTGAAGTTGCTTATCTGCCTGCTCTGCCGCCTTTAAGGCCGCTTCTTCATTAAGTGTAATAACACTGTTGAGGCTGCTGTCTAAACGTTTAATTCGGGCTAAAAAATATTGACTTAATTCAACACTTGATAGCTCTTTTTTTTGCAGACTATCTGATAATTGTCGTAGTGATTTGTTATACATATCTTAATTTTATATTGGTTGGTAAGTACTTAGTCGATAACCTTTGGGACTAAAAAGAGCCCGTCTTCGGTATCCAGTGCATTTTCTTGCAAAAGTTCACGTTGGTTTTTTTCTGTCACTTCGTCAGCCCTTAACCTTTGTGACTGATCCAAAGGATGAGCCATCGGCTCAACCCCAGAGGTATCAACTTCGTTCATCTGTTCGACTAAATTCATAATATTTGATAAGTCCGAGGCATAAGACTTAACTTGTTCATCACTCACAGCAAGTCTTGCTAAGTGTGCTATTTTCAACACATCTTCTGACTGAATTGGCATAAAAATTCCTTTTGAATTTATTCTTTATTTGAAACCGTGCAAATTAACACACTTCACGCCTTGCCCAAAGGGGCAAAGGGTTGTTAAAGTATAAAAATATACATCAATTAACCCCAAATACTACATGTTTAAGAAACTACGCGGCATCTTCTCCAACGACCTTTCTATTGATCTTGGCACTGCAAACACTATTATCTACGCTTTAGGTCAAGGAATCGTTCTGGATGAGCCCTCTGTTGTTGCTATTCGTGAAGATAAAATTCGCGGTGAAAAAAGCTTTGCGGCTGTCGGCATTGAAGCCAAAGCCATGTTGGGCAGAACCCCGGGAAACATTACCGCCATACGACCACTTAAGGATGGTGTCATTGCAGACTTCACCATCACAGAAAAAATGCTTCAATATTTTATCCATAAGGTACATGAAAGTAAATTTTTACGTCCAAGTCCCCGCGTCCTAATTTGTGTACCCTGCGGCTCTACTCAGGTTGAAAGGAGAGCCATAAGGGAGTCCGCTGCTGGTGCAGGTGCACGCGAGGTGTATCTTATCGAAGAACCTATGTCCGCAGCTATTGGTGCTGGCTTGCCAATAGACCAACCTCAAGGTTCTATGGTTTTAGATATTGGTGGAGGCACCTCTGAAATTGCTGTGTTATCACTAAACGGCATTGTTTACTCTGAATCTGTTCGAGTAGGAGGCGATCGATTTGATGAGGCCATTATCAATTATGTCCGCAGAAATTATGGAACCATCATTGGCGAAGCAACTGCTGAAAAAATTAAACATGAAATTGGGTCCGCTTTCCCTGCTAACGAAGTTAAAGAAATGTCTGTAACAGGGCGCAACTTAGCCGAAGGTATTCCACGCAGCTTTACCCTTAATAGCAATGAAATATTAGAGTCACTACAAGAACCCGTTAGCGCCATTGTCAGTGCTGTTAAAGCGGCCCTAGAACAAACACCCCCAGAATTGAGTGCTGATGTTGCCGAGAATGGCATTGTATTAACCGGTGGCGGAGCACTTTTAAAGGGCTTAGACAGCCTACTCCATGAGGAAACTGGTGTTCCTGTAAGAACAGCCGACGAACCCCTCACCTGTGTTGCACGTGGTGGCGGTAAAGTACTAGAGCTAATTAATGAAAAGGGCCCTCACATTTTTGATTTAGGCTAGTAGGTAAACACCATAAAACTTATATTTTCAAAAGGACCGTCTACTCGCGCGCGTTTTCTTGTGGCGGCCACTTTATCTGTTTGCTTACTGGCTGTTTCTTATAAAACAGATTACCTCGATCGCTTTCAGGGTACGCTATCTTTTATACTTCACCCTTTACTGCTAATGGTTAGCATTCCAAGCCAGTCATTAGACTGGCTGTCTAAACAGACCTTAGGGCGATCAGCATTGCTTGAGGAAAATAACGTCCTTAAAACTGACGCTTTAATGCTCAAGGCAAAACTGCAAAAGTTTAATGCCCTTGAAAAGGAAAACACTCGGTTACATAGCTTATTAGAGTCATCGTTCAAAATTGGTGAGCAGTTTATTGCCGCCTCACTTCTGAGTGTCAATACTAACAAAAACACTCAGCAAGTTGTTATTGATAAAGGCAGTCGCTTCGGCTTGTTTCCAGGCCAAGCAGCACTAAATGAAGACGGCATAGTTGGTCAAATAACCACCGCCCGCCCCCTTACTTCCGACATTATCCTCATTACTGATCCTAGTCACGCCATACCCGTTGAGATCAACCGTACTGGGCTTAGAACCATCGCTATTGGCAGTAGCGTTAAAAACTCACTGTCACTACCTTATCTACCCCTTAATGCCGACATTCAAACTGGTGATTTACTGACAAGCTCTGGCTTGGGCGGGGTTTTCCCAAAGGGTTACCCAGTGGCCACTATTTCCACATTCAAACTATCCAGTGGCAAGGCGTTTATGCATGCTAGCGCGTCCACTATCGCTGACATTGACAGAACCCACGAGCTTCTTCTAGTTTGGAGCCGAAGAGACCCCATCCCCTTACTACCAGGCACTACTAAAACTGACACACCGAATGCCCTCTAAATTATCCAGCCTGTTCGTTATTTATTTAACATTATTCATTTCCATGGCTTTAAGCATTATCCCTTGGTCTAACTCAGTTGCCAGCTTTATGCCAAACTGGCCTATTTTAACCCTGATGTACTGGTGCCTTGCTTTACCCCACCGAGTTAGCATAGGAACTGGTTTTGCAATTGGACTACTACTCGATACGCTTAGTGGCCATGTTATTGGTCAGCAGGCACTAATTTTCAGCATCACTGCTTTTACTTGTCATTCATTATATTTACGCATACGAAACTACCTACTCTGGCAGCAAGCTTTTTTTAGTTTGTTTTTTTTATGCCTAATCCATACTCTATTTGTGTGGATTAGCCAGCTTGAGCAACACAGCTCTATCAGCCTGCATGGCTATGCCCAGCCTTTTGTTAGCGCACTGTTCTGGCCTGCTGTTTTTGCTGTGCTAAGACGGGTTAGGCGTCACTACAACGTTCAGTAATTAGAAAATGAAACTTCATTTCGACCTCAAGAGTGACGCACAAGAGAATCGGCTTTTTTTCTCGCGCTCAGTGACACTGGGTGTTTTTGCTCTCGTACTATTTATCACCCTTATTGCCCGACTAGTCTTCCTTCAAATACAAACGCATGAAAAGTTTAGTCATTTAGCACAAAATAACCGTGTCAACCTCTCAGCTATTGCTCCTGTCAGAGGAATGATTTTTGATACCCAGGGTCAAGTCCTTGCAGAAAACAACCCTAGTTATAGTCTCGAACTCATCCCAGAGCAAATAAAGGATCTGGATTTAACTCTCACAGAATTAAGCAAAATCCTACCCATATCAGAAAAGGATATTACAGCCTTCAAAAAACGTAAACGCTCAAACAAACGTTTTGTTAGCACCCCTTTAAGAAACCGTTTGAGTGAATCAGAGGTGGCTATTTTTGCTGCAAATCGGCACCTTTTCCCTGGCGTTGATATTCAAGCTCACCCACTTAGGCATTACCCTTTTGCTGACATTAGCGCCCACCTTGTGGGCTATGTTGGTGCTATTAATGATAAAGAACTTAGTCAAATAGACCCTGTTAATTATCGCGGCACTCGAGTCATAGGTAAAACAGGTATCGAAAAAACCTATGAAAAAACCCTACATGGTAGCGTTGGCTATCAACAAACTGAAAATACTGCTCAGGGACGACCGATTAAAGTCATTAGTCATACCGCACCTATTTCTGGTGAGAGTTTGACACTGAATATTGATATTAAACTTCAACAAACAGCCTATGATGCCCTCGGTGACTTTAACGGCTCTGTTGTTGCCATAGACACTCAAACAGGGGCCGTTCGTGCTCTTGTCAGTAAACCTGGGTTTAATACCAATTTATTTGCTCGTGGGATTGACCAAAAATCATATACGTCACTGCAAACCTCGTCTAAACGACCACTCTTTAATCGTGCTCTTCAAGGGCTTTACCCTCCCGGCTCTACGCTTAAACCTTTTTTTGCATTGGCCGGTTTAGACTACAAAGCGACCACCCGACATCAACAAGTTTTCTGCCCTGGGTATTACCAGCTCCCAAATCAAAAGCATAAGTACCGTGATTGGAAAAAAACAGGCCATGGGCATGTCTCTTTACATGAAGCCATAGAACAGTCTTGTGATGTGTTTTTTTATGCATTAGCTCACGACTTAGAAATTAATAGAATGCACCATTTTTTAAGCCAGTTTGGGTTTGGGCAAAAAACAGGCATTGACCTTATGGGTGAAAAAAATGGTTTACTGCCATCCGAAGAATGGAAAAAAAGGGCTCGAAACCAGGTGTGGTATCCGGGTGAAACACTTATTGCTGGGATAGGCCAAGGTTTTAACTTAACAACACCGCTGCAATTAGCACAGGCAACTGCCTTAATGGCAAATAAGGGGCTCGCGTATAAACCTAGCCTCGTTTCACACTCAGGCAACCAAGCAAGCACGACTGTCCAATGGCCGGCTATTCAACTTAGCAACCCTAACGATTGGGACCACATCATAAAAGCCATGTCCAGTGTCGTTAATGGACGAAGAGGAACTGCACGAAAGATTGCAAAGGGTGCCCCCTATAAAATTGCAGGTAAGACGGGTACCGCTCAAGTCTTTAGTATTAAACAAGATGAAGAGTACGATGAAGAAACCGTTCTTGAACACTTAAAGGACCATGCCTTATTTATTGCTTTTGCTCCTATCAAAAAACCTCAGTTAGCCATCGCCGTCATTGTTGAAAATGGCAGCCATGGAGGGTCCGTAGCGGCCCCAATTGCCAGAGCAGTTTTTGATCAATACATCCAACTGACGCCATGAGAATACCTTTACAGAATTATCATAAGACCAGCCACTATCACCACCGTGAAAATAGCATTTTGCATCGCCTGCATATTGATATGACCTTGTTTTTTTTATTATTGGTCCTATCCGCCATTGGCTTGGTTATTTTGTACAGTGCCGCTAATGGCGATATGGCTCTTATACAGCGGCAAGCCACTCGCTTAGCTGTTGCCTTTTTTGCGATGCTGGTTATGGCCCAAGTCCCTCCACACATATTGAAGATGTTTGCACCCTGGCTTTTTTTAGGCGGTATATTACTGTTATTAAGTGTTTTATTTTTTGGTGATATGGGTAAAGGTGCGCAACGCTGGCTTAATCTGGGTGTGTTTCGTTTTCAGCCCTCCGAGTTATTGAAGCTAGCGACCCCCATGATGATCGCATGGTACTTAGCTGAACGACGCCTCCCCGTCAAATTTAAGTATATTTTCTTTGCCTCAATTTTTATCGCTATTCCAACGGTCCTTATTGCTAAGCAGCCTGATCTAGGTACCTCTATCCTTATTGCTAGTTCGGGCCTAGCGGTTTTGTTTTTATCCGGAATCTCTTGGCGACTTATTTTATATGTTAGTGGTGCAGCTACCGCCTTAGCGCCTGCCTTGTGGCACTTTATGAAAGAGTACCAAAAACAACGTGTCCTTACATTTTTAAACCCAGAAGATGACCCATTAGGTGCTGGCTACCACATTATTCAGTCAAAAATAGCCATTGGTTCTGGCGGTACTTATGGCAAAGGTTGGTTGCATGGATCACAAGCACGCTTAGACTTCCTACCAGAAAGCTCAACCGACTTTATCTTCGCCGTGTTTGCCGAAGAATTTGGTCTTATCGGCTGCGCCCTCTTATTGCTCACCTATTTTTTAATTTTTATCCGTTCAATCTATATAGCCGTACAAGCACAGGATACCTTTTCGCGACTACTTGCCGGTAGCTTAGCCCTCACCTTCTTCATTTATTTATTTGTTAATGTTGGCATGGTGACAGGCATTTTGCCGGTTGTTGGTGTACCTTTACCACTCATCAGTTATGGTGGAACGTCTATGGTCACTCTCCTCATCGGCTTTGGAATTCTTATGTCGATCCAAACCCACCGTAAATTACTTTCTAGCTAAGGACAGACAATGAAAAGCTCAACATTAACTCACCTCACGATTGCTGTTATTTTAATGACAATAACACTCGCCAGCCATGCAAAAGAAGCCCCTAAATTATCTACTGAGTATGCGGAATTTGTTAAAAAAATGGTTGATAAACACCAGTTTGACCAACAACAGCTAACAACTTTACTAAAGACGGCCACACGCCAGCCAAGTATTTTACGAGCCATGTCCTCTCCTGCTGAAAAGCGTCTTGAATGGCATACTTACCGTAAAATTTTTCTTAAACCTAACCGTATTAATGGCGGTATAAAATTTTGGCAACAAAACAAAGAACAGTTGATACAAGCTCAACAAAAATACGGGGTACCAGAAGAAATTATCGTTGCCATTATTGGTGTTGAGACTCGTTATGGCAGTAATATTGGCTCTTATAAAGTACTAGATGCTTTAACGACACTAGGTTTTCATTACCCAAAACGAGCCGCGTTTTTTAGACGTGAACTTGAGCATTTTCTCTTACTCGCACGAGAAGAAGGTTTCGACCCCTCTAAGCCAAAAGGCTCTTACGCTGGTGCAATGGGCAAACCCCAATTTATTTCGAGCAGTTATCGAGCCTATGCTGTCGACGGTGACAACGATGGTAAGCGGGACCTATGGACCAGCTCTGCAGACATTATTCACAGTGTGGCAAATTATTTCTCACAACATGGGTGGTCAGACAGCCCTCTCATTGCCCAAAAAACTCAGTTAACAGGTGAGACTTATCGCCAGCTTTTAAAGCCTTCGTTAAAGCCTGTTAATACCTTAGGTGAATTATCTCAGCACCACGTTCAAGTACCACCGAATCAACCCAGCAATACCCTTGTAAGACTTCTTGAGCTTAAGCAGCCTAAGCATTCTGATTACTGGTTGACCTTTAGTAACTTTTACACCATCACCCGTTATAACCATAGCCACCTTTACGCGATGGCTGTTTACCAGTTAAGCCAAGAAATTAAGCAAGGTTATCACTCGACCGCTCTCTAGAATGCGAGCATACATTTTAAGTGTTACATTTATTGGCCTGCTATCGTCATGTGGCTCTCAACGATTATTCACCCAAGTGGATGGTGCGCCATCCTTTCACCCTGCCAACATTGAGGCAACCCCCGATGCTACCCCTCGCGTTGAGTTAAAAAGCCGAGGTGGGAACGCTCCTTCTTACGAGGTATTTGGTAAACGCTACACCGTACTTAACTCAAGCACTAATTTTGTACAACAAGGCACTGCTTCTTGGTACGGCACCAAATTTCATGGGAATAAAACCTCTAATGGTGAGGTGTATGACATGTACAAAATGACCGCTGCACATAAAACACTGCCCATTCCTACGTATGTTGAGGTCAGAAACCTAAGTACTAACAAAAAGATCGTTGTCCGAATCAATGACCGTGGCCCTTTTCACGGAGACCGGATCATCGACCTGTCATATGCTGCTGCTGCAAAACTCGGCACCTTAAAGGAGGGCACCACTTCAGTTGAAATTAGAGCGATTGACCCACGCCAGAAACCTCAATTCACCATTCCTAAAGGCTCCCTTAACCACCCTACAAACCCACCTTACCCCAACAGCATAATTGATATAAGTAAGCGTTTAACTAAACCTGTCTATATTCAAGTGGCTGCCTTTAAATCCCTTGCAAACGCTAATGCATTAAGAACAAGGCTTATCGCTAAACTACCCACAAAAACAGATGTTTCAATTAAGGCTTACTCAAGCAGTTTAGATGATTTTCACCGGGTATATGTAGGACCCTTTCAAGATAGGGAGCAAGCCAAACACTCTCAGCGCCAACTCCAAGGCTTAGGTTTTTTAGGCACCCGTTACACCTATCAATAAAGGGTGCGCGTCATACCTCGCTAAAAAAATCGACGTGTTATAATATTATTTTTCACCCCACGTATAACATTACAGCCTGTCATATGAAACCAATTTTCTTTATTGTTAGCTTACTTTTATCCAGTTACGCCCTAGCTTTACCTGTGCCTTCCGCACCAGACCTTAAGGCAAGAAGTTACCATGTTATTGACTTTCACAGTGGTAAGGTGATTGCCTCAAAAAATGCCGACCTTAAATTGGCACCAGCTAGCATGACTAAAATCATGACCGCCTTAATTGTCTTCCGCGAAATTAACCAAGGCAACCTATTATTAGATGAGAAGGTCCGCATTAGTGAAAAAGCTTGGCGTACGCCAGGCTCAAGGATGTTCATAGAGGTTAATAAATTTGTATCTATTGATGATTTATTGCATGGCATGCTCGTACAATCCGGTAATGATGCCACCGTTGCCTTGGCCGAGCATATTGCCGGGGATGAAGCGACATTTGCCCAGCTTATGAACCAAGTTGCTCATGAGCTAAACATGAGCAGTAGCCACTTTATTAACAGTTCTGGGCTCCCAGACAAAGACCACTATACCTCTGCGCGTGATTTATCCATTTTAACCCGTGCTTTAATTGCCGAGTCCCCTGAGCTTTATAAAATAAATGCTATCAAAAAGTTCTCCTTTAATGGAATCACTCAGCAGAATAGGAATAAACTTTTATGGCGCGATAGCACCGTTGATGGTGTTAAAACTGGTCATACGGAAGATGCTGGGTATTGTTTAGCCTCATCTGCCGTCCGTGAAAATATGCGGTTAATCTCTATCGTTATGGGCACCGACAGCATTGAAGCACGAAATGATACCAATCAAGCCTTATTGAATTATGGCTATCGTTTTTATAAAACCCACCTGTTATACAAAGCCAATCAAACGCTCAGTTCAACGCGCGTTTGGAAAGGTGAGCAGGAAAACCTAGAGGTTGGTTTAACCGCAGATCTTTACCTCACCACCCCACGTAATCAATATAAGAACCTAAAGGCTAGCCTCCAATTACAGCCTCAATTAATAGCTCCGATAAAACTTAATCAAACCGTTGGTAGCGCTATTATTAAGTTAAACGGGGAGACTCTAGCAACACGCCCGCTTGTTGCACTAAACACTGTCGCTGAAGGTTCGCTGGTACAAATAGTAAAAGATGAACTGCTGTTGCTTTTAGAATAAAGGTTTCTCCTATGCCAACACCCACTGTTTTCCTAAATGGCAAATTTATGCCCATTGCTGATGCCAAAATCTCTGTTTTAGACAGGGGGTTTTTATTCGCTGATGGCGTTTATGAGGTTATCCCTGCCTATGCAGGAAGGTTGTTCCGACTGTCACAACACATAGATCGTTTAAACAGCAGTTTAAACGCAATTCGCATGTCACCCCCTTTAAGCGCGCAGCAATGGGAATGCACGTTGAGTAAACTTATTAAGCAGCAGCCAGACCCGGCATCAGACTTATCGGTCTACTTACAGGTAACACGTGGCGCAGATGAACAACGCGAGCACCAGCTACCTGAGCAATATCAAGCCACTGTCTTTGCTATGTGCCAGCCAATTGCCAGCCATAACTTAAGCTCTATTGCCCTTGGCATAAAAGCCATCACTTTGGACGATATTCGCTGGGACTGGTGCCATATAAAATCTGTTGCCCTATTAGGCAATATACTGCTCAAACAGCAAGCAACTGACCAACAGTGCGCTGAAGCTATTTTATTACGTGACGGCTATGCCACAGAAGGCTCTGCCAGTAATTTATTTATTGTTAAGAACAAGCAATTAATTACCCCACCCAAAAGCCATTATTTACTGCCCGGCATAACACGTGATTTAGTCATTGAATTGGCCGGTAAAGAAGGCATAACATGCATTGAGCGTGAGATATCAGAACAACAGTTATTTGATGCCGATGAAATATGGTTAACCAGCTCGACCAAAGAGATTATGCCTGTGATTGAGTTAAATAGACAAGTGGTTGCCGATGGTCAACCCGGGCAGCTTTGGCAACAAGTATCAACGGCCTATAGCCGATTCAAAACACAGCTAAGGGAAACAGATAATGACCAATAAACAAGGTGACGAGGCACATAATGCCTTAATGCAGTACCCCTGTCAGTTCACCATTAAAACCATGGGCTTTGCACATGTCGAACTCGACCTAATCGCCATAGAGCTGATCCGCCGCCATGCACCTGATTTAACACATGATGCTGTTGAAAAGAAATTTAGTAAATCCAACAAATACATTTCTCTTAGCATCACTATTACTGCTCAAAGTAAACAACAATTGGATGCTATCTATCAAGACCTTACCGACTGTAAAGATATTTTAATGTCATTGTGATAACAGCTAAGGAATCCGACCAACAACTACTTCACGTTCGCCAGCTGGAGAAACTAGACTACCAGCTCACGTGGGATGCCATGAAACAGTTTTGTCAGCAGCGCGATAAGCAAACCCCTGATGAAGTATGGTTCGTACAGCACCCCGCTGTTTATACCCAAGGCGTAGCAGGTAAAGCGGAACATATTTTACAACCCACGGCCATTCCTATCGTGCAATCTGACCGTGGCGGGCAAGTAACCTACCACGGGCCTGGGCAAATTGTTATGTATGTACTATTTGACCTGCGTCGTTTAGGCATTAGCGTGCGGGCGTTGGTAAGCCTATTGGAAGATATTACGATAGCAGGCTTAAAAACATACGGTCTTCATGCCAGCGCTCGAAAAGAGGCACCCGGTGTTTATATACAACAGCAGAAAATTGCATCACTGGGCCTTCGTGTAAAAAAAGGCTGCAGTTACCACGGATTAAGTGTCAATATTGACATGGACTTAACACCGTTCAAGCTTATTAATCCTTGCGGAATGGAAGGGTTAAAAGTAACTCAATTGGCTGCACAAGGTATAACATGTCACCCCCTAGACTTTGCGGCAGTGTTGTTACATGAACTCACCTCTAGGTTACCCTACTCTCCACAGCTTACTCACTCCAGCACACTAAATGTCTAAACTTATGTCCAAAACTTCTGACCCATTAAAAGCTCCTTCTCGTAACACACCCCTTACACACCAGCGAAGCGAATCGAAATTATCACGAATTCCTATAAAGGTTGAAAAGAAAGACCATGTGTTACGAAAGCCATCTTGGATTCGAGCAAAGGTTCCGAGCGGGCCACGCGTTACTGAAATCAAAAAAGCATTACGCCAACATGGTCTCTATTCTGTGTGTGAAGAAGCCGCCTGTCCTAACCTTGGCGAGTGCTTTAATAATGGCACCGCAACGTTTATGATCATGGGTGACATTTGCACTCGACGTTGCCCTTTTTGTGATGTAGCCCATGGTAAACCCAATGCCTTGGACGAAGACGAGCCACAGAAATTGGCCGATACTATAAAAGCCATGAAACTCAGTTACGTTGTGATCACCTCGGTTGACCGTGATGATTTAAGAGACGGCGGAGCCAATCATTTTGCTGCTTGCATACAAGCGGTTCAAGAAAAGAACCCTAATATACAGATTGAAGTGCTCGTCCCCGACTTTAGGGGCCGAATGGATATAGCCATTGAAATACTAGCCAAAACACCTCCCGATGTCTTTAATCATAACCTTGAGAGCATTCCTCGCTTATATAAGAAAATACGTCCTGGCTCTGATTACCAGTGGTCATTATCGTTACTTCAGCGTTATAAAGAGGCTTGCCCTAACGTAGCAACAAAATCTGGCCTTATGCTTGGTTTAGGAGAAACCACAGAGGAAACGTTAGCGGTTATGCGTGACTTACGCGAGCACGGCTGTAACATGCTGACATTGGGCCAATACCTACAACCCAGCCCAGACCATCTTGCTGTGGAACGTTACGTAACACCCGATGAGTTTGAAGAATTTGCCAGGCTGGGGTTAGAGATGGGGTTCTCTCATGTTGCGAGTGGTCCAATGGTACGTTCTTCCTACCATGCAGATCAGCAGGCTGCGGGAGTTATTGACTAGCCTTCAACTGCGCCAACCTTTCTGGCGTACCAACATCTACCCACACACCTGAATACAACTGCCCGCTCACCTCTCCTGCCAGGATTAATTCACGAATAACTGGTGCGAGAGGAAAAGCCGTCGGTTTCTTTGCCTTAAATACTGATGGCTCGAAAACACCCAAACCACTGTAAGTAAACTTTTTCTCGCCCATAGCAACCAGCTTATCCGCAGATAAGTAAAAATCCCCACCTGGGTGGTGAGTAGGATTTCCAACCAAGACTAAGTGCATTTTCGATGTCGGTACTTTCTGGCGTAAACTCGCATAAGGAAAGTCCGTCCAAACATCGGCATTAACCACTAAAAAAGGCTCCGGACCTAAAAGTGACAAGGCATTAAGGATACCTCCACCCGTTTCTAAAGCATGTTGCCCTTCATCAGAATAATCAATCGATACGCCCCACTTTTCACCCGAGCCTAATTGCTGTTTAATTTGCTCACCTAGATAGGCAACATTAATCACTAGTTCATTAAAACCCTGTGTCTTCAAGGCAATAATGTGATGCTCAATCAAGCTGAGCCCCCCCACTTTTAGCAACGGTTTGGGGCAGTGGTCAGTTAGTGCCCCCATTCGTTTACCACGACCTGCAGCAAGAATCATCGCTTTCATGCATTCGCCATCAAATATCGCTCAACCGCAACACTTACCTGGTGTTTATCGAGTAACTTTGCCATTGGGGAGAGGGCTTTATACTGACTACAAACATTAACTAAATACCCTAATGTTCGAGGTATATCTTGTAAGTAACCTGACTTTTTATCGCGTAACAGTAGCCGAGAAAAAATACCGATTGCTTTCATATGCCGCTGTGCTCCCATCAGATCAAACCACTGGTAAAAACTGGCTGTGTCAACGTTATCTAGGCAGCCTCTTGTATGCCGCTGTTGTAAAAACTGATCAAGCCAGGCATAGACTTTATGGTCAGGCCAATCAATATAACAATCCCTGAAGAGGGATACCAAGTCATACGTTATTGGCCCAACGACAGCATCTTGAAAGTCAATAACCCCAAGTTCTCCAGTATCTGTCAGCATTAAATTCCTTGAGTGATAATCCCTATGAACAAATACCTGCGGCTGTTCAAGTGCCGACTTAACCAATACCTGCATCATAACGGCAAGACCATTGCGCTCGCTGGTTGATAGCTTAATACCCAAAAGTCCGTCTAGAAACCAGTCATTGAATAAATCCATTTCTCGCCGTAGTAGCACCGAATCATATGTTGGAATAGTTAACCCTGACACGGATAATTCATGCACATGGTGTAATACACCTACCGCCTGACTGTACAAGTTATCCACGGTCTCAAGCGTTAACTGATCTAAATAGCAGGCCTTACCCAAATCACTTAACAGTAAAAAACCCTTGGAAAGCGATTGGTGGAAAATTTTGGGCGCATTAACCCCTTGTTGCCGAAGTAAGTCGGCAATAGCAATGAATGCAGTACAGTCTTCTTTTTCTGGCGGAGCATCCATCGCAATATACGACCGCCCAGGCAATGACACTCGAAAGTAGCGTCTAAAGCTAGCATCACTAGAGGCAGGTTCACATGTAAAGCTATCCGTCTTTAACACCTCATTCAACCACTTAAGCAACTCTTGCTGACGTTTATCTATCATTATTAAAGACACTCATATTGTTCAAACCTATTCACTATGTAAACGAGCATGTTAATATATTAAAAAAAGATCAACATCTCGTTGAAGAAGTCACTATTCTATGCGATTTTATACACCCTACGTTAGACGCAAGCAAAAAGGCGACACTATTAACTTTTCATATCAGCACGCAACCGTTGCAATCATCCTTCTGTTCACATCGTCTTTTGCTTCGAGTGACACGCAACCTCAATGGGACTGTAAGCTAGCGGATGACGGCCAAACATGGGACTGTTCCACATCAACCAAGCCACGCAACGTTGCTAATAAAGCACCAGTCGGCTCAACATCACCCAAGAGCATAACTACTCAAACTGCTCAAACTGCTCAAACTGCTCAAACAAGCATAAACTCAGGCGTTCAGCGTGTCAGAAAAGAAATACCTCTAACCGTCATCACACCAGAAAAAAGGCCCAGCCAAAAAGTTGTTCTAAAAAACCCAGCCACATGGAATTGTCAAACTGGACTTGATGGTGCTTGGGATTGCACAAAAACAAGTAAGCCAAACTACATTGAAATGACTGGCACATCTGAGGTCTTACCCACTCAAAAGACGACCACCACCAACCCAAGGGTCAGCGAAGCACTCTTCCATCAAATGGTCGCCCAACTAGAATCAGACCCTTGGGATAATTGTGAACTGGTGGAGAAAAAGCCCATCGTCAACACCCAGGCGTTCACACAAGCTCGGTTAAACGCAAGCACAGACATCCAAGCCGACTACGCCGAATTAGCTGATGAAAACACAGCTGAGTTTAGTGGTGACGTGAGCATTAACCGAGCAGACCAACGTATCACGGCCGACCAACTGACATATCAAAACAAAACCGCAATAGCGACCATGTCGGGTGATATATTTTACCAGCACCATGACCTAGCTTTGTACAGCCAACAAGCAAACTTAAACTTGAATCAAGACACCGGTCAGTTTAGCGATAACCAATTCATCATTGAAAGCTCGCATGCTAGAGCCCAAACTAGGTTAACTGAACAGGTCAATAGTAACATCACCCGCTCTACCGGTGTGGTATACACGACCTGTGCCCCTGGTGACAATGCATGGAATCTAAAGGCCAACACACTTGAAATTAACAAAGAAACTGGTCGTGGTACCGGTCGTGATGTGTGGGTCGATGTATTTGGTCTACCAATACTGTATACACCCTATATTAGCTTCCCTATTGATGATAGGCGTCAGTCGGGCATCTTAACCCCTACCCTTGGAAGCTCTGATACTACAGGCATTGATATTTCGGTACCTTATTATTGGAATATAGCCCCAAATTACGATGCAACCCTTACCACTCGTGTGATGAGTGACCGAGGCCTTATGTTAGGAGGGGAGTTTAGGTACCTAAGTACGCTAAGCGAGGGGCAAGTCTTTACTGAAGTTTTGGAGGACACCGAGACGAACGAGTTACGTGGGCAATTCTCCTATCAAGATAAAACTCACTTCAATTCACGCTTGAGTTCATCTTTAGACCTCAATTACATTTCAGATGATGAATATTTTGAAGACTTTGGGGGGTCATTAAGCTCTGCAAGTGGACGCTACTTAAAAAGTCAGGCTCAACTAAATTACCGAGCTGATAATTGGAGTTTACTCACTAAAATTGAAAACCATGATTCCATTGATGCTGATGCAAGCAGCACATCAAGGCCTCACCGGCGTTTACCCCAAGTTTTATTTAACTTAAAAGAGACTGATGCATTTGGTCTAGCAAAGGTCAACATGCGCAATGAATTCGTCTTCTTTGACCACAGTCACGATGCGAAAGCAAAACGCTTAGACTTACACCCTAGCATCAGCCTGCCATTTCGTACGCCTGGCAGCTTCATCACACCTAAACTCGGCATCAGACATACTGATTACACACTCAGTAATCAAGCCAACAATATAGAGAGCCATCAGAACCGTACCTTACCTATCTTATCAGTTGATTCTGGGCTCTTTTTTGAACGTGAGTTAAATATTGGCGGTGGTGTCACTCAAACCTTAGAACCTCGCGCCTTTTATCTTTATGTCCCACATGAAAACCAGGATGACATTCCTTTATTCGATACTTCAGAGTACGACTTTAGCTTCAGCCAGCTATTCAGAGAAAACCGTTTTGCAGGTGCAGACAGAGTTGGCGACGCTAACCAATTAACCTTGGCCTTAACTACCCGCTTTATCGACTCTAACACCGGCAGCGAGCAACTAAAGGCCAGTCTAGGCACTATTATTTATTTTGATGATTTAGAGGTTGGGCTTACCCCTAACAGCAAACCCATTACTAAAAACTCGTCTGACATTGTAGGTGAATTATCCGCAAAATTAACTGAACATTGGGCTGCACGCTCAGCATTACAATACGACCCACATACTGAAAAGACACAAAAAGCCACTGTCGGCTTACATTACAGGAATGGTGACAACCGGCTCTTTAATGCCACCTACCGCTCACGCTACGAAGGAACCCTTGATAGTAATGGCAATTCAAACGACCTTGAGCAAACTGACCTTTCTTTCAAATGGCCTCTTAGTAAAAGCTGGAACAGTGTCGGGCGTTGGAATTACTCTGCAGAGCACAATCTTTCACTAGACACTTTCTTAGGACTAGAAAAAGATACCTGTTGCTGGCGTTTTAGAGTTATTGCTAGGCGCTATGTCAATAATGAGTTCGACGAAGAACCAACCGAAGGCCTTTTCTTTCAATTTGAGCTAAAAGGTTTAACGAGTTTTGGTGACAAACTAGATTCCCTTCTTGAGGAAGGCATTTTAGGCTATCAGATACCTGAGAAATAAATAGCTAACTAGACTTTCTTAGCTTTCATTTAACACAAAATAAATTATGAACCGAATAAAATTATATAACCTCATCTTAACCTGCTTGCTAACCAGCCTTTTTTCGACCGTTGGATTTGCACAAAATACTGTCAATAAAATAGTCGCTGTGGTTGATAAGGGCGTTATTTTACAGAGCCAACTTGATGAGCAACTGGCTCAAATGTACCAACGAATTCCTGCAGAACAGCGCAACTCCATCAATAAAGAGGACATTAAAAAAAGAGTCCTCGAACGAATGATCATCACTGAGTTGCAGCTTCAAATTTCAAGGCGTAGCGGCATTTCAATTCCTGACAGTGAAATTGAAGAGTCTATCCAGCGAATCGCCCAATCTAATAACCTAACTAAAGCTGGTTTTTTGTCGATTTTGCAAAAAGATAACGTTAGCCTTGACTCGTTTAAACGCTCCATTCGTGACCAAATGATCATCAGGCGTGTTCAAGCAAGTTATGTGTACCATGAAGTTAAAATCTCGGATCAAGAGGTACAAAGTTTTTTAAGGTTATTGGACCAAAGTGGCGAAAATCAAGCCACAGAATACCATCTTGGGCATATTCTTATATCAACACCTGAAGGTGCGTCTCATGAGCAAATAGACAGCGCCAAGAAATCCGCACAAAACATCATAGATAAACTAGATCAAGGGCAAAAATTCTCCACCTTATCGATCAATTTTTCAGATGCAAACAATGCTCTAGAGGGTGGGGATTTAGGCTGGTTAAAACTTGCCCAAATGCCGGCGTTACTAACACCTTATGTTGAAAAAATGAATGCGAATCAAGTATCTAAAATAATTCAAAGCCCCAGCGGCTTTCATATTATTAAACTGTTTGAAAGCCGTGGACAAGAGAAAATCATGGTAACTAAAACACATGTTCGCCACATCCTGTTGAAGATAAATGCACTTGTTACCGATCAAATTGCCCAAGAACGCCTTGGTAGCCTAAAGCACCGTTTGGATAATGGTGAAGATTTTACAACGCTTGCGCGCGCTAACTCAGAAGACCGAGGGTCTGCTATCACTGGAGGAGACCTTAATTGGGTAGAGCCAGGTGCCCTAGTTCCTGCTTTCGAGGCAGCCATGAATAACTTGGACATTAATGAGGTTAGCACACCTGTACAAACACAGTTTGGCTGGCACTTAATTCAAGTGCTGGAACGTCAACAGCAAGACAACACCCAAGTCATGCGTGAAGCACAAGCTCGCTCTCAACTTCAAAAACGTAAAGCCGATGCTGCAATAGATGCTTGGATATCTAAACTACGTGATGAGGCATACATTGAATACCGGCTTAACTAATACCCTCTGCAACGCTTAATTTTCTTTACTCTTGATGTCAATTCCTCGCATTGCTATCACCCCCGGTGAACCGGCAGGCATTGGCCCTGACATTTGCATACTTATTTGCCAACATGACTGGTCAGCAGAACTCATTTTTATTGTAGACCCCCAGCTTATTAAACGCCGCGCTGAATTACTGGGTATCACCCTAAATATTGTGTTATTCGATGCCTTGGCCGCGCCAAAACCACACCAGGCTGGCTCAATAATGGTTCTACCTATACCCTTGGGAACTACTGAAAAACCGGGGCAGTTAGATACTCGTAACGCCGCCTATGTTGTCAACACACTGACAAAAGCCGCCCTGTTATGCACCAACAAAACAGCGCAAGCCTTAGTAACGGGGCCTGTTCAAAAAAGTATTATTAACGACGCTGGCGTCCCCTTTACTGGGCATACAGAGTTTCTAGCTAATTATTGCCAAGCTTACCCTGTCATGATGTTGGCCTCTGATGACTTTCGAGTAGCCCTTGCAACCACCCACCTCCCCCTCAAAGAAATTAGCGATGCTATAACGCCTGAATTACTTGATACTGTTATCAGCATCTTGCACCGAGACCTTCAAGATAAATTTTCCATTGACCAACCAAAAATTGCTGTTTGTGGCTTAAACCCGCATGCAGGTGAAAATGGTCACTTAGGACAAGAGGAAATTAACACCATCACCCCCGCGCTTAACAAGTTACGTGACCGTGGCATTCTACTCACCGGCCCACTGCCCGCAGATACCATATTTAACCCTACTATTTTGAAACAGCATGATGCCGTATTAGCCATGTATCATGATCAAGGTTTACCCACCCTAAAATATGCTTCATTTGGTCGCGCTGTTAATATTACACTGGGATTAAATATTACTCGCACATCAGTTGATCATGGCACAGCATTAAGTCTTGCTGGAAGCGGAAAAGCGGACCCAAATAGTTTAAAATCAGCCTTACAAATGGCCATCAACCTTTCTACACACGCTTAGCACTCATATTTTGAATAAACCACATAAAGCACGCAAACGATTTGGGCAGAATTTTCTACAGGATAGTCGGATTATTCATCAAATCATTATGGCCATTAACCCGTCTGAGCAAGACCATCTCGTTGAGATTGGCCCTGGACAAGGCGCCATTACTGAACCATTATTGGATTCAATGTGTCAATTAGATGTTGTTGAGTTAGACCGCGACCTTGTTAGTCAACTCGACAGGCGGTATGGAAGTATTGCTCGATTTAACCTGCATAGCGCAGATGCATTAACGTTTAATTTCTCTGACTTATCTCAAGGTGAAAAGTTACGAATTGTTGGCAACCTTCCCTACAATATTTCTACACCTTTACTCTTTCACCTAATGGAGCAGGCACATCAAATTCAAGATATGTACTTTATGCTGCAAAAAGAAATTGTTAACAGGCTACAAGCAAGGCCTGGAAGCAAACAGTTTGGGCGATTAAGCATTATGATTCAGTTGCATTGTGACGTTGAGGCTTTATTTGATGTGGATCCCGAGTGTTTCCACCCTCAACCGAAAGTCATGTCCAGCATTGTCCGTTTAACACCTCACCGGCAGCAGAAATACCAGATTAACAATAAACCTTTATTTGAAAGCCTTGTTAAAGCTGCCTTTGGGCAACGAAGAAAGACTATTCGTAATACACTAAAAGAATTTTGTCATGATGAAATGCTTGAAGCAGCAGGCATCAGCCCAAGTCAACGAGCTGAAAATATTGATATTGAGCAGTTTGTTGCTTTGAGCAACCTGCTAAAGCCCTAGCAGTTCTTACTTACATAAAGGGTAAGTGTACGATATTGAATCATAGAAATTAACTCACCGAAGCAGTCCATACACCATGATTTTAAGTCAGAATGAGCAAATATCGTTTAGGATTATTGAACTTAAACAGGAGCACCAAGATTTGCACTATATTATTGACCACTTAATGGAAGGCATTCCACCCGACCAGCTTAGGGTACGACGTCTTAAGAAGCGCAGGCTTTTTATAAAGGATCAAATTGAACACCTAAAGAGCCAGTTAATTCCCGACATAGACGCTTAATGGAAGAAATTAATAAACAACAATACCAACTGCTTATTAAAGGTGCCACTGTCCTTGAGAAGGATGACTTTGGGCTTAAAGTACTTGATACCGGCAAGGGCAGTATCGTTAAATTCTTTCGTCGGAAACGACTTTTTTCAACCGCATTATTTCTACCCTATGCCTGTCGTTTTGTTAATAATGCAAAAAAATTGCATCACTTAGGTATTCCTACTGTCACTATTGAGCAGTTGTTATGGTGCCCTAGTATTCAACGCCACATTGTCGTCTATCAAAAGCTGGAAGGCCTGTTATTACGTGATGAGTTCAGCAAACCAATAAAGGGGAGCTCTGATGCATTTAAGAAGTTCGGTCGCTTTATAGCCCTACTTCACCACAAAGGCGTGTACTTTCGGTCTGCACATCTGAGGAATATTTTGGTGTTACCTAATAAGGAGTTTGGTCTTATTGATGTTTCTGATATGCAAATAAAAAGGACACCTTTAAAACTAGCCTTGCGGCTTAGGAATTTTTCTCATATTTTGCGTTATCAAGAAGACAAAAACTTAATCCATACGCAACTTGATGCTTTTATCGCAGGCTATTTAGATGAAAGCCAGCTTAACCCTAAGCTGGCTCGTCAATTCAATGAAGATATTCGTTCTATGCTGGCTTAATTTTTCTTACCAGAATATCTTCCATCACTAAATATTCTAAATCGGAACCGTAAAACATATTGAGCGCATCGGTTGGTGAGCAGACCATTGGCTCACCTCGACGATTAAGCGAAGTGTTTAATACCACCCCATTACCGGTTAATTTTTCGACTTCCGTGATCAGCGCGTAGTAACGCGGGTTTGTTTTTTCGGTAACGATTTGAGCCCGCGCGGTTCCATCTTCGTGGACCACTTCAGGTATTCGCTCTTTCCAGCTTTCTGCCACATCAAAGGTAAAGGTCATGTACGGGCTAGGATGATCCGTTTGCAGAATATCTTCTGCAACTGTGTCTAGAATACTGGGGCAAAATGGCCGCCAGCGTTCACGGTATTTAATCTGTGCGTTAATCCTATCCGCTACACCACGGCTACTTGGGTTACCAATAATACTTCTATTACCTAGTGCACGCGGGCCAAATTCCATTCGCCCTTGGAACCAAGAAATAGGGTTACCCTCTGCGAGTAACTTAGCCGTATATTCAGGCGTATTCTCTAACACCTCATACTCAGGTTTATTGGGGTGATCTAAGCACGCCTGGATGCATTCATCATTACTGTATTCTGGCCCTAGATATACATGTTCCATTTTCTCAATCTGTTCGCCGAATTCTTGTGCGGCGTAACTGGCAGCACCAATTGCAGTTCCGGCATCACTTGAGGCTGGCTGCACGAACAGCTCCTTGACATCTGGACGAGCAATAATACGTTGATTTAATTTAACGTTTAACGCAACCCCACCGGCATAACATAACTTACCCGTTTCCTTCAGAGGATCGCCTAGGTAGGTATCAATTAAGCCTAGGGCTACTTTTTCCAATAATGCCTGAATACTCGCTGCATAATCAATATATGGGTCATCAATTTCATCCCCTTGTCGTCTAGGTCCAAGCCAATCAATCAGCTTAGGGCTAAAGTAGTAGCCTTTGCCATTTTCTTTATAGCGACGCAAACCTAAACAGTTAACCAGCTGGGTATTGACTCTAAAGTCCTTACCATCGGTATCAATCAAACGAGAAAAATCAAAACGGTTTGGGTCACCATAGGGCGCCATGCCCATTACTTTAAATTCACCATCAAGCATTTCAAAACCAAGGAATTCAGTAATAGCGCCATAAACACCACCCAATGAATCGGGGTCATAGAATTCTTTGATTTTGTGAATTTTGCCATTTTCACCGTATCCAAAAAAGGTCGTGGCATACTCACCTTTCCCATCAATGCCCAAAATAGCTGTTTTTTCTTTAAAGCCACTTAAGTGGTAAGCACTACTTGCATGTGCCAAATGATGCTCGACAGGAACGAATTTAACCCGCTTTGAGTCAATCCCCAATTCATCAAGCATCTTCATGACGTTTTTAAAGTTACGTTCATAACGCCGGTTACCGTTAAAAAGTGCCATTAATGCACGGTCAGGCGCATACCAATGTCGCTTGGCATAGTGCCATCGTGCAGGGCTTGATAGGCCAATTTTGGCATATGGAAATGCCACTACATCAATATCACTAGGCTTGAGCCCCGCCTGCGCCAAACAGAACTTTGTTGACTCGTAAGGAAATTTACCTTTTGCAT
>ERZ1027208.166-NODE-166-length-32458-cov-19.661883_pt1 | contig 32458 bp, 30 predicted proteins | sample MGYA00520867_ERZ1027208 | MGnify/ENA primary metagenome ERZ1027208 (study PRJEB33311, sample SAMEA4378413) | marine metagenome | biome: Marine biome; feature: Fjord; material: Water | collected 2014-07-20T08:00:00Z/2014-07-... | depth 75 m ...
GCATATTTTTCTACCAAGTTTATCAACTCAGCTGCCGACTCGTGTTTGCCTAATAATACCAGTACGCCACCTTCTTTAGCGATTTTTTCTAATGCACTTGCCATAGGCCAAGTCGCAACGCTTTCACGCTGACTAAAGAGCAAATCTCTGAAGGTATTTTCTAAATGAACGCGAACTAATGTTGGCTCTTCGGCTTTGATCTCACCTTTAGTTAAGGCAAAGTGGGCTTGCCCATCAATCGTATCTTTAAATACCGTTAAATCAAACTCACCAAAAGCCGTTGGTAACTTACATTGAGAAACGCGCTCGATAGTTGTTTCAGTCGCATTTCTAAATTCAATTAAATCGGCAATGGTGCCCATTTTTATATCGTGTTTTTGTGCAATGATTTCTAAGTCAGAGCGGCGCGCCATCGTGCCATCTTCATTTAAAATTTCAACAATAACAGCCGCTGACTCAAAACCGGCCATACGTGCTAAATCAACACTCGCTTCAGTATGACCTGCGCGATTAAGTACACCGCCATCTTTAGCTATTAGCGGAAAGATGTGACCTGGTTGAACGATACTAAGATGTGTTGCTTCTTTATTTGCCGCAGCAAGAACAGTCGTTGCACGATCGGCAGCAGATATACCTGTAGTTACACCAGTAGCCGCTTCAATTGATACGGTAAAGTTAGTACTAAACTGTGCTTCATTTTTATCTACCATTAAGGGTAGCTTTAATGTTTCACACTTTTCACGGCTCATTGGCATACAAATTAAACCACGACCATGGGTTGCCATAAAATTAATAGCATCAGGGGTCACTTTTTCAGCGGCCATGATGAAGTCACCTTCATTCTCTCTGTCTTCATCATCCATTAAAATAACCATCTTACCTAAGGCAATATCTGCGATGATTTCTTGTGGGGTATTTAAATTCATTTCGGCCTCTTTAAATGGCTAGCTATGCTGTTAGCCTATTTTAACTATTCTTATTGAGTATATTTTATGAGTTCATGATGTAGATGGACTCAGCGTTTAATCTTTCACTAATATTTTTATATTTTGCTCTAAAAAAGGTTACTTAATAAAACCCGCTCTAGATAACATGGATTCGCTAATATTCGATGTTGATACATGCTCATTATCATTGCTTTTAGTCAATAGTCGTTCTAAGTAACGAGCAATTAAATCCACTTCAATATTTACTTTGCTGCCTACTTGATACTGAGCAAAGATGGTTTCTTTTACCGTATGTGGCACTATCGTTAAGCGAAACTTTCCTTTTGAGCCATTTTCAGCAAGTGAATTCACCGTTAAGCTAGTACCATCAATAGTTACAGAGCCTTTTTCGGCAATATAATGCGCTAAATTACTTGGCATACTTAACCAGTATTCAATGCTATTACCATTGTTATTGATGGCTAATATTTCACTTACTCCATCTACGTGGCCTGAAACCATATGACCACCAAAACGTGTGCTTGCCAACATCGCTTTTTCTAAGTTTACTTTACTGCCAACCTTATAATTTGCAAAACCAGTACGCTGCAGCGTTTCATTTGACACATCTGCGCTATAGCTGCCATTACTCTTACTTTTATCAAAATCAACTACCGTAAGGCAAATACCATTAGTTGCAATGGAGTCGCCCAGTTTAACATCACTCATGTCTAAGTTATTGGTATCAATAACTAAACGAGCACCTTGGGCATTAACATTGATGGCTGTTATAGAGCCAACAGCTTCGATAATTCCTGTAAACATAGACTTCTCTACTTAATGTTGTGTTAGTTGGCTAGTGATGCGGATATCTCCACCGACCATACGAATATCACTAATGGTTAATGCCTTAGCTTGGCTTAGCCTTGAAATTGAAGGCATTTCCACTAAATTTTTACCATCGCCACCCATTAATTTAGGTGCTTGATAAAGAATAAGTTCATTAACTAAATTTTGCTCAATAAAGGCACCACTTAATTGTGCCCCGGACTCAACTAAAATATCATTGAGCCCTCGTTTTGCTAGATACTCTAACAAAGCCTTTAAATTTATTTTCAATTTACCTTGAGCGTTTTGCGTCATAGGTAATTGCACCTGTTCTACGAAATGAGGCCATTTTGGTAAGTTTTCAAGATCTGACTCAACTTTATTTTCAACATGCCCTTGAACTTCACCATTAATAAGCAAAATTGGTGACTCATGTTCGAATAATGCTAGGTCTGGCGTTAATCTATTTTGACTATCGATAACAATGCGTAATGGCTGGCGAAGCGTCTCCTGTGGGTAGTTATTTTTCAACTCACCCAGCTCAGACCAACGTACTGTCATCTTAGCGTTATCAAAAAGAACTGAATCTGCACCGGTAATAATTGCGCAACACTGCGCTCGTAAACGCTGAACATCTTGTCGTGCGTCTGCTGAGGTAATCCATTTACTTTCACCACTGGCCATAGCAGTTTTTCCATCGAGACTTGCTGCTAATTTACAGCGTACATAAGGCAGGTTATTGACCATTTGATGAATAAAACCGACATTAAGTAGCCTAGCACTCTGCTCTAACAAACCTGACTTCACCGAGATACCTGCTTTTTCAAGTAGGGCTAAACCATTACCTGACACTTGCGGGTTGGGATCTACCATGGCAGCAATAACATGGCTAACACCAGCATCAATTAATGCTTGTGCGCATGGCGGTGTACGACCAAAGTGGCTGCAGGGCTCAAGAGTGACATAGGCGGTAGCCCCATTTAATAAGGTAAGGTTATTTACTTTTGCTTGTGCTAAAGCATTAACTTCAGCGTGAGCTTGTCCTGCTTTTTGATGAAAACCTTCACCGATAACCTGACCAATGCCATCTTTATAGCTCACCAACACACAACCAACTCTAGGGTTGGGAGAAGTAGTAAAATGCCCTTTTTTCGCTAAATTAATAGCTCTGGACATAAACTCATGATCTTGCTTAGTAAAGTGACTATTACTAAGATGAGGTTTATTTGTCGCTCCACGCATGGTCATATTACTTAGCCGCTTTTACTGGTTTAATTTTTTTAGTTCTACCATTTTTTTCTTTACCTAATCGGGTGATTTCATCGGCAAATTCACTGATATCTTCAAAAGATAAATAAACAGAGGCAAAACGTAAATAAGCAACTTTATCTAATTCTTTCAGCTGCGCCATAATTAAATCGCCTAACATACCACTGGTAATTTCTCGTTCGCCTGTAGCGCGCATTTGAGATTTTAACTTATTCACAGCCAACTCTATTTGTTCCATGCTGACAGGACGTTTTTCTAATGCTCGAGTTAAGCCACTCAGCATTTTATCTTCATTAAACGGTTCTCTGCTGCCATCACGCTTTATAATTCTTGGCATCACCAATTCAGCACTTTCAAAGGTAGTGTAACGTTCGTGACACGCTAAACATTCACGACGTCGTCTTACTTGATGACCATCAGAAACTAAACGTGAATCGATGACTTTAGTGTCATTCGCTGAACAAAATGGACAATACATGATTTACCTACGGAGATTAAAACTAAGTTTACGGACAAAAAAAATGGCCGCTCAAGGCGACCATTTTAATATAAATTCACTGATATTAGTGAATTAGTTTCTCATTCCAGCATTTACTTTTGGTAAACAGGGAAACGAGCACATAATTCTTTAACTTGATCTTGAACACGTTTGCTAACGTCTTCATTTTCAATATCATCAAGAATATCACAAATCCAGCCAGTTATTGCCTTAGTTTCTTCAGTACCAAAACCACGACGAGTAATCGCTGGAGTACCTAAACGTAGACCTGAAGTAACAAACGGAGAACGAGGATCGTTTGGCACAGAGTTTTTGTTCACTGTGATGTGTGCTCTACCTAAAGCGGCATCAGCATCTTTACCAGTAATATCTTTATCAATTAAGTCAAGTAATAATAAGTGGTTTTGAGTACCGTTAGATACTACTTTATAACCACGATCTTGTAATACATCGACCATGGCTAAAGCGTTATCTAAAACACCTTGTTGATAAGCTTTGAACTCTGGAGATAATGCTTCTTTAAATGCAACAGCTTTTGCTGCAATGATGTGCATTAATGGGCCACCTTGACCACCAGGGAAAACGGCACTGTTTAATTTTTTATAAACATCTTCGTCATTACAACCAGAAACAATTAAACCGCCACGTGGGCCAGCTAATGTTTTATGCGTAGTTGTGGTAACAACATGAGCATGTGGAACTGGGTTAGGGTAAAGGCCTGCAGCAATTAAACCAGCAACGTGAGCCATATCTACGAAGAAATATGCACCAACTTTATCAGCAATAGTACGCATGCGTGCCCAGTCAACAACACCTGAGAATGCTGAGAAACCACCGATAATCATTTCTGGTTTGTGTTCTACCGCTAAACGCTCTAATTCTACGTAATCGATATCGCCAGTTTCAGGGTGTAAACCATATTGAATAGCTTCATAAGATTTACCAGAAAAGTTTACATGTGAACCATGAGTTAAGTGACCGCCATGAGCTAAGCTCATACCTAACACTTTACCACCTGGCTTAACTAACGCTTGGAAAACTGCCGCGTTAGCTTGTGAACCAGCATGTGGCTGCACGTTAGCATAAGTAGCACCAAATAACTCTTTAGCACGGTCAATAGCTAATTGCTCAGCGATATCAACATATTCACAACCACCGTAGTAACGCTTACCTGGGTAACCTTCTGCGTATTTGTTAGTAAGTTGTGAACCTTGAGCTTCAAGAACGCGCGGGCTACAGTAGTTTTCAGAAGCAATTAATTCAATGTGCTCTTCTTGACGAACAACTTCATTGCTCATTGCTTGATAAAGTTCTGGATCAAATTCAGCAATATTCATATCACGAGTAAACATGTTTTATTCCTTAAGTATTTCAGCCCAAGGCTGCAAACGGTGTCCTAGCTAACGACTGAGTCAACTTATTAACTTAGCCTAGTAACTTGCACACACAAAAATTAGTGGCAGTATTTTGCCTGATTTTTGCCTGTATGTACACGGCAAAACGGGCTAGCCTTAGTGCATTTCGCACTGTTTTATAGCGTAAGTCGTTAAGCTATGAAACTTAACAGCACAATAAAAGTTTTCACCAAAGCAAGCAAACAGACTATAACTAATAAAAAAGCAAGTTACAACGAATTTAAAACAGAAAACAAAACAGATACCCGAATAATAAACAGCAACGACCTACAAAGTGCAAATTATTCATGGGGCGTGAGTATTATCACAGTGTCAGAAAAGCTGGCCCATAGTTAGTGATGATATTGTTTATCGGAAGTTGTTTATGACTTTTTATTATTAGATTAAATTAAGTTGGCTCAACTCTTTAGTGCGTTTTTTATGGAACCAATGGCTGACCAACCACAAACTGACTATGACCATATTGATAACAAAGAAAGGCTGCCAAGGTGATTGTTCTGTTTCACCAATCATGGCGTAGATGTACCAGTTAACCGCCGGTAACAATAACCAGCAAGAAAGCTTAATTAATTTAATATATTTAATTGACGATTCTACTCCTGCAATAGCATTAGCAACCGCTTTATCAGGACTATCACAACTGTGTTTCCAAATACGTAATCGTATCTTAATTTCATAATAAACAAAGACAACTGAGGTTATTGCGCCAAAAGCAAGGTAAGCAATAGTTGCCGTTCCCCAATCACCTTGATACAGGCCAACTAATAGCGCAATAATAAGCCCTAGGGTAGCAATAGCATCAATCAGCAACAAAGATTTTGCTAGCAAGGTACGTTTTTTAGTTTGCTTTAATAAGGCTTGAATATCTGTTTTTTCATAAGGCTGACTTTGCCAATCTTGGCTAAGGCTGAGCCACTGTTCATCAAGCACAGTAGTCAGTTCTGACTGACTACTTGAGGCAGAATCAGCTTCTTCATGAACGCCTTGATAATTTTCATTATTGCCAGGCAATTTATCGTTACTCATACCGCCTCCAACATCTTAGCTAATGCTTGTTTAGCACGCTGTAATCGTACACCAACAAGATTTGTGGTAATGGCTAAAACCTCAGCGATCTCTTGGTAACTCATGCCTTCTAATGCAAGTACTATCACCTGCTGCTGCTCAAGTTTTAACTGACGAATAGCTTCGACTAGTTTTTGTTGCCGTTGACTCTGGTTAAGTGATTGATAAGGTGTCGGCTGACGTTCATCTTTTTCAACCTCGACACTAATAGTACTTAAATCTTGATCCGCTTTAATCGTTTTCACAGCTTTAGCAACGTGTGTCGCTAATACATTGTGAGCAATACGTGCCACAAAGGTTTTTACCGCAGAATCTTGACGAAACTTAGGCAAGGCTCGCCAAATATTTAATGCTATTTCTTGAAATAGCTCATCTTGAATAGCAGGTTTAGCTTCAAAGCCGGTAATGATATGACGCAATAGCTTTTCATGCTCCGTCATCCACTGGGTAAAGACGACTTGATGATCCACAACCTGCGGCTCTACTGAATAACAATCCAATGCGTTTTCCTGGCAGTCTGCTCTGTGCTCTTTGGCATAGAAGACGTCTGCATTTGTTATGATTAATTTACTTAAATTTAACATAATATTTACTGTGAAGTCGTCATTTTATCATCAATATCTCGATATACCCAAACCACAAGAAGATACAAGCTTCCTATGGCTTGGGTAAATACCCAAGCTACTTGAAGATGCGCATTTCAGGATGCCTGAGTGATTCATGATCAAGGCGCTTCATTTTATTAAGGGCTATTCCCTTAAAAAAGGAGGCAACGAAGAGCATGGTTCACTCAGGTGTCCCCATAGGGCTGGTTTATAAACGCTTTAAGCCATGTTATTGATTTCGACAAGGGAATAATCCTTCTCTTCAATCAATGCCTTGCCTAAAGGCGTTTTTAACTCCAGCTGAAACCTGCATCTTCATGTAGTTTGGGTATAGGCTTAACTCAATGCCATCACTACTTTTTCTGATTGAAGCTTTTTAGCTAATGCTAAGACTAAAGCTACCGTGATAGCGATAGTCACGCCACTCGTCGCAAAAACCGCTAACCAATCAACATCAACCCCCTTAAAGATATTCTCAATTATCATAGATTGTCCCGCAATTGGCAGCCAATTTAGCCACTGGGGACGATCATCCATCATAGAAACAACAAAAGGAATAAAAGCGGGAATACCAATCAGCATACCTACCGTTGATTGTGCTTCTTTAAAGCTCTTAGTTTGAAAAGCTACAAATAATTGACAAGCTGAGGCAAAGAAACAAATAGGTAAGAGTAATAACAATAAAACAGCAGCAGTCGACAAATCTAAACTAAAAGTTGCACCAATTTTGGTTAAATCAACGAAGCCCACGGAAACGGAAGTAAGTATCAATATCAGTAACACACCAATGACAGCAACTGTTGAAGCACTTATCAATTTCGCTAGTACTATTTTTAATGTGCTCACTGGTTGGCAAAGTAACATTTCAAGTACATTACGCTCACGCTCACCTGCACTGGAATCAATAGCAACCGATAAGCCAGACATAAATGCAGCTAACATTAAATAAATACCAAGCATCATAGAGATTAACATAAAGGTGGCATCAGGCTTTGCCGTGTCTTGCTCAACTAATTTCACAGGGTTCAACAAACGTATATCTACGCCACGAAGTAACAAGCGTTTATAACCAATAGCCATGGAAAAACTACGCACCGCATTGTTAATCCGCCTTACCGGTGGTTGAACCGCTTTGTCTGCAAAGTCGGCTTGTAAATGCATTTTTATCGGCTTACCTTCTGCCATATCCTCGGCATAATCTGCTGGAATTTTAATAGTAATATTACGATGCTGCCAGATAGATTTTTCATCCTCGGGTGCATCAGATATGCTCATTAAGTTGCTATCAGAAAAATGCGTTATTAACTTAGGTGCGTATTCAGCACCAATAAAATTAATATAGACAGGCGGCTCATCCACGAGCTTTTCGATCATGATCTTTGACATAACCATTATCCCAACAGGCGCTAAAATAGCCATCATTAAGGCAACCATCAGGGCACGTTTATCACGAAAAGCTTCCCGGTATTCTTTTATCACTAGTGCTTTTAACTGGATTAAATCAAGACTCATTACGCTGCTACCCCTTCATCTGAACCAATTAATTTCACGAAGGCTTCTTCTAAATTCTGCTCACCCGCTAACTCACATAATTCTTGCGGAGTGCCTTGGGCAGCAAGTGTGCCATTGGCAACAATAATGACGCGATCACATAAAGCGGCAACCTCTTGCATAACGTGCGATGAAAACAAAATACAGTGCCCTTTTGCTTTAAACTTAGCTAAATGATTACGTAAAATACGCGTACTCATAACATCTAAACCACGAGTAGGCTCATCAAGTACAAAGTTTTGCGGCTGGTGTACTAACGCCTGAGCTAGCGTTACTTTCATGCGCTGTCCTTGAGAAAAACCTACGGTTTTACGGTGCGCTAAATCACCTAACTCTAAATCATCAATTACTTGCTCTATCGCTTGTTTTTTAGATTTCCCTGACATGCCATGAAGACTGGCAAAATAGTCAATTTGTTCATAAGCGGTAAGACGTTCATACAAACCAAATTTATCGGGAAAAATACCTAATTTGGCACGTGCCACAAGTGGCTCATCAGTCACACTAATGCCATCAATGGTAGCAAAACCTTCATCTGCTGAAAGCAAACCATATAAGGTGCGTAAACACGTTGTTTTTCCGGCACCATTTGGGCCTAAAATACCCGTGATTTCACCATCTTTTGCGGTGAACGAAAGTCCATCCAAGGCTTTGACCGTATTCTTCTTATCTTTTTTATCAATAAAGCTTTTATGTAAATTATTTACTTCTATCATTATTTTTTCCTTCAAACATAGTTATTTCCTTGTTCGTGCTACCAATACAAGCGCTTTATTGAATGCCATTAACACTGGTCATAAAAGTTTCTTGAGGAATGTCTTTTAAACAAGATTCATCGAGTGCTTTGGGCGTTTTACTGGTTAAAAACTCATTAATAATATCGCTAGCACAGGTACTCATTGCCACTGTATGTGAAGCATTTTTAACAACAATATGATGGCTATTAGGTAAAGAATTCGCCGAATAATCACCATTACTTGGTGGTGTTACGGGATCTAAGTTACCTGACAAAATCAAGGTTGGAATGTCTGCTGTAACACTTTGGTAAAAATTGTCACTTGGGCGGTATTCAGGAAAGTATGGGCAAACCATATCCCATGCTAACTGGCTATCTTTGCCATCAAAGTTATTGTTCGCATCACTTGCTTTGTCCGCTTCTGATACTCTCGGCATATCTTCGTTACAGACAATATTAAAAAGTAAGCCCGTGTACACGAGTTGCTCACCTTCCGTGCGCGCCATTAAACCTACGAGTGGTTGATAATTTCCTAAAAAAGCTTGGTGTATTACGAGCGGCACCATTGAACGACCTTCCATGCCATAGAGCTGAAAACGTAAGTTGCCAGTAAATTTAGTGTCATCAATGACCAGTTTTGTCGGTGTGCCTAAACGGGGATGCAAGATATCAATACTGGCAGCTTCTTTAGCTAACCGTGCTTTTACCGCTTGAAATTCTTCGACTAAATTAGGAAAAGCGTTATTGCATGACTCACTGTTTTTACAGTTTTCAAGCAAGAGATTAAAAGAGCGAGCACCACTTTGACCAAACATGCCAATAGGTACTTCGATAGGGCCTACGCTATCTAATACCACACTTTCGAGAGACTCAGGAAACATACGCATAAAAACCAAACCGGCACGGGTGCCGTATGAACCGCCATAAATATTTAGCTTTTCATGACCTAACGCAGCACGAATTGCATCAAAATCTCGAATTGCATTTTCCGAATTATACTGGGTTACATCGCCTTTAAATTGGGCAACACAGTCTTTTACTTCATGCGGGCTCAACGCATCAGGCAAAGAACTATAAACGTTATCAACCGCTTCAAAGTCACACGACAAGGCACTGCTTTCGCCAGTACCGCGTTGATCTACTAGTATAATGTCACGTGTTTTACGTACTTCTCTAAAGACTCGATTTAACCCTGTTGCTAATTCAACCGCCGCTTGACCTGGACCGCCCGCTAAAAACATCAATGGTGCTTTGTATTCACTGTCATCTATAGCAGGTAATACAGCAAAATTAATCGTTATTTTATCACCATCAGCCTGTTGATAATTTTCTGGCACTTCAAGATTTCCACACTTTACTTGTGAGCGTATTTCACCTAAATGGCAGTTTTCTATAGTTAACTTTTGATCATTTGCCCAACCCGTAGCCGTTACTGACAACAAACTTAGCGCTAAAAGACATTTCCACATTACATTCATTTCATCTTTCCTTAATAAAGCATTGGACACTTAGTCTGAGGGTTTAATCATTTATTACAGGAAAATGAAAAAAAACTTAATAAACTTAATAAACGATCCACAAGCAATCAATAAGTAGACAAATAGCTACTTTATCCATCACACGACTAAAAAAGTTGAAATAGCCATTCCCAAACGACTGAATAAGCGATATGGTTTAGTTATATCTTTTTAAATGTGAAGTGGGGTTTTATATGGACTTAAATCAGTGGGTAGATGAATTATTCGAAGTGTTTGATGAAGACAAAGACGGTGTAATAAGCCGTTCGGAATTTGTTGAGCTAATTGATGTTTTATTGCAAGACAAAGGTATTCGCATGTGCGAAACCATTTTTAATCGCTTTGATAAAAACCACAGCAATTCTATCTCTAAAGATGAGCTAAAAGATATGGTTATTGAGTTAGCACTTTAATTAAAGTCTGCTCAACTATTATACCAAGGCTAAAAGCAACTTTAGCCTTAGATAAAGTCTATCTTTACTTTGTTTGGTGTTGCATTGACACTCGGCGTACGTTCGCACACTAAACTTAATAAAGCAGCTCATTATGACTCTTCAGAAAAACTCGCCTTCTGCCCCCCCTCAGCCACTTCCCTACAGTCAAAGCGAAGAAAAACTGAATGTTATCAGCCATGCTTTTGGCTTGGTTTTAAGTTTTATTGCACTGTTTTTATTAGTAAAAAAAAAAACAGCCATGGCGAACTTAACCGTATCATTAGTTTTAGTGTTTTCGCTACCAGTGGCATGCTGCTTTTTCTCGCATCAACCCTTTACCATAGTTCAACTAATAAGCGCGTTAAGCAATTATTTAAGCTACTAGATCACTGCTCAATCTATTTACTTATTGCAGGCACTTATACACCACTCTTAGCTATCACCTTAGCAGGTCCACTTGGTTATACCCTGCTGGCTTTTATTTGGTTATTTGCCCTATCAGGCATACTTTTCAAAATAAAATTTGGCAACAAATATAAAAGAACATCTCTAACCACCTATTTAGGCATGGGTTTTATATCGTTAGGAATTTTAGGAGAGTTATATGAGAGGTTACCTGAACAAGCCATTGGTTTACTGGCATTAGGTGGACTTACTTATACGCTTGGGGTGTTTTTCTATGTCAAAAAAACGGTGCCTTACACTCACGCTATTTGGCACCTTTTTGTTTTAGGCGGTGTCACTTGCCACTTTTTGATGATTTATTGGTACGTGTAATATTCAGTAATGCCACAAAAGATACATTAATAGTTGTTGACCAACATGTCATTCAGATTAGATTTTTTATCGATAACGCCCGTAAAAATAGGCAACGATAATTAAGCATTACCCACATGTAAAGAACAGTTATAGCAAAATCCCCGTCGATAACTTAGACGAAAAGATTAATACGATTTTTAATAAAGAGAAATAAATATCTAAAATATACTTTAGATATTTAGAAAAATAACATGTATGTTACCTAATATCAGGAATAAAGTTTACAAAATCAAGGGATTAATATGGTTAAGAAATTGGGTTTATGGTTGCTTTTGTTATGTTTACCAATTCTTACTAATGCCAGTCAAGATGTTATTTTTAACAAGCCTCTTTCACCTTTTGATCCTCGATATACATATACTTATGAGCTAATGGAGTTAATTTTTAAAGCTACGCCTGAATATACTAATGCTCAAGTTAAAACAACCGCATGGAATATGACTAGAAGCCGAATATTTCATGAGTTGAAGAAAGGTAACTTACTTAATGTTGTCGCCGAAGCTCCTCAAAAAGAATGGGATAGTAATTTAATTGCTGTACCTATTCCAATTAGAAAAGGTCTTCAAGGCTTTAGGGTATTTATCATTAAAGATAAAAACCGTGAAAAGCTTGTCCAAGTCGATAGTTTACAGTCTCTAAAAGCTTTGCATACAGGTTCTGGAAATGGATGGTCAACCAGACTTGCGATGGAACAGGCTGGTTTTGTTGTCGTGACGGCAAATGGTTATGAGTCGTTATTTTCTATGTTATCAAAGCAGCGTTTTACTACTTTTGGCAGAGGCATTAACGAAGCCTACAAAGAGGTAGAAAGCCATTTAGCTTTATATCCTGATCTCGTAGTTGATAACCATATTTTATTGGAAATCCCGTTAGCTACTTATTTTTATGTTTCACCATCATTCCCGGAGATAGCAGACCGTATCAGAGTTGGGTTACTACGATTGATAGAAAGTGGTGAGTTTGATCAATTTTTCTTTCAAAAGTATTGTTCAGATATTTTAAAGGCAAATATGTCTGAAAGAATGCTGTTTAAAATCGATAACCCCCAAGTATCGCAAAAAAGAATGACTTCTTTAGTGGGAGAGGGCTTTCTTCTTGATTCTAATAAGTCTTACCAAAAAGTTTGTCTGCCAATGACATAATAAAAATTGATTTTCATTTTATAGTCATTTACGAAAGTGAAAAAAGCTAAGTTTTCCTGCTACCAATTAAACGATAGAAATAATGTATTAGAAAATATAGGCCAAATAAGTGGAGGCTAATGTCTATAATGCGCACAAAGTGATCACCCTTGATCTGAGTGCAATATCCTTTTGACTAACACCAAGACACAAAAAAGCCGCACTTTTATTATGAATAATAAAGAGTGCGGCTTTTTACTATTTACGTTTTGTTGCCTAATTTCGGGCAATAAAACCTAGAGTAAGTTGTTAATAGCAACTTCAGGGCTAACGTCAGCATCGTAATCAACGCCTGCAACATCAAAACCAAACAGTTTTAAGAATTCTTGATGATAAGCAACATAATCTGTAAGTTCATCAATAGTATCAGTATCAACACTGTTCCAAATATCAGTAACACGTTGCTGAACGCTATCTTCTAATTCTTTATAGTTTTGACGGAAACGGCCTTCTTCATCTAAACGAGGCGAGTCACTATATATGTTCTCTTTGAATAAGTTAGCTATTTGCTCAATACAGCCTTCATAGGTACCGTCGGCTTTCATCACTTTAAACATTGCAGAGATGTATAAAGGCATAATTGGAATAGCTGAACTTGCTTGTGTTACGACAGCATTTAATGACGTAACGCGAGCTTGACCATTTAAGCTAGCGGTTGCTGCGTTAATAGCTGTTGCCGCTCTATCTAAATCTTCTTTCGCTTTACCAATCGTCGCTTTACCATAGATTGGCCAAGTTAATTCTTTACCAATGTATGTGTAAGCTACTGTTTTAACACCTTCAGCTAAAACGCCGGCTTCACCCAATGCGTTCATCCACAATTCCCAGTCAGCGCCGCCCATTACATCAATAGTACCTTGAATTTCAGCATCATTTGCTGCTTCAACAGAAACTTCATCAATAACACGCTTTGAAGTATTAAGGTTTTTAGTGGTAACACTTTGACCAATTGGTTTTAAGGTAGATGAGTATACTTCACCGGTATCTGGATCAGTTCTACGAGGTGATGCTAATGAATAAACCACTAAATCAACTTTACCCATATCAGCTTTAATGGCTTCAATCGCTTTTGCTTTTATTTCGTGAGAAAAAGCATCACCGTTAATATTTTTTGCATAAATGCCTGCTTCATCAGCCGCTTTTACGAATGCTGCAGTATTGTACCAACCAGCAGAGCCTGTTTTCTTTTCTGTTGGTGGTTTTTCAAAGAAAATACCTAATGTTTTCGCATCATGTCCAAAAGTCGATGTGATACGTGACGCTAAACCATAGCCAGTAGAAGCACCGATAACCAAAACATTTTTAGGACCAGAAGTCGCTGAAGTTTGCGCTTTTACATAAGCTATTTGCTCATTCACATGCGCTTCACAACCTACTGGGTGAGCATTAGTACAGATAAAACCACGAATTTTTGGCTTGATAACCATAAGTTAACCTTTTTATTTATATTAGTGACTCAGCTACAGTAAGTATATAGCTAAGGTTTGAAAGAAACTTTCAAGAATTTAATGTCATTGTACCCTGCCTCAAGCATAAAGAGGTATGACCAGAGTTGTTTATTCTACTTTCCGCCACCTAAACAGTTAGGTGAGCTTGGCGTATTAGCAGCATACTGTTCTTGCCACTCTTTTTCTGTGTAGGTATGTAATGCCAGCGCATGAATTTTTTCTGCAAGCTCCTCTGAGAGCACGGAATTTACTAGACGGTGGCGTTTTATTAGTCGTTCGCCTTCGAAGGCTTTGGCAACAATCACTACTTTAAAGTGTGACTCACTGCCCGGCGGTACATTATGGTTATTACTTTCATTAATCACATCTAAATGTGGTGGTTGAAATGCATCAAGCAGTTTTTGTTCGATCACAGAGGCAACAGTCATTATTTTCTCGCTGAGTGTAAGAATAAGTACCGAAGTCGTAGGTACTCAATGTGACAAATATTTTAGCTGATTTACGTGGATAGACCAACAATATGTTGTGGATTATGGCACAATAGTCGCCAATTTTTACTGACCTTTAGCCAATTTTTATGATCAGCCCTTTTATTGTTAATGATAAGAACTTATTTCTCAGTCGCTTTCCCGTTGCACAAGTCAATCGTAGCTTACAAGCATGGGATTCTGCTGATGAATACTTAGTAAACCATGTTAATGAAGAAGGTTTAATTAAGGCTAATACAAAGTTAGCTATTTTTAATGATGCGTTTGGTGCTGTAACCACAAACTTCTGTCACTCTGGTAGTGATGACGCAAATGTTATTTGTATTAATGACTCGTTTATTAGTAGCCAAGGTATCCAGTATAACATCGAACAAAATGCTTTAGATGATAGCAATGTTACCCAGCTAAGCTCTCTTGATAGCTTACCCAATGATATTGACGTTATTTTATATAAAATTCCTAAAAGCAAATCTCTACTTATTGAACAACTCATTCAAATAAAAAAATCAGTCAATGATAACTGTATTTTTATTGCTGCCGATCGCGCCAAAGAAATTCACAGCTCAACACTGAAAGTTTTTGAAAAGCATTTAGGCACAACTAAAACCTCTTTAGCGGTTAAAAAAGCTCGCTTGGTTTTTTGTCAGTTTGACAATAAGCAAGTTCACCCATCGCCTTTTCCTACGGTGTGGCCTCTTTCACATAAATCGACTAATGATTCTCCATCACGAGAGTTAACTATCAGCAATCATGCTAATGTTTATGCCAGAGAAAAACTGGATATTGGCGCGCGATACTTTATTTCGAACTTACCTAAGGTAGCAGCCAACAGTAAGGTTATTGATTTAGGTTGTGGTAATGGTGTTGTCGGGCTAACCGTTTTGACCAACCAAACGAATGCCCATGTTCATTTTATAGATGAATCAAGAATGGCCCTTGCTTCTGCGAAGCAAAATGTTATGACTAACTTGCCTGATTTAATTGAACAATGTGAATTTACCCTTAACGATTGTTTAACCAATATAGAAGGTGGTAGTGTTGATTTAATTTTATGTAACCCTCCTTTTCATCAAAATACTGCAACAACCGATCACATTGCTTGGCAGATGTTTAAAGACAGCCACCGAGTGCTGAAAAAAGGCGGAGAACTACGTATTATTGGTAACAGACAATTAGCCTATCATATTAAATTACAGCGTATTTTTGGTAATGAAACCTTAGTAGCGAGCAATGATAAATTTGTCACCCAATCTGCATTTAAACGATAAGAAATAGAGACACAAATGAATATCACTACCTTTAAATTAATCGCCATGGCTTTATTACTTGCTAGCCTTATTGGCTGTAGTACAGCGCCAACACATTTGATTGTTGCACCGCAAGTTTATCTTTCTCCGTCAAATCAACTTTCTGGCAAAGAAGCACACTTGAATGTTATTGATATGCGTACTAGTCCTCATATCATTCAGATATTAGAAAAGGATGAAGCAGCAGTCATTCTTTCATCAGAGCAACGTCTTGAAGATATAATTCAAGGACTCCTAGCAAAGCAGTGGCAACAGCAAGGTTTAACGTTAGCTAATTCTGCAAATAATCAGATAACTGTAACGATAGAGAAAGCTATCATTAGTGTTGAGCAGGAAAGTGTCAGTTATAGCACTCAAAGTGAAATTATCATCAAAGTTTCAATCGATAATAGTAAACAAACACTCACTAGCAGCTTTAAAAATAGAGCCCATAGTGAAGGCGCTCTTAACGCAGATATCGCGGTATTAGAGCGTGAATTTAACCAGCACTTAAGTACATTGATAAAACAAATTTTAATCAGTAAAGATATTAAAACCTTCTTATAATTGTAGCTAATACGACAAATACATTTCAGGCAGTGGGAGGTAATTTTGAAAAACATTGTTCACTTTATTATAGCAAGCATGTTGGTGGTCCTTAGTAGCTTTAGCTATGCGGTTGATCCAACTAATATATACCCTAAAGTAAAATTAGATACCTCTATGGGTGTTATTGTTGTTGAACTCGATAGAGTGAAAGCGCCCATAACGGTGAATAATTTTCTCGAATATGTGGTGAAAGGTGAATATAACAACACGATATTTCATCGCATAATTGACGACTTTATTGTACAAGGTGGCGGTTATGACGCTAAATTTACCGCGAAAGAGCAAGGTAAGAATATTGTTAACGAATCAGGAAATGGCCTAAAAAATGAAGTGGGTACAATCGCGATGGCAAAAGAAAATAGGCCACATACTGCCAACCGACAATTCTTTTTTAATCTTGCTGATAATACAACATTAGATCCAGGAAGAAAGTGGGGCTATGCAGTGTTTGGCGCTATTATTGAGGGTGAAGAAGTGCTAGAAGCAATCGCAAAAGTTCCTACAGATTATAACGAAGCTATGGCTTGGAATGATGTACCGGTAAAACACGTCACTTTGATTAAAGCAACGTTATTACCTGCTGATTAGTAGGTTTAATCAGACTCTTCGGCATCAATAGCACTAAAAAAATGACTTTTTCTTTGACAAAAGACCAACTATCACCGATACATAAGTTAGCCAATAAATTTTCTCGCCATTCAATTCAAGCCGTGAAGCAGTAATAAAGGCACTAATACTTTTCAGTGAAAATTATACCTATAGCGAACCACCGTCATCTTATGTACCAAACGGTACATGTATTTTAAGGGGACTTCATGATAATTGAACAATTCATCGATCATAAAATACTGCAAATGCATGCATACGTGAGTGCAGTCATCGAGCAAAAATTACACTACACTGAACTCGACCATTTTATTGTAGATACTATGTCTGAGTGGACTTTATTAAAAGTTATTGATGAAACGCCACACAGCGCGAAAGAACGTGTATTTTGGCATTTAATGCATGAAGTTAGTTTGCATGGTGCCCAAGCGCTAACCCAAGACCTGTTTTTCAAAAGTGAAATGAATACCTGTCTAGATTTTTTTAATGGTATTGGTAGCTACCCTATTGATTGTATTGGCTGGCGCCCTATTCCTTAATAGAAGCGATTAACGGTTCTCGACTAAAATGCCACTCAATTATCGTATACCGCTTCTGCAAACAACAAGCCTCTGATAAACTTAGAAGAAATAACAACCTAATTTTAAGTTACTCGCTAATGCCGCAAATGCCCACTACTAGCCCAGTACAAAACAGCTCCTTTAAAGAGGCTATTTTAAATAAGCGTATGCTTATTTGTATTTTTACTGGTTTTAGTTCCGGTCTACCTTTGTTTGTTTTATACCAATTAGTTCCAGGTTGGTTACGTGATGAAGGAGTAAGTCTTACTGAGATAGGGCTTTTTTCCTTAATTGGCATTCCGTATGTTTGGAAGTTTCTTTGGTCACCTTTGATGGATCGCTATTCTCTCGGTGTGCTTGGCAGACGCCGAAGTTGGATGTTAGTCACTCAACTTTTATTATTAGGCTCTATTGCAGCTTTTGGCTTTGTTAACCCTGTTATGGATATATGGTCGGTAGCCTATTTAGCTGCTGCAGTTGCTTTTTTCAGTGCAAGTCAAGATATCGTACTTGATGCATATCGACGAGAATTATTACCCGATAACGAACTCGGCTTAGGAAACTCAATTCACGTACAGGCTTACCGACTTTCAGGACTGGTACCTGGCTCACTCGCTTTTATTCTAGCCGATCAAATGAGTTGGCAATCGGTCTTCATGATAGTCTCGGCTTTCATGTTATTAGGCGTATTGTTAACACTTTTTATTAAAGAGCTTGATTCAGAGCATTCAGCGCCTAAAAGTTTGCAAGAAGCCGTGGTATTACCGTTTAAGGACTTCATCCAAAGTAAAGGACTTAAGTCTGCAGGTTATACACTATTGTTTCTGGTACTTTATAAGTTAGGAGACAATATGGCGACAGCGTTGCAAACGCCATTTTTCATTGATATGGGCTTTAGCAAAACTGAAATAGGCGTAGTTGCCAAAACATCATCCTTAATTGCCATGACCATAGGTATAGTGCTTGGCGGCATAGTCATGGTTAAGCTCAGCATTAACCGAGCACTCTGGTTGTTTGGTTTAGTACAAATCTTGAGTATTTTAGGCTTTGCTGCCCTCGCTGAAATTGGACATAACACCTATGCTTTAGCCATGGCCATGGGATTTGAGTATCTCGGCGTTGGTTTAGGCACTGCAGCTTTTACTGCCTTTATTGCTAAAACAACGAATCCAGCCTTTGCCGCAACACAAATTGCCTTATTTACTGCATTAGCCGTAGTACCACGCACCTTTGCTAATGCCACGACAGGAGTTATTGTTGAAGCAATTGGTTGGACAAACTTCTATTTTCTTTGTACGGCTTTAGCTGTTCCGGGTATGTTAATGTTATTTAAAGTTGCCCCCTGGAATGAGATACGCCCCAATTCAAGCACAAACTAATTAGGCTCAACTCGTTTTAAAAATGGTTAGCTAATGGAAATACAATGATTTATATTTTCACTATTATATAGTGAGTTAGTTTTGCTTAATTCAAGCCAAACTTATGCGTCAATAGCGGACCTATTGCAAATAAACTTAACGATTAAGTCAGTAAAAATATCCGCTATAGAAATATTTATGAAACCGATCTGAGGTTACTTTATGATAAAATTTTTCTTTTTAATGCCTATTATTATGTGTGCCATTTGGATTTGGTATCTCAACGCTCATAATTACAGCCTTAAGGAGGGTATCAAAGGCTTCACATATATTCTCGCTTTCAACACTATCTTTATTGGTTTTTTCGTGATGATGATTTATATAACACACTAATTGTTCATATTTATTTTCCTTCAAAGCTCAGTGTATATCCCCTGAAAAAGTAATAATCAAAGCATTTGTTTTATTAACAGTGGTATGGAGAAATATCTCCATACCAAATACCCGATAAATTTGATGAGAAATATAGCAAGTAGATTTTTAATAACATACACTAATACTATATTTTAATTACCTTTTATTAGTTTTATGTTAATTGTTGATCAAAGTGTTTTAGATGATATTGGCCGTGGTTTCTCTGTTCCAGCCCAGCCTAAATTACTGCTCGAGTTACTGACGCTTATGGCAGAAGCAAACCCTGATATTAATGCTATTAGCAGTGCTATTAGTAAAGATATTGCAGTGAGCGCCACTATATTGAAAACCATTAACTCCCCTCTGTATGGCCTAGGAAGAACAATAACTGATATTAAAATGTCGGTTAACTATATTGGAGTTTTTGGTGTTGTCAGGTTAGTTACGGGTAGTTTACTGAAAAAGAGTTTTGATCCAAAAAACTGCAGTATCAATTTAGAAGATTTTTGGCAGTCAACTTCCGACATTGCCAATATAGCCATGTTACTTGGCCAAAGGTATAAGCCTGACATTGTTAATGATAGGTTTTTCAGTTTAGGCTTATTTCATGCCTGCGGTGTACCTGTAATGGCGATGAAATATAATGATTACCAACAATTATTAGATAGTGCATTAACAACACCAGAGATTGCACTTACAGAGGTCGAAGAACAACATTATGGCGTGAATCATGCGACCCTTGGTTATTACGTTGCCAGTTCATGGCGTTTACCTAAAGACGTGTGCCAAATTATTTTACAACACCGTGATAGGCATTTTATTAACAAACTGAATGGCTCACAAGAACAAGATTTGTTTGCCGTACTAAAGCTGAGTGAGCATTTAGTTTCAATGAAGTATTCAGATTGTGCTAGTGCAGACTGGTGCTATGTACAAGAAAATGTCTGCAAGATTTTAGCAATTGATGAAGAGACTTTACAAAGCCTGGTATTAGAATTTACAGATAATCAATAAAGAAGAGTAACAACGTAACTGCGTAAACAACTCTGAAAAGACAACTCTGTAAAGATGCTCTTGAAGCACCTTTACTTGGCATAACCTGTGATTTATCACAAACCGTTAGTAAATTTACCCCAAGAAAGTAATAACGCTCTAAAATCATCTAAACCACAACTAGCCAGTTCATTTTGATCTAAATGAATATGCTCGTCTGTTAACATCTCAGCTAAACCTTCACCACTGCCGTTTAATGAGCCGTTCATACTCACATTGGTTTGAATTGATACATCCTCATTATTTAGCGTGATAGAGTATTCACTGCCAGTGATAAGAAGCTCTTGAGCTTGCCCTGTTTCAATATTGTCTATCGCTGTTAACAGCTCGGTAAGCTTAGTGACGCTGTGGCCAAGTTCAACTTCCATCCACGGGCCTATGACCTCGTGCTCTAATGAAAAGAGCGCGCGGGCTTCGCCAGTTATAGCGTCGTGTACAAATTCATATTCCATAACCTTTCCTATCAATCGGGTATAAAGGAGCCTACACCCAAACTACTCGAAGAGGCGCATCTTCAGGTAACTTGGGTATATACTAAGTGTAGCAAAACTTTGCAGCTTTAATTAAAAATAGTCTATCTTCGTGAGGAAGTTACTGTGCTAGCCAAGTACAATCAAGTAGTACTTTATTATCCATAACAGTATCTTTTTGGCTTAAATATACTTGACCAGTAAAGCTATCATTATTACCAATAACACCCACACCTTTTGGTGTACCTGTCATGACAATATCGCCATCTTCAAGACTCATAAAAGTTTGTAGTTCTCTTAGGATATCAGCTGGTTTTGTCATCATTAAATTAACGCCGCCTTGTTGCTTAGGAGCATCATTGATCATCAGTGACAAGTTCAGTCGCTGAATATCCTCTTGCTCAATACTGACAAAGTCGCTAAAAATAGCTGAGTTATCAAATGCCTTAGCACGCTCCCAAGGAAGTCCTTTAGCTTTTAATTTTCCTTGTACTTCGCGCTTGGTTAAATCAAGACCAAGGCCCACGGCAGTGAATTTTCCACCTTGGTAGAGAAAACTTAATTCAGCTTCGTAATGTAAGACATCATCATTATGCTTAGCAGCAAGCACATTGTTAATTGCAGAATTTGGCTTTAAAAACACCACCATTTCATCGGGAATCTCATTAGCTAGCTCTTTGATATGATCAACATAATTACGGCCTATGCATATGACTTTTGAAGGTGTTAGCAACTGTGTTGATTTATCAGCTGAAACTAAAGTGATTGTATTCATATAAAGACCTATTTATCTTGCGAAGAGTTATAACAATTGGACTGATTGGTATTAATAGCGAGCATACTAATCAGTTATGGCTTACTGGACAAGTTGATTTTATTATTGACGGTAAAATATAAATGCATACACTTCGCCATTAGCACGAACAACCATACAAACTCAACTAACAAGAAAACAGCAAAAATAAAATATAAGCTCGGTTCAAATATTACAGTTAATAATGATAAACCACTGAAGATATGCATATAGTAAAGTACCACGCCATGTTTTTTATTCAAAAACTCATGCATATGAGGGATAAATTGCATCGCAGAAAAGTCAATTAAACAGCGTTGTTGCAGATGAGTGTAACTCAGAAATGGCAGTATCTTAAGTAACATACCTTGGATTACCGAGAGTAGATAAAAGTAAATAAAAATAGCGGTCAACAGCATAGCTTTATCAGGTAGTGCCATAAAGAAAGGAGTTTGTGTTGAACTATAAAAACTATCAGGCAATAAATACAACAGATTCAATACTAGTAATGTTCCCGCAGATAATTTCCAGTACTTAATGCTGGTATCGGGTACCTTACGTTTTCGCTGATTGATGACATGAAACAAGGTAATGGCAAAGACACCATGGCTAATAAAAAGTAACCCTAAGGCTAGCTCAGCATAAAAGGTATACGTTATTAGCAAAATAAAAATACTGCCACCAAGATACTGCCTAATGTATTTCGGCATATTGGGAGCGACATGAAACATAGGTAATACTTGAAAGCTCACAGCTATAATGAGTATACCTGCCCAGCCAACTAATCCCATCAGGGCATGAATATCGGTCAAGTGTTTATCAAGTGTTATAAATGGCAGGCTAACGCCTACTCTATTAGCTAACAATAATACTCCTAGCAGCAGTAAAATAGTCAAGGATGCTATCGCTAAACGAAAACAGTTAATGGAATCACCCTGGCTTATTTTTTTTATTAATACCCAAATAATAGCCCCAAGATAAATTCCTAGCCCCAAGCTAAGTAGGGCTAAGGCAGTCAGCGTTAACCAGTTAGTCGCAAGTACAAAGCTTAACATTAAGGTTATTACGCCAGCACAATATAAAACGTGACTCGTAGTCGCAATCAGTCTGGGTTTAGCGATACCAATACCACCAATTACTGGTAGTAATTGTAATAGTGCACCCATCATCACCATGGTTAAAAAACCTAAAGTAAAACCATGCGTAAGCGCCAGCATATTTGGGTGCCAGCGACTAAGCCAAAGTGTTTCTCCTGAAAATAAAACTAACAGCGCACAAGCGATAATAAAAAGCGGCGCACTGAGGAAAAAACGAAAAGGTAAATCGATTGGGGGTAAAGCATTAAATGACAAGCCTGATATGTTCATAGCTAGCCTTTAGGTTGGAAGTTTCGAGCGTTAAAGTGTTGTTCAAACAGCTGTTGTTCAATTTGCCGATAGATGAACAACGACAAATGATCATCATTATGTACTTGGCAGTGATATGCCCAGCCTGCTTGAATTAATTTTTCATACAAAGGAAAGGGTTGTCGTCTATGGGTAACCAATAAGCAATCGCCTTGCTCCAAATTAGCCAAAGCAGTTAATATTACTGACATTGGCTCAGGTGGAGCGAGCTCACTTACATCGACTGCAACAAATTCCATAATTATTTAAACGGCTTCGTTGGCTTTGAAGCCCTCGATAATCTGTTCGCCATCGCTTAAGTGTTGCGCCATCATAGGATAAAGCATCATTTCTTCTTTCATATTATGTTGCTGCATCATTACCATCAAAGTTTCAGATAAGCCTAAGTATTCATGTTTATCTTTGGCAGCAAGAGCATTGTCAAGTGACTGCACCAAAGCACGCATTTGTTGATGTTCCATTCGCATTACTTGCGTCGGCCCAGCGGTCATACCGGTAGCTTGTTCGAACTGTGGAAACAAAGTGTCTTCTTCTTGGGCTAAATGTTCAGTTAACTCACTAGCGAATAGCTGCCATTTAGCTAAGGCTAATGACCAATCTTTATCAGCGACAGCGGCTTCTGCTTCAGAAAAGAACTCATCACACTCTCTATGCTTTGTTGTCATGTACTCTGGGATTGAACTCATAATGTTTCCTACTCTCTATTAACAATAGAGGCATGTTAAAGCAGGAACTGGGGCTATGTTTTGACCTACAATAATAAAGTATCAAGCAAATAAGAAATATTACCTGTAGAGCATTTATTGATGCTCTAATGGCGAAATTTGCTCAAATATAGATATCCTTCGTTGGCACTTATGGTAAGCAATGACAAATGTTTTGGTTGTAATCTAGGTTTCGATTATGAAGGGAAAAGAAATAGATTTGGCTTTAGCTATCGAGGTGGAGATGTAGTAACACTTTATAATGATAACCAAGTACTGATTTAGCTACAAATCAAAGGGCATAGGTGAAGAGATTTATCCTCGTATATTTACACGAGGATATCGCATTTAAAGACATCAAGCTCATTATTTACTGTTCATCTTTTACCGCTAACAAGTTACGAATCGAAATAGTAATTTCTTCAATATTATCAACATCAACCGGCGCAATAAAAATGGTATCGTCTCCAGCAAGTGTACCTAAAATACCCGCTGATTCACCCATACTATCGAGCATACGAGAAATTAATGGTGCGGCACCAATACCTGTTTTTAAAATAATTTGCATTTGATTATGCTTAACACTCAATACCACTGATTCGATGGATTGTTTTGATTTAGGCACTGCCAATTCATCTGGCAGAATATAAATCATTTCATTATTAGTATTACGTGTTTTAACTGCACCGAGCTTAGATAATAAGCGAGAAATCTTCGCTTGCGACATATCTTCGAATCCCTGTGAAGCAAGCGCTTCGGCTAACTGACCTTGAGAACCATAACACTGTTCTTTCAATAGTCTTTTAAATGCTTGAACTAATAGGGATTCTTTCTGCTTTCGATTGCTCGTCATTTAACTTCTTCGTATATTTAATTGGTATATACTAATTCTACACTATTGATACTCAATTAGTGAATACTTATTCAGTAATTATTATGTTTTTTAGGTTAAAATTATCGCCATATCATTATCACAATATAAATCATCAAAATCAGTATTCACTTTAGAGGGTTTAAGGAGCTTTTGTGCGAAAACAAAGCTCATCCCTCTGCAGAAACGATAAGCTCATCGAGAATAAACTCGTTAGCGGCTAATCGCCAAAAGTAAGTTGATAAGCTTTAGAAGAAATAATACAGACAGCGAATATAGATAATGGGCCAGAAAGCCCATTATTTGTTAGCGCCTGCACAACTTTATCGGTAACTACAATGACATCACAAAGTCTAATAGTGCTTGTCTATCTGCTTGTGTCATAGCCATGAAGTCTGCTTTACTTTGCTGCGCTTCACCACCGTGCCATAAAATAGCTTCTTCAACGGTCGCAGCACGTCCATCATGTAAAAACCCTGCTGCAGGGTTAACTGTTTTAGTTAATCCTATGCCCCACAATGGCCTTGTTTTCCATTCAACACCTGTTGCAGTGAAATCGCGGCGATTATCAGCTAAACCTTCACCTAAATCATGCAATAACATATCAGTGAATGGGTATATTTTCTGCCCCTTTAAACCATCAGGCGCTGGTAAACCACCCACTAATAGTTCACCTGTTGCCGTCGTAAAGTCAGGTTGATGACAACCAGTGCAATTCACTTTATCAAAAAGCTGAGCACCTGCAATCACAGCGTCGTTTTCAATATTTCGTCTTGCTGGTACCGCTAACGTTTCGGCATAAAACACTACCTCATCTGAAAATTCTTGCGACGCTTCAGTATTCCCTTGTTCATCAACACCAGTATCAACAAAGTTTGTTCGTGCTAAATAGCTTTCATGTAATGGCGTGTTGGCAATACTTTCATCTGGAAATAATGGATTAGTTATCCCCATATCACCTCGTAATGCCCCAAGAGATTGCACACGAACACTGGGCGTACTCGCTTTCCAACCAAAGCGCCCTAAAGAGACAGGAATAGGATCATTATTTTTTGCTTTAACCGGATCAAACACCCAATTTGGGCGTCCCGATATGCCATCTTTATTGGAGTCATTTTCATCGGCAAGTGCCAAAATGTCAGCTTCATTGATAAGTTCAAGTAAACCTAAACCAAAAACAGGCATGCCATTCCTCGGACTGTATCGAACATTTGCTTGCAAAATAGCACTATCTAAACGATTTTCAGCGCTAACATCATAAGGTTGTTCAATGGTAAAGATTGGTTTTTTAAGTTCAACGGAACCGCCATCGGCATATTCCACGGTTGAATATTCATAAGCAAGATAAACATCGGCTTGACCAATAAAAGGATTTTCTTGCCAATCATCTCTGGCTTTTAATACGCCTCGATGAAATAACTGTGTACCAAAACCATCAACACCGGGGTTCTTACAGTAATTGTTATCTACAGATGGATTAGAACACTCTCCATCATCAATACTCATGCGTAAGAAAATTCCTGCTTCAGGACCTAACAAAACACGTTCTTGACCTTGAGCTAAAGTAATCGTTGAAGGTCGACCATCACGTTGATGACAAGAATTACAATCTTGATTATTAAAGACAGGCCCTAAACCATCAAGTTCAGGATGTTCACTATTAGGCGCTGTAGTAAATGCTGTTTCAAAATGAGCATCACCAGCTAAATGTTTAGTTAACTGCTCAGTAGTTAAATTAGGCATAGGTGTTGAAAAACCATGCCCTGAATCACTCGCGCTTACCGCGGTAGCATCACCACCTAATTGACTGACATGGGTATAAGCAACTTGAGATATTTCTTCTTTTTCATCTGAGCTGCTTGAGTTACAGCCAGAAACAATTATCGAACTTGCGATAGCTAGTCTGATACAGGGGGTGGCCAAGTTTGACCACCTTGCTCTTCTTAAATTTTTCATGGGGAATACTTCCAGGAGATTCTTATAAAAAGTTGTGCATCCGTGCACGACATTCATCCTTGAAAAACACTCATGATAACGAGTTACATGACTACTGCTGCCATTCTTTTAACTGTGTTAACACATCATTCTCTAACGAGGTTTGCAATGTTGTTAACTTATCAATTGCTGTTTGAATTCGAACACGAGCATCTGCATCATTAATTGCTTGTCTAAAAGGTAGGTTATTATCACCAGCAATGGCTTTAATGGCGGCGATAGCATCAACTATTTCAGTATCAACGCGAGTTGCTATAGCAGTATCTGCTGCGGTAACAAAATCAATAATGCCTGTTTTATCTGCTTGCCCAAGGAATTCACCGCGGTAAACATTTTGAACACCTTGAATGTTATCAGTAAAATCAGCTAGAGAGTTCCAGCTATATTGTGACTCTACTTTTGTGGTATCGATGTTATCAATACTGCTGCCAAAAGGTTCAGCAATTTTACCATTACCTACTTCATCCACTATGCCAATCATGCCATTAATTAATTCTTCTACTACCCCTAACTGAGAAGAGTAAACAGCATTATCCGCTGTAAGTAATAAATCTTTATATGCTGGTGAGTTAGCATCATTTGGATCATTTGCAACAGTCCATGCATCAAACAATGTTTGTGTATGCGTTTTAAAGACTTCTGCAGCAGCTGATAAGTATTCACGTTCTAAGGCGGTCATTTCACCAATAGCTTTTTCATTGTCGGCAACACCGTCACCAAACAATAGAAATTCCATGGTATGGAAACCTTGTACGTCATCATTAAAGGCCTTTAATTCAGTCGCATTAAAACCTGACTGTGTGTTTAATAAGGCTTGTAAATCACTAGTGTTTAATGGCCAAGTATCTAAATGAGGATCAATAGAAAGTGCATCAACTGGGCCGAAGATATGAGACTCGCCTTGCTCCCAATGTACGCGAACATCTTTCCAAGCTTGTTGTGCTGCCGCTAAATTTTCTTCCGAAGCCGTACCTGCTAAATTTTGAGTAGCTAACAAGAAGTCTGCTGCCCCATCATTAAGATTTTTATAGCCTGCAACAATCACATCATTGGTTAAATTAGTGATCATTTCAGTCGCTTCAAAGGCAAAGCCAGTTGCGTCAGGAGCTACAACAGGATCGCTTGATGAACTGCCGCCACAGCCAGTAAGAAGTGCGCTCGACAAGGCCAAAGCCAGAAGTGATTTTTTTAACATGTTATTGTGTTCCTTGTTTAAATATTGATATTGATTAACTAGGGTCTGTTAACCTTTCGCGGTTAAATTTTGTTCGCCTTTTTTAAAGAGAGTAAAGCGTTTTAATCGCGGCGAGTAGTGTGTAGCCTAGCACTCTAAGCAAATACTACTCAACAATGAGTAAGACGCTTTTAGCCGAATCCTTCGGACAGCGTTTGTTGGTCATTTTTACGGCGTTATCGCCTTTTTATGTGACGCGACATGGATGTCGCTTATTAGACAATGCAGGAGCATATTGTCCTGAACAACCACATGACAAAAGCTCTGCCTTGTATAACTACCCAACAATTCACTGCAAAAACAATCTCGAAAGCTCAACAGACCCTATTATTAAAATTTTATATTGAGAAAAAGTAACCCATAGATAGACTAAAACTGGTGCTGTCATCTAAATTACTTTGTGCATACATTTGCTGCGCTACTTGTGCTTTTAAGACAATATTTCTGATAGGAAAGTAATTAATGCCTAACGCAACTGATTCTTTATTAAAGCGGTCAGTTGCATTGCCTTGCTCAACTTCTTTAATTGGGTTGGCATACTCATAAGTAGTGTATAAATAAAGAGGGTTGCTTAAATTAAAAAGACTTTGGCTGTTGTAGGCTAACTCAACAAATGATGATTCTGCTTCACTGCCCAATTGTGCGAAGTTACCAGGTTTAAGACCTGGTGTAGTTTTATTAGCATTAGTTATCGCTTGGCTATCATCTAAGGTACCAAAGAGATATTGCCCTCTGATTAGCCAATTTTCATAACTGTAAGCACCATGAAGACCTATAATAGTGAGGTTTCCATCACCAGCAACCTTAGTGGTATTATTACGGTTACCTGAGGTATCACCTGTGTAGTAACTAACACCAAAGCCTTTACCAGCTTTTATGTCGCCGTAATCTAGGCGAAGGGTTAATGCTAAATCATCAGCATTAACTTGTTCAAATCTTTTTTGATGTCCCGTAGCTACCCATTGATACGTTCGAAAGTATTCTGAATTTAACCCCGTTGTTATTAAGGTTTGTGCAGTGAACCCCTGCCACTTACTGATCAAGTTAACACCTGTTTCGTGCCATACTTGTGGAATGAGCGACGCTTCACTCCAATAACGTTGAGTAGTAAAGTACTGACCAGGTTTATGTAAATCTGTACCTAAACCGACAGGCACGAAGATATGACCCATTTTAATGGTGAAATTTTCATTGGCGGTATATTTTGCTTGCAGTTTTTCAACAATAACTTCGCCACCGGCTTCAATTTCTGTTTCAAATTCACCAAACTCTTCAAAACCATCATATTCAAGTGTTGACCCTACCCCGCCATGTTCATATTCAAGCTCAATTTCGACTTGCCATTTAGCATCAAAGTCGTAAACAAACTCTAAGACGACTCGCTCTAAATCAGTGCTGGCTTTACGCTCTGGATCTAAGTCTTGGATATTACGGTAAATTTCTTCACTCTTATAAAGCACACTACCGTATGAGTTAATTTGCCAGTTTTTATCATTATGATGACTTGCTGGTTTTTCCTCATGATGCTGCTCTTGCGCAATTATCATGGTTGTTTTCAATTCTGCTAATTGCTTTTCAATTAACTGCAGTTGTTCTTTCTGCTTTAGTATTTCACTCTGTAACTCAGTTTCACTAGCCGCAAAGCTTTGATGATGAAAAAGAAGTAGAGTATTTATGGCTACAAATTTTAGGACGTTATTCATGGAATCACTCAAATAAGAACGAGAATTAATATTATTTGCGGTAATGATAATGACACTTAGTTACAATTACAAGTGAGAATTGTTTTTATTTGCAATCAATGTGTGAGAGGGAGGGTAGATCAAGTTATTGCAAAAACTCAAGCGAAGCTCAATAGCTCCTAGCTTTATGCCTAATGCCTAATGCCTAACGCATAAAAACGTAGCTCACTGTTAATGGTGAGTTTTATAGCAATGATGGCACTTAGTTAATTACTTCTTGAAACCTATCTTTACAATTGAAATGAATAATTTTCACTGTTTTTTTTGACTAAAACCTAGCACTAGCGCACACTTCCACGTCGATATTTATTATCAAAAAATTAACAACTAAATAACATGATATGTAGTCACCATAAATAATTTGATTCGATTCAAAACTACATAAAAAAGTAGGATAGCTATGATTAAAATGAAACAGTTTCTGAGCTGGTCAGTATTACTGCCAACACTAGCTCTTAGCGCAGGTTCGGCATTAGCCGATGAAGGTATGTGGCAACCAAATCAATTACCGACTATTGCCAAAGAATTAACCAATGCGGGTTTAAAGTTAAATCCAAAGGATCTAACTGATCTTACCGGCTTCCCTATGGGCGCCATTGTTAGTTTAGGCGGCTGTACCGCATCATTTGTTTCTGATCAGGGTTTAGTGGCAACTAACCATCACTGTGTTTACGGCTCAGTACAATACAACTCAACAGCAGAAAACAACTTACTTAAAAATGGTTTTTTAGCTAAGAATTTCTCTGAAGAATTACCGGCAACACCTGGTAGTCGTATTTATGTCACAGAAGAAATTACCGAAGTATCTAAGTTGGTAAAATCAGGCATTACAGAAAAAATGTCAGGTAGTGATCGTTATAAAGCGGTTGATACCAATTCAAAAAAATTAGTCGCAGAATGTGAAAATGATGATAGATACCGTTGTAGTGTCGTTAACTTTCATGGCGGTTTAGAGTATTACTTGTTCAAACAGCTTACAATTCGTGATGTACGTTTAGTGCATGCGCCTGCTAGCAGTATTGGTAAATACGGCGGCGATATCGATAACTGGATGTGGCCACGTCACACAGGTGATTACGGTTTTTATCGCGCCTATGTTGGTAAAGATGGTCAACCTGCTGATTTCAGCAAGGACAATGTTCCATACAAACCTAAACATCACTTAAAAGTAAACAAAAGCAGTGTTGATGACGGTGATTACATCATGGTTCTTGGCTACCCAGGTAGAACTAACCGTTACCGTACTGCCTATGAAGTTGAAAATACTTTCTCTTGGACTTACCCACACGCTAAAGCTTACCGCGAAGAGATTATTGATTTAATTCATACTCACTCAGAAGTAGGTAGTGAAGCGCGTATTAAATATGAAAGCACATTAGCCGGCCTTGCTAACTATGCTAAAAACTATGGTTCAATGATCCACAGTTACAACAAAGGTACTTTCTTACAGCGTAAGCAAGCACTTGAAACAAACTTAACTAAATGGTTAAACAGCAGTGCAAAGCGTAAAGCCCAATATGGCGAAGCGCTATCTGGTTTAGATAAGTTAGTTAAAATGGATGACAAGCAACAAGCACGTGATTTAATTTTAGGTTACATGCGTTACAGCAAAATGTTATCAACGGCGAAAAAACTTCACCGTTTAGCGGTTGAAAACACTAAGCCAAATATAGATCGTGAACGTGGTTATCAAGAACGTGATATCGCTCGTTTTGAGCAAGGTATGAAATCTGTTGATCGTCGTTATGATGAAAAAATTGACCAAGAAATTCTTGTCGCTATGCTAACTCACTACGTTGCTTTGCCTAAAGCTGAGCGTCTAAAATCATTTGATAAATTCTTTGGTTTAACCAATACCACAGCTAAAAACTTTAACGAGAAAAAACTTCGTAAGCAATTACGTAAAATGTATAAAAAAACCAAACTTAATTCACAAGAGCAACGTTTAGCACTTATGAATAACTCTGTAAGTGATTTTAACAACAGCAAAGACCCATTTATTCAATTGGCTGTTTCTAGTTATAAAGAACGTAAAACGATTGAAGACAAATCTAAAGAACTAGCGGGTAATATCCAAGCTTTCCGTCCTAAGTATATGGAAGCACTTATTGCTTATTTTAACGATAATGACTTACCTGTATATGCTGATGCGAACAGCACTTTGCGCATTACTTATGGCAATGTAAAAGGTTACTCGCCTCAAGATGGTTTAACGGCCACGCCTTATACTACGCTTGAAGGTATTGTTGCTAAAGATACCGGTGTTGCACCATTTGACGCACCGCAAAAGCAATTAGATCTTATCAATAAAAAACAGTACGGTGAGTATGCAAAAAAAGCACTTGGATCAGTTCCTGTTAACTATTTAGGCACACTTGATATTACCGGTGGTAACTCAGGTTCACCGACGCTAAATGACAAAGCTGAATTTGTTGGTTTAGTCTTTGACGGTGTATATGAAAGCATTATTGGTGATTGGGATTACGATACTAAATTAAATCGTTCAATTCACGTCGATGTACGTTACATGCTTTGGGTTATGGAGCACGTAGATGGTGCGACTAACCTAATAGAAG
>ERZ1027208.167-NODE-167-length-32417-cov-14.475063_pt1 | contig 32417 bp, 33 predicted proteins | sample MGYA00520867_ERZ1027208 | MGnify/ENA primary metagenome ERZ1027208 (study PRJEB33311, sample SAMEA4378413) | marine metagenome | biome: Marine biome; feature: Fjord; material: Water | collected 2014-07-20T08:00:00Z/2014-07-... | depth 75 m ...
GCGTACGGAATTGGCCAACGGCTATTTTGAATCTGTCTCTTTTACAAAAAATAAAGTATTTAGGAATATTACTATCATAAAGTGCGGGTATGCACTTGAAATTTGATTGTAATAGTTTTGAACCAAAAGGAATTTTATACCATGACCGTGTTAATGCCGCTAAAGGATCAAAGCGCTGCAAAATTGTCTCAAAATAATTTGGCAGCTGAAGGTGGTCATTATCTATTAGGGGCGAATAGGCATTGGCATGGTGGAATGCACTTCACCATCAATAAACCCGTACAAGCCATAGCCGATGGCAAACTCATAGCGTATAGATTAAGTACGGATTACATTACCGCAAATTTACGAGATAGTAATGACAAGGAGAATAGGTACTCCAATTCTTTTGCGTTGATTCAGCACGAATCAAAAATAAAAGGGCGAGCACTGAATTACTATTCATTGTATATGCACTTAATGCCAGCCAGTGGTTATAAGGCCAAGCCTGATATGGCCATCCCCAACTTTATTCGCGCATTAGAGGGCAGTGACAGAGATGCCAGTATCACTACCTCTGAGGACTCACCCAGCGGCCTCAATATTAGGCATTTAAAAACAGGGGCGATTGTTACCACTGTTCCTGTATTTGGTGAAGTGAGTTTAGATGAGTCTATTTACACAGAATCAGAAACCACTTGTTTTAATGCCAATCTAGCCAGTAATGCCGATTACAAAAAGGTCAGTTTTGTTGACCATAAAGGCAAAACCCACACAGGCTATGCATTGCTTGATGCTGAGCGTGCGAAACAAGAGGGTGATAAATATATCGTTATTGTCCAAGAAGACCCTTTAAAATCATCTGATGCGAGAGGGCTTGAAGGGTTAAATTTACGTAGCGAGCAGAACTATTCAAGCGACACCATTATTCAGGTTCTGAAAAAAGACACAAAAGTAAAAATCAAAACACTTAATACACAGTGGGCAGAAGTAAAAGAGATTGATGGTGCTGCACCGTCTAGTACAGCCTTTATAGCCTATAGTGGTAATGTAAAATTTGATGAAAACGATATAGATGAGGGCCTGCTAGATAAGGTTCACTGCCCCAATCAATTAATGAAGTCTGGTGATCTGCTGGGCAATCCAGGTCTTAATTTCTCACAGAGAAATAGCCTTCATTTCGAAATCTTCACAGATGACAGTATTATTGAATTCATTAAAGATCATGAAAACCTAGATCTGAGTGATAAAAACATATTGCAGGTGAATAAAGGCAGTCATTTATTTCAGCGCAAAAAGATTGATGTGGCTAAAGCCATTGCATCAATTGATAAATACAGCCGCATAAAAATAGAAGATGATGCCAGTAGTGAGTATGTAAAAATAACCGCCACAGATGTCTGCGGTGTTGTAAAAAGAACCGATATGGATGGATACGATTCCAGCTCTAATCAGTACAAGGGCATTAAAGCGAATCTTGAAAAATACCAATCTAAAATAAGTGCCGATTTAGCAGAGGGCAGTCGCTTAGAGTTTATTTATTATTCTAACGGCGCAGGTGACCTTAAAACCGCGGATACTCACGATGGCCATCGACTAGTGGCTTTTCCCATTGCAGAATCAGACCAAAAAACCTATTGGGTAAAGCGAGATTTAATTAACTCACAAAACATCGCTACAGATGATGTGGTAAAAGGGACTATTCTATTTAATAGCTTAAATACCTTGTTTCCAGAAAATCCCATCAAATTTATTTTTCAAGAAGAAACAGCATCTGGCTCAAGTGATGAAACGTTAGTAGACCTTGCTACCACCAATAGCTGCCAAGACAGTGATGGTGACACCTGGTATGAAGTTAAATTACCCTTTGATGATAAAGGAGTGCTGCATTACCTAGGAGTACTATTAGGTGTTAATAGAACCGCCCAAGAAAAAGGTTGGGTGAAAGCCAGTGACACAGAACTAACGACAGCATTAAACTGGCCAGGTTTTAGGATAACTAAAGAGGATCCTAAAGAGGTTGGGAGTAAGGATGCTAAAATTGATTTTAAAAACCTAACTGGATTCTTTAAAGAGCTATTCGAAGACATAGATACATCGGGTGATGGCGCTATAAGTGCTAAAGAAATGAAGGCAGCATTAAAAGACAGTGTATTGGCTGATAGATTGAGCCGTGTAATTGCCAAACACCCAAGTGAATGGCAAGCCGATCCGGGTTTATCTAAATGGCAATATCTAAAAGACCTCGTTCCGGATGATGAAGCATTTGAAGAAGCTAAGACACAGATAAAGAATTTAGCTTGGTGGGATGATGCGCAATGTGCAGGGGCGGATTTGCCAATGAGCCCTGAGGTTTATCATTTGCATCCTTTGAGTGTGATTGAGCAGTTAAATAAGTTACCGATAAGAGTAGAATTAATAATTACTCGTTTTGCTCAATACCCGAAGAAACCAAGTTTTATTGGCATAGACGACAATGCAGCTCAGGGTGGAACCCATTCTAAGTTTGAATTACGTGTAAATAACGTAGCCAAGCTAGAAGGCTTTATGTTGGAAGCCGCTGGTCCAAGCTCCAAAGATGCAGGTAGTGACCAGAGAATAATGCCTGGAACTTATGGCTTAATTGAGAATCCTGGGTCTAAGGGGGATTTTAGGCTGGTGCAGAAAACAAAAGAAGATGCTGAAAAATATTTTGGATCACGAAGTTTAGTCAATATACATATTGCTAACAGTCCGCAAGATATAGAAGGTTGTTTTGCTCCAGGTGCAAAAGCTGAAACGATAAACCCTGGGCGGGATATTGAATATCCCGCTGTTAGTAAGAGTGGTGCCAAATACAAGTTATTAAAAGATATAATATTGAGTTTAGGCAATACCCTAAGCGGGAAGTCTTATGATGGTAAATATACTTACAATGAAGTTATTTATGCTAACGTAGATGTAATAGTTAAGGAGCAGTTTTAATGATAAGAAAAATTATACTAATAGCATTGGCTTTGGTGTTCGGGAAACCAGTATATTCAGTTAATTATGACGGTGAGGATAGTGTGTACTATTTAGCTAAATATTTTGGTGAAGAGTATTCAGTAGAGTTGAAAAAATCTACTACAGCTGGATTGTCTAGTAATGCAATATTGTTGAGGGAGTTGGCAATCAAGGTTTTAGCGGATCCTAGTATTATCGAAAACCAAATATCATTTTTAAATAATTTCCCTAATAATTATCAGGGCTTCACTAGCATGTTCCAAGAATATGAGGGTGTTAAGAGTACTAGTCTTGTTGAAAATAACTTTATTTATATAAAATTTCTTAATAAACTATCATTGAAGTATCCAGAAAAAGGGGCGTTGATATATGTAGGGATTTCAAAGGAAGCTTGTTTTAGTGCAGATTTACTAAACTACTTCAGAGATGGTCTTAAGGGTTTTATTAGGCATTATAATTATTATTTCGAATTAGAGAAAAATAAACTATCTGATACCGAAATAATAAATATTAATAACTTTTTGAAAGCTAAGCTGTATGGGGATCTAAGCTGTAAAGACAGGGTGTGATATATATTGGCCAAGTTAATCTGGCCACAGCATAAGAGTTATCCTGTAGCCTTCTCTACCCCAAGAAGCCTAGCCGACACTTTATGTAAATCTATTTTGATAAACGTCATAGTAAAATTTAGGTAATAAAGAGCAGCTAATTACAAGGCCCTTAATCGTACAAATGAAAAAGCACTATTGATTAACCAATAGTGCTTTTTCATTTAAGCAGGCTTAACATTTTCTAAATGCTGATGACAAACGCGCTGTGTAATATTTTTGTAGTCTTGAATAAAAGCATTTTAGCTTGCTCGGCTCTACGACTGCCAAGACAGTGATGGTGACACCTGGTATGAAGTTAAATTACCCTTTGATGATAAAGGAGTGCTGCATTACCTAGGAGTACTATTAGGTGTTAATAGAACCGCCCAAGAAAAAGGTTGGTTGAAAGCCAGTGACACAGAATTAACAACAGCATTAAACTGGCCAGGTTTTAAAATTGCCAAAGAGACAGGTTCAGGAAGTCAGGATGCTAAAATTGACTTTAAAAACCTAACACCATTCTTTAAAGACCTATTCGAAGACATAGATACATCGGGTGATGGCTCTATAAGTGCTAAAGAAATGAGGGCTGCATTAAGGGATAGTGTATTGGCTGATCGCTTAAGCCGTGTAATTGCCAAGCACCCAAGTGAATGGCAAACAGATCCGAGTTTATCTAAATGGGAGTATCTAAAAGATCTCGTTCCAGATGATGCTGCGTTTGAAGAAGCTAAGACACAGATAAAGAACCTGGCTTGGTGGGATGATGCACAGTGCGCAGGCGCTGATTTGCCTATGAGCCCTGAGGTTTATCATTTGCATCCTTTGTCATTCATTAACAATTTAATCTCTTTCGACACATTATTAGAAAGCTTAATGTTGCTTGACCGATTGACACCGTCTGAAATTAAAACTGCAAGAGAGCTAATATACAGGCTTGAGAAGAGTAAACGTGCAGAGTATTACCTAAAACTACAAAGGAAAGTTAAGTATAGGAATCAACGAAATAACAAGCAAACTGGGCGTATTGCTGATGGGATGTGCAATCTAACCAGTTTGGCTATGGCATTCGAGTACCTAGGTATTAGTTCTCCGAATGAAACGATGCAATTTGAAGATTATTTGGAAGGAAAGCGTATAGAGGATAATCCTGATGTATCTAGGATTCAATCAAGTGCCTGGAAGACTTTAGCCAATGACTTTGGAATAAAAATGGATGTTATAGGTTTAGGGACCTCTGATAAATCAACAATAATTAAAAAATTAGAGCCACATATTGTGACTGGGTCTAGTATCATTTTATCTGCATTTTCTATTGCATCTGGACAGGGTCATATTGTTAGAGTCCAGGAGTTTACTAATAATGGAGTTGTTGTAGATGATCCATTTGGTAGGATTAATGATTTTGCAAAAAGAGAGTCTGGTGGGTCGGGATATGCAGGGACAGCAAATTCGAGAAAAACTGAAGGTGGTTTAGGTGAGAATAATCTTTGGACATGGTCAAATATTAAAGACACAACTTTTAAATACGCATGTGTATTCTCTGAGGCGGAAGACTAATAATATGAAATTTTCACATATACTAATTTTAATCACAACCTTATCTTTTCAAACTTTAGCACAGGAAATGAAAACATATAAAATTGAATTTGACTGGCAAAATGAGATAGCGAATAAAATTAACAAAGATGCACTTGATTATTTTTACCTTCTGCCTTCAGTGTTTATAAATTGCGAAGGGGCATCAATGGGGATGTATAAAACCCTTGAAAATAGGAGGTCAATTAAGCCAAAATTAAGTGAGGATAGAGATTACTTGGGGTTTTATAGAGTGGCTGAGCTATCAGTTTTAAGAAAGAGCCATGGGGGGGATGTTATTGCTATACAATCAGGGAGGTGTGCTGCAGGTAATACGTGTGGCGCTATTAATTCGACCTTCGTCTTTGAAGGTGGGGTGTGGAAAGAAAGCTCTGGAATATTACCTAAGAGTATAAATGATGTTTTAGTTGCCCCAGCTGATGAGATTTGTCCATATATAGATCTTTCAAAAACAAAAAATGGAGTTGTCTTAATGGACTTATATTCGGAGAAGCCGATAGCAGAAGCAATTTGGAATGGTAAACGTTTTGTCGAAAAAAAATAATGCACAGGAAGTTAAAACTGTATTAATCCAGAAATTTTTGTTACTCGTTAAGAATAACTAATAAAGCACTTAGCTTAATCTCTAGGAGGTAAAGAAAAAGGGACCATTCTATTTAATAAAAATTAAAATGACACTCGTTATAAAATCGCGCTTTCAAGTAATAAGTGCAATTTAATTATGCTGCAAGCAAATCGACTTGCAGCCCTTTAAATAGTTCGTTTGGTGACTGACAGCCTCGAGTTTGTCTTGGGCGGTTATTTAATCGATCCATCACATGCTCGACCTGCTTATCAGTCACATCATTAAAGTCAGTGCCTTTAGGAAAATACTGACGAATTAAACCGTTCGTATTTTCATTTATTCCTCTTTCCCAGGATGCATAAGGATGAGCAAAATATATATCGGCTTCCAATCCTTTTGATATTCTTTCATGCTCAGAAAACTCTAGGCCGTTATCAAACGTAATGGTTTTTATTTTCGCTTTTATATCCTGCATATGAATGACTGCCGCCTCCGCTAATAAATCAGCATGCTTACCTGTTAATCAGAGTCTAAAAGGAGAGTCTAAAAGGACACTCGTTATAAAATTGCTAGAAATAACATAAAACTTTTAAGCCATTGAAGAGCTTAATATGTTTGTTTATAGTTTTGAATCTACATCGAGAGTGTGAAGATAGGGGGATAACGTAAAATAGATAAATAACAGGCGCAGTTACCCTAAGATCGGTATTTTTTTTGTAAGGAAACTACTTTAACTTAGTAAAGCTTTGCAGTTACTAATACCTGGTCGTCGTTTTCGATCAAGTAACGCGATGGCAGAATCCATTAATGTTGGATTGCCGACTAAATCTTTGAACGTTTTTTCAAATGAACTAGTCATTTTTATCCAGCTTTCCGCTTCAATACCCAGTCTTTGTAAAATAGGTGGCTGGTGCTTTTCAATATAGCCGCGCTTATCTTCACGTATGACTCGGCCTGTAAGCTCTACCAGTTCTAAGTAATCGGTAAGTTTAAATGGCAGGCCTTGTGGCATATCGTTGCGAGGGTTGCCAGCAAAAGGCATTAGGTCTTTCACTTGCTGATTAGGATGGTTGGCTGAATGAGCAGTCTTTGCTTTTTCTGATCTGGCTTTAACAGATGTGTGGTCTGATGTTTCTGGTGTCTTAGCCATGTTTGCGCGTACTGGATTCAAATCCACATATGCCAAGCATGCTGCTAAAGCTTTTTCATCCAGTAGTGCTTGCGATTTAAAACGCCCCTCCCAAAAGCGGCCGGTGCAATTGTCTTCGTAGTTTGCTTGTCTTGAAATAAATTCATTTAAGCGTCGCATAAACCAACTTATATCCATTAAGCGTTCACGCCATACCTCAACAAACTCAGTGAGTTTAATTAACTCGGCTTCGGAAAACCTAGGATCAGTTAAGTAGCGTTGGCTCAGTGCATTGCCTTTATACAATGTGTGCCAGCGTTCAATTACTTGATCCAGAGACCAGCTATCGGCTTGCTGTTTGTTGATGTGAAGCACTGCATGATAGTGGTTAGACATAACCGCATAGGCCGCGATATCAATGGCAAAAACTTGAGCTTGCTTGAGGATTTCTTGTTCTAGCCAAGCACGCCTGTGTTCGTAGCTTTGTTTTGTAGTGAAATCAATGCCGCATAAATACGCTTTACGGACACATCGAGAGACACAGTGATAATAAGGCGTAGCTTCAAGGCATATTTGTTGTGCGCGAGCTTTAGTCATAAATAATCCTTTATTTATATATTCATAACATAGGGGGATATTTGGGCGATATGTATCGGTATAAAGTTTGGTTTAATGTAAAATCAGTAATTCTACTTAGGATGAGTGTCCTTTGTGGTTTACCCGCAGCGCTGCTGCCAGAGTAATGGCCATGGGCCTTAGTGCATTAGCCGTACCTGTGGTGGGAGAAGCGGCTTTGATTGTGGCATCGGTTATCGGCGCATGCTTAGTTATTTATGATGTGGCAGAAGGGGTACAAGCCGCATCAAGAACGGGTTTGTATCACGCCTTTCACCATTACGAAAAAGCCATCAGTCAATCAAAAGTGCCAGTGTTAAATCAACATTGCCATGAGCTGTATGCAAATGAACTAGCAGAAAGTGAGCAAGGGCTTTTCGATAGAATTAAAGATATATCAGATAAAAATTTCATGTTTGACGGTGATAGTTATGAGTGGGGACACTTATGCTGGCGTGCCGTGATCCCTTTATACCTGCAAAATTATCCTACCCATTTTATTGAAGGGCTAGTGAAATTAGATCGAACCACCACAGAAACCACCCGAATATATGGTAAAGACCAATCGCGAGATGTGCGCCTCACGGTAGAGAGTGTGAAAGACATTATCCGTTATTATACGGAAATGGCGAACCCAGCAAGCGCTGATGAAACCATGCCAAGTGGTCGTAAAAAGCACGACATTGCTGAATCTTTAGCCCGTGGGGATTTCACTCCTGAAAATGGCATGACAGAAGACCTTGTGATACATGAAAATGGTAAAGATAAGGTGATATCCTTTGATCACACCTATTTTAGACAAGCGCCCAGCGAATCAGGCCTAGACTGGGAAGCTTTACAAGAAGCAAGCCTAAAACACTATCCGACCAATTATTTAACTTAATAAAATACTATGAAAAATTTGTTAATCGCTTTATTGCTCATATCCATTTCAATAGGTGCATGGTCAAAGCCTTTCATTATAGGCAAAGACCAAGCGCCCATTAATGCCCATGATTATGCCATTTTGAAAAAGGTGGCAAAAAATGCGGGCATTCCGGTTGAAAAGTTTAAGCATTATAACAAAAAGCGACATGACCATTTCCTGATTGGAAAAGAGGGGATGCTGTATTGGGATGAAAAAAAAAATGGGGTGATTGATGGTGATGATAAAGCACAAAAATTAACGATAGCGCGTGGTGGGAATAGTTATATTACCAATAATAATGGCAGTGTCATTGCTTTACAAATAGATGATGTGAATTTTTCAGATACAAGCATTTTAAACGGTTTTAAAAAGATTGTGGCGGTTGTTTTATTTAAAACTAAGGTAAGAGAAATCAATATTGTCGGATTGGCTGAACTCCGTCATTTCGTAGTATTTGACAGCGATGGAGAGCGAGTTTCTCTTAAGAACTTTAATAATTTAAATAAACTTGCATACCTTAGTATTTGGAATTTAGATGCGGGTGATTTTAAAAAAATGACAGGTCTAAAAAAACTGCATAAAACGGAGTTTGAGAGTATTGCTCTTAGTAGCTTTGAGGGCTTGAATAACATGCCCAATCTAAAGGAGCTAGATATCACACTAAGTGATGGCTTTAATGGTAAAATCCTTGAAACCCTAAACAGCATTCCAAAAGGCCACAAACTTGAAAAATTAAAACTCTCCACGGGTTACACCACTGATATTGCTGGCATTGCACAGTTTTCCAAGCTTAAACGTTTAAATTTTTGGTCAAATAAACGTGCCCTTACCGATTTAACCCCCATTAACAAGCTCAAAAATCTAGAATCCCTTGAAATGACGGTGTTTGGCGTAACGGACTTTACCTTTTTAAAGGCCATGCCAAAGCTAAAAGACATCACCACGTATCACGCCCCTGTGGCCAGTTTAAAAGGATTGAGTGCAGCGCCTAACTTAGAGTCATTAAAGCTTTACAGCGGTAAATTGACTAAAATTGAGCATCTAGACCAAAACACAAACCTTAAAACCATGTATCTAAACCACCATCAAATATCAAAACTAGAGGGGTTATCTAGTCTTAAAAAGTTAAATACATTGGATATCTCCCGTAACCAGATTAAAAAAATAGAGGGCCTAGATCACAACACTTGCCTTGAAACCTTCTGGATTAATTCTAACCCAGTCAGCACCCTAGAGAATTTAACTCACTTACCTATATTAAGAGAGCTAGGCATAGACCGAACTAAAATTTCAGAACTAACAGGCTGGCAGAATTTTAAACGATTATTCAAAGTGAGTATCGATAGTAGTCAGCTCGACTCCAAAAAATTCACGCGTAATTACTTTTATCGATATGTGCCGATTAAAGAAATTGATATGCACATGAAAAAATCAAAGCCCATTACTCAAGATGAGTATAAACAACATGGGTGCCTTTAATCGGAACCCAAAAGGACGGTCAGTGCGCCAAGCTAAGCTGGCGTAAGATAGTAGTTGGAAGCCCTCTATTTGGTAAGAACCCAAAGGACAGTCACTGTTATTATAACAGCTAAGGATGAGTGTCCTTTGTGGTTGCGGTCGCATGAAAAGACAGCCAAGTTATTTTATTGATACCGACTATGGTCAGCTTAAGCTGGATAAAAACAAAAAATTAGTTAGTGTATTGGATCAAGGTGATTTTGAATGGCTTGGAGATACCTTGGTTTTAACAAAGGTAGATCCTTTGGATTTGGTTGATGGTGAAGAAACAATCACTATTGGAAAGATAGGAGGGCCGGTTAATTTAGACGCATTAGCTAATAAATCCCAACGTTTAACTGCAGACGAATATGCAGTGGTAGATGACTGGAGGAATATGCCAAAGAGTTCTGTGGAAGATTTAGCCAGTATTATTTATGAGCCAAGAATTAAGATGAATGAACTTGATGGACTCAGTTTCAATAATCAAGAGCGTACCATAAATGTAAATTGTTACCTAAATGGTTTGATGTCAGATTTTTCAAAATTTGAATTTGAGCTCTGGGTGCGTCACAAGGCAGTTAATCGACACAAAAGCCCAAAACTTGAAAAGCTATCAATTCCGAGTTCTATCACAAAAATAAATGGACAGAATTGGGTGTTTGAATGGGATAAAGTACCAGTTAAACAATCGGATAGATTTTTAATTAAATATAAAGTAAATGTCTATGGTGATAACTCACTCATGATACCAGGGCGATATGATAACGATGGATGGGCAGAATTATGGCTTTAGTTAAAGGCAATAAACTGGTACAGAAAAAACCAAAAGTTAATAAGCCAAAAATACCTAAAGAGGAAGATCCGGTTTGGCCTTATTTGAAAAAAGAATATTTTTCAATATTTTGGCGGATTAACCCATTATTAAAGTTAACACTTTCATTTTGTCTGTTGCTCACTTTATCTTTTTATACGATGGGTATTTCTATGCTCGGTATTTCAATCGATAGAGGTGATTTTCATGCTGCTTATATTTTAATCTGGTTGATGTCACCTATTTTTATTTATTTATGGTTGAAGTTTGTATTTAAATATTATGGTAGGTATGCATTTTGGTTGTTGGATGGACCAAAATGGATGCAAATGGCGCAATTATTATCACCAAGAAATCCTTCGCCGGGTTTAAAGGTAATCGGTACGCAGTTGGTTACATCAAGGTATCTTGTTACACCGGGTCCAAACTCTACCTATAACGGTTGGTTTAGAGGTCACCCATTTATTTTTTGTGTTTTTTGTATTGGCTTAATGTTTTTTACTGGTCTAGGAGATGACCGAGTTGAAACCTTAATTTTTATGGAAAGAAGTTTACAGTTAGCTTTATCAGGTATTTTAACATTTATTTCAATATTTTATGTTGGCTATGTACTTACAACTGGAAAGAATATATTTAAACCAAATCGTTTTTTTATATTCGACCGTAAAAATCAGTCTGTGAGTTTTCACAGCGCACTGTTATTTAGGCGGATGGAAACATACCCATGGCAAGAGTTTGAAGGTCGGGCTGTTTATGGACAGTATGGGTATTCGACTGTACTGGCTCATGTGCCAACTGGCAATATTCTTGAGCTTCAAGCGCCAGCTGTACATTGGAAAAACTCTGGGGCGGTAGAGGCTTACTCGTATGTAGCAAGATTTATGGATCGCTCTCAGCCTTTACCCGACGAAAAAGAGTTTGAGCGCTATCTTCCAGAAAAAGAGGATGTTTCACATTTATCTGAGCAGCAGAAGATTAATCACCTTTTTTTAAAAGATAAGCAGAGGAAAGAGAAACGAGAAAAGTATCACAACCCTGAAGCAAATACTGTATTTTCCAATATAGCCTCGTTCGATATGGCTGTGAAAGAATACCCTTGGTTAAGTGCAAAAAATGTTTGGAATGCCGCCCATAAGTACAATCGTGAACCAAACTGGGATAAATGGGTGCGGGATAAGTGGGGTATTGCTGCAAATGAAGATTATCAAGTGCCCAAAGCTGATCAAGTAGGCGAGCCAGAATGGTTTGATGCATTCTATCGTTTTTTAAAGTCTAGCAGCGGCAAGATTAAATATATGGATGATGATGCCCGAATTAAATTTACCCAAGAGTGGTTTGAAGAAACTTTTCCTGAGCTGTATTGGGTAGATCCAATAACAGCAGATAGCCATGATCAAGAAGAGGTGTTCTCTTAGATAAACTTGTAAGAAGAGGATAGCTGCACCCGTAGGCAAGATTAATGCACACAGTGCAGTGTTATTAATCTTAAGCGAATTTACTGTTAGGGAAACTGGTGTTAAGTAAGCAGGGCTTCAAAGTGTTTAAAGCCGGTAGCCGTTTTGATCCATTAGTTCAATGGCAATATCCATTTTTGATGGTGAGCCAACTTAATCTTTGAAGGTAGTCTCAAAACGTTTTATAACCTTATTATCCAGTTTCTGGCTTGGCCCTTAATCTTTGTAAGATTGATGGCTGCTTATTATCAACTCCCCTCGCTTAGTTTTAAAACTGTGTTCGCATAGAGTGAGCACCATCAATCTGATATATTCACCTCTCAAATATTTCTAACACTCATCATATTCAAAGGCTTAGGTTTTTTGTAATGGCTATTATTCTGGGCATTGATCCCGGCTCGCGATTAACCGGTTTTGGTGTGATCGAATACCAAGGTAGCAAGCTGCGCTACATCACGTCAGGGTGTATTCGTATCGATACGTCTAAAGACTTGGCGTACCGACTGAAGCAAATTTTTGATTGTGTCAGTCAGATCATTAGCGAAAACCATCCTGATGAATTTGCCATCGAACAGGTGTTTATGGGTAAAAATGCCGACTCAGCACTTAAGTTAGGACAGGCAAGGGGCAGTGCCATTGTTGCCGCAGCCAATCAGGATTTACCGGTGTCTGAATACGCGGCAAGAGCCGTTAAGCAAGCAGTAACAGGTAAGGGTAGCGCTGAAAAAGAGCAGGTTCAGCATATGGTTCAAATATTACTTAACTTGCCCGGTAAGCCTCAAGAAGACGCGGCAGATGCACTGGCCATCGCAATTACGCATGCTTATAGCCATTTTAATTTGATGGCAAAAGCGGGTGCTAGCAAACAGCAAAATGGGCGTTTGAAAAATTATTCAGGCTAGAAAACCCCTCTACTAGCCATTCGGCCTAGGTTTGGGTATTCTACTGTCTATATTTACAGTACTTTAAAAATAAGTGATTAAATTATGATCGGTCGAATCACAGGCACCTTGCTTGAGAAGCAATCCCCAGAACTCCTGATTGATGTGAATGGCATTGGCTACGAAGTGCTAGCCCCCATGACATCGATCTATAATTTGCCAGCGTTAGGCCAGCAGGTCACTCTGCATACACATTTTGTGGTGCGAGAAGATGCTCAGGTTTTATTTGGTTTTTCAGATAAGCAGCAGCGAAAGCTGTTTCGCGCCTTAATTAAGGTATCCGGAGTGGGCCCTAAGCTAGCCCTTTCAATTTTATCCGGAATCGAGGCCGATAACTTTGTAAGAAGCGTACTTGAAGGTGACTCTGCTGCCTTGGTGCGCATACCCGGTATTGGTAAAAAAACCGCCGAGCGTTTGGTGGTTGAAATGAAAGACCGCCTGAAAGAGTGGCATATAGATGCTGAGTTGCCGATGATGGCAACGGCTAACCCAGGGCCTGCTTCTTTAGACCAGTGGATCATGGAAGCTGAAGGTGCGCTGATTGCGCTAGGTTATAAACCCACAGAAGCTGCAAAATCCATTGCAGCCATAAAAGAGCCTGTTAAAGGTGCCGAAGACCTGATTCGTTTTGCGCTTAAAGGCATGTTAAAACAGTAGTGGGCAATTTTAATAAGAGTTGTATTTACCAAGTACGTTTTTGAATAGAGTATTTCCATGATTGAAAGTGATCGTTTTGTCAGTGCTGAGAAACCAGAGCTTGTGCCACAAGAAACCCCTATTGATAGGGCCATTCGCCCTACGCTGCTAGCAGACTATGAGGGTCAGCCTGCAGTGCGCGAACAAATGGAAATTTTTATTGGTGCGGCAAAAGCCCGTAAAGAATCATTGGATCACACGTTAATCTTTGGCCCACCGGGTTTGGGTAAAACCACACTAGCCAACATTATTGCAAATGAATTGGGGGCCAATATTAAATCGACCTCTGGTCCGGTGTTAGAAAAGGCCGGTGATTTGGCTGCCATGCTGACCAATTTAGAAGATGGTGATGTTTTATTTATCGATGAAATTCATCGGTTAAGTCCTGCTATTGAAGAAATACTTTACCCTGCCATGGAAGATTATCAGTTGGATATTATGGTAGGAGAGGGGCCAGCTGCTCGGTCTTTAAAAATTGACCTTCCTTCTTTTACGTTAGTGGGAGCCACCACTCGAGCGGGTTTATTAACAGCTCCCTTACGTGATCGCTTTGGAATCGTGCAGCGTCTTGAGTTTTATAATGTTAAAGACCTTACGGGCATTGTGAGTCGCAGTGCGGGCTTATTGGATGTATCAATAGACGATGAAGGGTCTAAAGAAGTGGCCATGCGATCTAGAGGGACTCCTCGAATTGCTAACCGTTTACTGCGGCGTGTAAGAGATTACGCCGAAGTAAAAGGCAGTGGTGAGGTGACTCAAGAAATGGCCGACTTAGCACTTAACATGCTGCATGTGGACACCCATGGCTTAGACCACATGGATCGACGCTTATTATTGGCTATGATTGAAAAATTTGGTGGTGGACCCGTTGGGGTTGATTCGTTAGCCGCAGCCATAAGTGAAGAACGAGATACCATTGAAGATGTACTAGAACCTTACTTAATACAGCAAGGTTTTATGATGCGAACACCAAGAGGGCGTGTGGTTACCGATCATGCATATACCCATTTTGGCCTGCCCCCTAAACCTGTAAAAGATTAAGTTCTAGCGACTATTCCTATGAGTGATTCATTTATCTGGCCTATTCGAGTGTATTTTGAAGACACAGATGCGGGTGGAATTGTTTATCATGCCCGTTATTTGCATTTTCTTGAGCGGGCCCGCACGGAATGGTTAAGAAATTTAGGGTTTAATCAATCTGAACTACAGCAGCAGGGTATAGTATTTGTAGTTCGAGACATGAATATTAAATGGATTAATCCAGCCGGTTTAGATGATGAACTTATTGTTCATGTTAGAATCGAAAAAATGAAGAAAGCGTCACTGATCATGCAGCAAGTTATTATGTGTGGCGAGACTAAAAAATTATCGGCTGAAGTCACCATTGCATGTTTAAATAGCAGTACGATGAAGCCAGCCGCGATACCGGCCAAAATTATTAATGCTTTTGATGTTTAAACGCATTTAAAGAAGTAAACAAAGGAGATACTTGTGAATGAATCCATGACTTTATGGTCACTGGTGGCAAATGCCAGCTGGGTTGTAAAAGGTGTGATGCTGGTTTTACTGGCGGCTGTTTTTGCATCCTGGGTTGTGATTGTTCAGCGCCAACGTGTGTTAAGTGCAGCCAGATCAAGCTACATGAATTTTGAAGATCGCTTTTGGTCTGGTATGGATTTAAGCCAATTGTATCGTGAAATTAACCAAGAGCCACCGGCTTTTGGGGTGGAAAATATTTTTGCTGCGGGCTTTCGTGAATTTAGTCGCTTACGTCAGCAAAGCAGTGCTGACCCCGATTCCATCATGGAAGGTACTCAGCGAGCCATGCGTGTGGCCACCACACGAGAATCAGAATTACTTGAAAATCATTTATCGTTTTTAGCAACCGTGGGTTCGACAAGTCCATATATTGGTTTATTTGGAACAGTATGGGGCATTATGAACAGCTTTAGAGGCTTGGCAAACGTACATCAAGCCACGCTTGCTACGGTTGCGCCGGGTATTGCAGAGGCACTCATTGCGACGGCGATTGGTTTGTTTGCTGCGATTCCAGCGGTGATTTTTTATAATCGCTTCACCACTAAGCTTGATCAAGTAGTAACCAACTACGAGACATTTAGTGAAGAATTTATCAGTGTTTTACATCGCCAGGTGTATAAAAAAACAAAGCCAGCTTCTGCACCCACTCAAACGGTGACTGATACCAATGGCTAGAGTAAAGCGTCGCCCGATAGCCGAAATGAATGTGGTGCCATATATCGACGTTATGTTGGTATTGATGGTGATTTTCATGATCACGGCACCTGTGTTGAATCAAGGTGTAAAAGTTGATCTGCCGCAGGCCGCAAGCGAGCCACTAAAATCCCCTAAAAAAGAAGAGCCGCTCATTATCTCGATTACCAAGGCTGGGCATTATGTGATTGAGCGTGGGCGGGATGAAGATGCCGCTGCAAACCTAGATTATGTGCAACGCTTTGTTTCAAAAATATTAAAGCTTCAACCTCAAACCGATGTGATGGTGCGGGGCGACAAGGATGTGTCGTACGGCAAAGTAATCGATTTGATGACGACCCTACAAGCAGCAGGAGCGATCAGCGTTGGACTGGTTACTGAAGCACCTCAAACAACAGGTAAGTAGTATGCAGTTTTTACCTGTTAGCGACCCTCGAAGTTTTTCTTTGCCAGTGATTGCTGCCACCTTGATTGTGGTTGCGATATTGGTTTCAGTGTCTGTTAATTGGATTCAGAGTGAAGTTTCGATCGTTAAGGTGCCTAAGCACATATCGGCAAAAATCATTCATATTGACAAGCCCAAACCTAAAACAGTTAAAAAACCGGTTAAAAAGAAACCATCTAAACCTGTTGTTAAAGCTAAAAAGCCAAAACCAAAAGTCATTGATAAGGTTAAAAAGCCAGCGGCTAAGCCAAAGCTCAAAGATAAACCAAAGCCAATCAAACAAGCCCCTTTGCCCTTACCTGGCGCGGACCTTAGTCAGGCCCTTGAGGAAGAAGAAGCACTAATGAATCTGAATGAGCTATTAAATGAAGAAGTTCAGGCGCGCCAAGCTGAAAAAGATCAAGCCGCAATAGCAAGTCATGCCAGTCAAATTAAAGCATTAATTCAAAGTGTGTGGCGGTTCCCTCCCAGTGCGCAGCATGATCAAGTGGTGCTTTTAAGAATCTTTATGGTTCCGACGGGAGAGGTCACTGAGGTTCAGGTTGTTGAATCCAGTGGTAATGGTGCGCTTGATCGCAGCGCTGAGCAAGCTGTATGGAAGGTGGGCAGGTTTCCTGTACCGCAAGACTCTGTTTTATTTGAAGAGCAATTCAGAAAATTTTTAATCAAACTTAAACCGGAAAACGCAAGATTATGATGAAACGGTATTTATCCATTTTGCTAATGAGCCTGTGTGTCAGTGCGCAGGCAGAATTGACGATTGAGATTACTCAAGGGATAGCATCGTCTATTCCCATTTCAGTGGTGCCTTTTAAGTTCGAAGGCACTGCAAAAGACAGTGTTGACGAAATTGTCCGAACGGATTTAGAGCGCAGTGGGCATTTTTCACTGCTAGAGCCGGATGATATGTTGAGTCAGCCGCAATCAGAAGACGATATTTACTTTACTGATTGGCGTTTACTGAAGCAAGAATATGTTGTGATTGGAACCATTTCAGCACTTCCGAATCAACAGTATCAAGTGCGTTATCAGTTATTTGATGTGTTTAATGAAAAAGAGTTGCTGACTCAATCGCTTAAAGGTACTGCATCTCAGTTAAGAGACATTGCTCACAGAGTCAGTGATGCGATATATGAGCAATTAACAGGCATTCGAGGTGCGTTTTCTACCAAAATTGCTTATGTGACCACCAATTCAAAACGAACAAAGTTTAATTTATCCATCGCGGACAGCGATGGGGCGAGAGAAAAGGTTGTATTAACCAGTAAGTATTCGATTTTTTCACCTACTTGGTCGCCTGATGGAAAGCGTCTTGCGTATGTGATGCTAGAGGATTCTGGCAGTAAAGTGTATGTGCAAGACCTTGTGACAGGTAAAAAACAACTGGTGAGTGCGAATAAGGGCATTAATAGTGCGCCCTCTTTTTCACCAGACGGTAAGAAACTGGCGCTAGTATTATCAAAAGATGGCAATCCAGAGATTTATATTATTAATCTAGCGACTCGGCATTGGACCCGTGTCACCAACCATTATGCAATTGATACAGAACCTAATTGGATGCCTGATGGAGAGCATATTATCTTCACCAGTGGTCGAAGCGGTAATCCTCAAATTTATAGAGTTAGCTTGAGTAGCGGGTATGTTGAGCGCTTAACATTTGAAGGCAGTTATAATGCCAGGGCCAGGTTGGCGCAAGACGGTCGGTTCCTAGTTTTGGTGCACCAGGCCAAAAAAGGTGCACCATTTCACATCGCATCATTGGATTTGGTGAGAGGACTTTTACAGACCTTGACGTCGGACACAGAACTGGACGAGTCCCCTAGTGTTTCTCCGAATGGAGTTATGGTAATGTATGCAGCAAAATATAATAAGCGCAGTATATTGGCCGCCGTGTCAGTTGCTGGAGATGTGAAGTTCTTAGTGCCGTCGAAAAATGGTGATGTAAGAGAACCCGCATGGGGCCCGTATTTAGATTGAATTTGTAAAAATTATTAATGATAAAAACTAAGGTAAATAAGATGGAATTAAATAAGTTATTCGCAGTATCACTTTTGTCTCTGGCAATTGTTGGTTGTGCAAGCAGCGGCGGAACAACTGATGAAGCGGCTACAACTGAAGCGGCTGTAGAAGAAAGCCAAACACAAGGTGTTCCAGGTTCTCCTGATCTTGATGTTGTAACAGAAGAGCAAGCTGAAATGGCTGTTAATTCTTTGTTAGAACAAACAATCGTATACTTTGGTTATGATCGTTCTGAAATTCGTCCAGAATTTAAAGATGTATTAAATGCACATGCAGAATACCTAGTTGCAAACCCAATGGCTCGTATCGTTCTTGAGGGCCATTGTGATGAGCGCGGCACTGTTGAGTATAACCTTGCATTAGGTGAGCGTCGTGCTAATACTGTTAAGCGTTACTTAATTGTTCAGGGTGCAAGCCCAAGCCAGATGGAAAGCGTGAGTTTTGGTGAAGAACGTCCTTCAATGATTGGTTCTGATGACTCAACTTGGTCTAAAAACCGTCGTACAGAGATCAAATACCAGTAATGATTAACGGTGTATTAAAGTCATTGCCAATAGCCCTTGCGGGGCTGTTGGTTGTGGATACTTCCTTTGCTGATACCTGGTCTTCTGTTGCAGGGTCCCAAGACTCTGTTAAGCAGAAGCCTGTTGTCGGTGCTGTGAAGAGCCCTAGCTTGTCTGCTGGGGCTGCTCAAATACTCTTTGGTGATATTGAGGTTCTTAAACAAGAAATTCAAAAACTACAGGGGGTTGTTGAAGAGCAGCGTTATGAGCTTAATAAGCTTAAAACGGAGCAGAAAGAACGCTACCTTGATTTGGATCGCAGGCTTTCGCAGGTTGCAAAGCAGGATCAATCTGAAGATAAGCCTTCAAAAGGCAAGGCTAAAGAGCGCTATACGCTAGCCTTTGACTTAATGAAAAGTCAAAAGCTTAAGGAAGCAGCAGAGGCGTTTAATGGTTTCTTGCAGGAATACCCTAAAAATCCTTTAGTGGTTAATGGATATTATTGGCTTGGTCAGATTTATTATAATCAAGGCAAGCTAGATGATGCTCGAAAAGCATTCACTATTGTGGTTAATCAATTCCCCAATCATCAAAAAACAGCCGACTCGATGTATAAGTTGGGTGTGGTTCTTCACCGTTTAGGAGATACTTCACAAGGTAAGCAATATTTGACCTTGGTCGTTAAGCAGTTCTCAGATTCTGCGACAGCACGTTTTGCTAAGAAGTATTTAAAGGAAAACTACTCAAAGTAAGTACTTTGGTCCCTTATTTACATTTAATTGAAAAATATATGTAAAAACAATCGATTAGGGGTTGTTTTATATCTGAGAAATAGTAATATTTGCGCCCGCTTTGGGGGTCGTTAGCTCAGTTGGTAGAGCAGTTGACTTTTAATCAATTGGTCGCAGGTTCGAATCCCGCACGACCCACCAAATTTAAAAAGGCAGAGTTTATACTCTGCCTTTTTTCGTTTTAGCACATTCAATTTTCGATATGACTTTGATTGATGCTAAAATTCAAAACCTTAAATTGTTCACCAGATAGTTTACCGCGTTATGACAGTCATCGAAGCCAATGAATCCGTTAATACTTTAGTTCGTAATCATTTAGATTATGGTGTGTCGAATGAATTGAATGATGCGGATAAAAATAGCTACGTCGAAAAGATCAAAAAACTCCTAAAAGAAAAAAATGCAGTATTGGTTGCTCATTACTATACCGACCCTGTTATTCAGGCGCTTGCCGATGAAACGGGTGGTTGTGTTGCTGATTCTTTAGAGATGGCTCGCTTTGGTCGTGATCATCCTGCGGATACTCTTGTTGTAGCCGGTGTTAAATTCATGGGTGAAACGTCTAAAATACTGAGTCCTGAAAAAACCATTTTAATGCCAACTTTAGAGGCTACATGCTCTTTAGATATTGGTTGTCCAATAGATGAATTCAGTGCTTTCTGTGATCAACACCCTGATCGTAAGGTTGTGGTGTATGCCAATACATCGGTTGAGGTAAAAGCACGGGCGGACTGGGTTGTAACATCCAGCATTGCTTTGGAGATAGTACAAAGCCTGATGGATCAAGGTGAGAAGATCATCTGGGGCCCTGATAAGCATTTAGGCGATTACATTCAGCGCATGACAGGTGCTGACATGTTGATGTGGAATGGCTCGTGTATTGTGCATGAGGAGTTCAAGGCAAAAGGGTTAGAGGATCTTAAAAAGGTTTACCCTGACGCTGCGGTATTGGTTCACCCAGAATCACCAGAGCCAGTGGTACTGCTGGCTGATATTGTGGGCAGCACGTCGCAAATTATTAAAGCGGCACAAACAATGGATAATGAAACCTTTATAGTAGCGACAGATAAAGCCATTTTTTACAAAATGCAGCAAGCAGCGCCAGGTAAATTATTTATTGATGCGCCTACAGGCGGCTCAGGGGCAAGTTGTAAAAGTTGCGCGCATTGCCCTTGGATGGCCATGAACGGCCTAGACAACCTTAGTGAGTGCTTAGAGCAGGGTTTAAATGCGGTTACTGTGGATGAAGGCATTGCTAAGAAGGCAATGATTTCGCTGAACCGCATGCTGGACTTTGCAAAAGAGCATGGAGTTCAAACACAGGGTCGTCGATTCTAAATTTAGAAGGACATATCATTACTTGATTTGTCTATTTCTCTCGCTCGCTGTTCTATGCGGGCAGAGGTTAAATAATTTCCTTTTGCCATTTCAAGTGCTTGTTTCAATTGAGCCAGCGCTTTACTTTTTTGACCTGTTAAGAATAAAAACTCGGCGTGTGCTTGAAACATGCCTATTTTATTTTGAGCCTTCCCTTCGTATTCACTCAGTTTTAGCCAGGTACTTGGATCAGATGGCCTTACCCTTGTATGATTTTTAAGCTCGTTAGCAGCCATTCTGAATTGTTTGTTTTTGGCCAGTAGGCTTGCATGGGTTACTACAAGAGAATGGTTGTCAGGATTGAGTTCAATTAAGTCTGCAAGTTGTTTGAGTGCGGTACTTTTGTTGCCTGCGGCATACTGTATTCGATTTTTTAATATTAAAAATGGAATTTTGTGTCGGTCTTTAGCAAGAAGTGCGTTTACCTGGGCCAATGCTTGTTTGTATTTTTTTTGCTCGAAAAAAATAAGAGCTAATCCATAGTGAGCAATTTGTTTTTGTTGGGGGGTTTTGTAGTTCCGCACAAGTTTTTGGTAGTAGGCAAGATTGTGACTTTCTTTTTTGTATTGTATTTGAATGGCGGTTCGCATTAGTTGGTAGTCTGGATTTTCTGGGGTGTCGACGACGGTTAGGCTGTCGACGCGACCTGCTGCATCGCTGATTCTATTTTCAGTAACTGGGTGAGTGAGCAAGAATTCAGGTGGTCGCTCGCTGTATTTGTGAGCTTCAAACATTTGCTTGAACATGAGAGGCATGCCGTTGGGGTTTATCTTGGCAGCGACTAGGGTGTGCATGCCAAGGCGATCAGCCTCCCTTTCCCAGTCTCTGCTGTAACTTAAGGCCCATTGGGTCGCAGCAGCTTGGCTGGTCATAAGTCCTGCAAAACCAGCCTCGGTGTTATTGGTGGCGAGTAGCATGATACTGCCAAGTAGTGTGGCCATGGCAATAGGGGCTTGTTTTCGGCTTTCTTCTACCTGGCGGGCAAAATGGCGCTGACTTAAGTGAGCCAGTTCATGAGCCAGAACAGCCGCAAACTGAGATTCAGTTTTTGCATGTAAATATAAGCCTGCGTTAATGCCAATTACGCCGCCGGGAACAGCAAAGGCATTCAGTTGTTCATTGTCTAGTAATACGATTTCTAGTCTACGGTCTTGTACCTGGCTATTGCTGGCCAGTCGATAAATTAACCCTTCGGTGTACTCGGTCAGGACTGGGTTGTGAAGTGTGGTGGCTTGTTGCCTTAAGTTTCGTAACCAGATGCGGCCAAGTTTATGTTCTTGATCAAGAGATATTAAACCCGATGTGGCATCCCCAAGACTAGGGAGGTCATTACTTGCACCATAAGAAGGTAGGCTATAAATAATTAATAACGTGCAAATAAATTTGAGCATGGGTTCTCTTTGATTTAATAGTTCGCCTGTTAAGGCCTTTTAGAATAATATTAGCTGTATTTTTTAATTAGGGCTAAGCAAAATGATCACACAAACCTATGATTTATTGGTGGATGTGGAAAACTTGCGTTGTCCAATGCCCCTTTTGAAGACAAAGCAGGCTCTTAGTTCCATGAAGTCGGGGCAAATTGTAAAGGTATCAACAAAAGATTCTGGATCTTGGCGTGATATACCTGCCTTTGTTGAGTTATCTGTTCATACACTAATAGAAAAGCAAAAAATTAACGATATGTTTGTATTCTTTATCGAGAAAGGGGTTTAGCCGGAGTATGTCTATGATGCGTTTGATTCGCAGTTGGGTTGATGAGTACTTTTCTGATGAAGAGGCTCTATTTTTATTACTGCTATTGGTTGCAGGCTTTGTAGTTGTACTGACTCTGGGTACCATTTTGGCACCTGCGATTGGTAGTGTGATTCTTGCTTATTTGTTACAGGCACCCTTATTGGCTTTAGAGAAGAAAGGTGTTGCTCACTTGCCAGCAAGCATTGCGGTATTTTTACTTTTCATTGTTCTCTGTTTGGGTTTTTTGTTGGTTATAATTCCAGCAGTTTGGTCTCAGATGACACAGCTCTTTTCGGAGTTGCCAAAAATGCTGGATAAAGGTCAGCAGTTGTTGATTGTTTTACCTGAGCGCTATCCACAAATATTTAGCGAAGATCAAATTCAGGCGTTAGGGGCAACGGTGGCAGAAGAGATTGGCCGCATTGGTCAGATAGCGGTCACATTTTCGTTGTCGAGCTTGCCTAATGTTATGGCAATTTTAATTTATGCGGTATTGGTTCCGTTGCTTGTGTTTTTCTTTTTGAAAGATGGCAGCATGATGACCAAGTGGTGGGTATCCATAATGCCTACCAAGCGAGTTTTGATCGGTAAGGTTTGGTCTGAAATGGATCAGCAGTTTGCCAACTATATTCGCGGAAAGGTTGTTGAGATTGGGGTGGTGGGTTTTATAACTTATGTTTCTTTTGCGATTATGGGAATTCGCTACGCTGCATTGTTAGCAATACTTGTGGGTTTGTCGGTTGTGATTCCATATATAGGTGCGGCTGTCGTGACCATTCCAGTTGTGCTTATTGCTTATTTTCAGTGGGGGATTAGTTCAGATTTTTATTATTTAGTGGCTGTGTATTTCATTATTCAGGCGCTGGACGGCAATGTTTTGGTGCCTTTATTGTTTTCTGAGGCGGTTAATTTGCACCCTGTTGTTATTATTCTTGCAGTGCTTGTTTTTGGTGGCATGTGGGGGTTGTGGGGGGTCTTTTTTGCGATACCGCTAGCAACCTTATTTAAAGCTGTGATTACCGCGTGGCCTAAAGGTGTAAAGGCTGCGCAATGTGAGCCTGTAGAATAGCCTCTATTTTACTTCTAAGGCCTGTATGCACTTGCCAGAGCAGGTCTTCCTAAGTACCATTGCGATCTATTTTTTTACCGTTCGGAGAAGGTTAATGATCACCGGAAGCATCGTAGCATTAGCGACCCCAATGACAGATTCTGGCGACGTAGATTGGTCTGCGCTAGAAAAGTTGGTGGAGATGCACATCGAAAAGGGCACAAGCTCTATCGTTGCAATGGGTACCTCGGGTGAATCGGCCACTTTGAATGACAAAGAGCATTTAAAAGTTATTGGTGAGGTGGTTAAGCAAGTTAACGGCCGCATTCCAGTAATAGCAGGTACGGGTGCGAATTCTACTTCTGAAGCCATTCATTTAACTCAAGAAGCGCAACGTTTAGGTGTTGATGCTGTTCTGCTGGTAACCCCTTATTATAATAAGCCAACTCAAGAAGGTTTATTCCTACATCATAAGGCCATTGCTGAGGCCGCTTCGGTTGATCAGATTTTATACAATGTTCCAGGGCGTACAGCTTGTGACATGCTACCTGAAACGGTAGAGCGTTTAGCTGACTTTAAAAATATTGTGGGGATTAAAGAAGCAACAGGTGATATTGACCGCGCTAAAGATGTGATCGCACGTGTTGGTGGTCGTATGGCGGTTTATTCTGGTGATGATGAGACGGCTTATAAGTTAATTTTGGCGGGAGGTCAGGGGAATATATCTGTTACCGCCAATATAGCGCCTGCAGAAATGGCAGAGCTCTGTGCTTTGGCATTAGGTGGTAAAGCTGAAGAAGCTGAAGCTATGAATAATAAATTAATGGTTCTGCATAACGCGATGTTTGTTGAATCAAATCCGATACCTGTTAAATGGGCGATGCATGAGATGGATTTATGCGGTCCTGGTATTAGATTGCCATTAACACCTTTGGCAGAAGAATTTCGGGAACCTTTACGCAGTGCATTGCGTCAATGGAACTTGATTAAATAATAAAAGTTGGAGTGCTGAATGCGCTTAGTTGTATTGGTAGTTTTGGTAAATTTCATGGCTGGCTGCAGTTGGTTGGTGCATGACAGAACTAATGATTATTTAAAATCAGAAATTCAGCCGAACATAGTGGTTCCTAAAGACGTTGCGTTAATTAATTTAACGCCAAGGTTGGCCATTCCTGATGTCAAGCCTGTTGTTTTGCCAGAAGAGTTTGAGGTGCCTAGGCCTGCCAAAGTTTTACTTGAGTCTGAGCAAGATGAGAGTATTAACCTAGCAAGCTTGAACGGCAAAGCCTTAGAGGTCGAATTGGTTAAAGACGGAAATGGTACGCCCATTCTTAGATTGAACGTTGTTTTTGCTCGGGCTTGGTCTGAAATTGGCGATGCGTTAAACGTTTTAGATATCTCAATTAGCGATTTAAACCGCAGTGTTGGTACATATTATATTGAAGTAATCGATACTGAAGTGGTTAACGAAGTAGGGTTTTGGGGGAGTTTATTTGGAAGTGAGCCTGAAGTCGTACAGAAACCATTACAGCTTAAGGTAAACAGGGCTCGCAGCGGTGTTTATGTGGCCGTTCATATCGATCAAGATAATTTAGCTGAAGATGACGAGGCTAAGGCGTTACTTTCAAGGCTTCAAAAATCGCTTCAAGAAAAGAATGAAAGTAAATAAATAGTGCGCTTTTGTAGTATTGGTAGTGGCAGTAAAGGCAATGGAACTCTGATTCAGCATGGGGAGACCTGTATCTTGGTAGATACAGGCTTCACATTGAAGGATGTTGAGTTTCGATTGGCTAAAAAGGGGTTAACGCCTCTTGACCTAACTGCAATATTGATTACTCACGAGCACAGTGATCACATTAAGGGCGTTGGCCCTCTCTCTAGAAAATATCGAATCCCCGTTTATTGTTCTCATGGAACATCCCAATATGATGGCTTGGGTAATATTTCAAACTTAGTTATTTTTGATAGCCATGAGACCTTTGAAATAGGTGCTTTGTCTATTACTCCTGTGGTTGTCCCTCATGATGCTCGCGAGCCAACTCAGTTTGTGATTCAAGGGCCAGATAAACAAAAGTTAGGGATACTGACCGATTTAGGTAGCCTGACACCTCATATATTAGAGCTTTATAGTGGTTGCCATGGTCTGATGTTGGAAACCAATCATGATGTACAAATGTTAAGAATGGGGCCTTACCCTCCGAAGTTAAAGGTAAGGGTAGAGGGGCCGCTGGGTCATTTAAATAACCAGCAAGCTGCGCAATTATTAAGAAATGTAGATTGTGATAATTTACAGTTTTTAGTGGCTACTCATATAAGCGAAAAAAATAATAATGTTGCCGTCGCCATTGACGCTATTTCTAACGGCTTTAGCTGGGAGAAGAGCTCGATAATCATGGCAACGCAAGAATTGGGTTTCCCATGGTGTGAACTGTAACAACTTGTCGTTAATTTGTTACCGTGTGGCCTTATTTGAGCTGTTTTTACTGCTTTTTTATGCTTAAATTTGGTTGTTAGATAAAGCCGTGGTAGCTTAACTATTGCCACATAAAAAATTAAAGGATCACAATAATGAAAAAATTCCTAACGGTAGCGGCTCTGGCTGCAACTCTACCCCAAGCAGCCAGTGCGCTTCCACTAGTGGATTTGTATGCTGGTAGTTACTACTGGGATCAAACGGTTTCAGGTGATGTAGTAAACGGTAAGGCTGACCTTGAAGATGATCTTAATCTAGATGCTGGAGGTCAAGGTGTTGTTTATGTTGCGTTTGAGCATCCTATTCCAGTGATTCCTAATGTGAAAATTAAACAAACCTCTATGGATTCGAGTGGTACTGGGACTGTAGATTCAGGATTTAATTTCGATCGTACTACAGCAGCAGCTGTTGGCGATGTAGCTGTTAAAAGTGTGTTAGATCTAAGTCATACGGATTATACATTTTATTGGAGCTTGCCTCTTCCAATCGTGACTTTTGACTTTGGTTTGACTGCTCGTCAGTTTGACGGTTCTATGTCTGTTATTGATACAGTTAACGGAACAACAGTTAGTGAACAAGCTGATTTTGATTTTGTAGTGCCTATGGGTTACTTAAATGCTGGTATCGATATCCCGCTAACGGGGCTTTCTTTAGCGGCTAACTTAAATACCATCTCATATGGTGATACAAGCATGACTGACTTTGATGCTAATATGACTTACGTATTACCTTTGATTCCGTTGTTGGATGTGGGTATTTCTGCTGGCTACCGTAGTTTCGATCTAGAATTGGATGAAGCTGACTTTGGTGATTTATCAGCTTCTACAACTGTTGCAGGGCCTTATTTGGGCATTAGCTTACATCTGTAATGGTAAGCTTGTAGACAGGGCCAGCAGATGCTGGCTTTTGTTTTTATAATAATAAAAAATCTAACATACATGTTAGAAAGTACTCGGTAGTTCATAGGTATGACGCATATCACATTAAAATTTAAAGCAGTAATTTTATCGGTATTTTGTTTTATGCTGCTGGCATGCGGTAATGATATGTCACGCATCAACGATAATGACTTAAGAGTAAAGGTCCAAGAATGTGATTATGCTATGAACATGACTGCTGCTGAGCATCAGGTTTGTAGTAATTATCATCGCGAATGTAAGCGTCGCTTAGAAAGCGAAGGCCGATTTGTTTGTAATTAAAATTGTTAAATAAAGAGAAGAAAAATGCGTAAGTTACCTTTAATCGCAATGATGGCTGCCACAGTTTTGGTAGGTTGTAATGGCGAAAAAGAAGTTGCTCTAGAAACGAATATCGACAAAATGAGCTATGGCATTGGTATGAGTATGGCTCGTAGTGTTAAAGGTCAGCCAATCGATATTAATTCAGATGCCATGTTGATGGGTCTGCGCGATGCTTTAGCGGACAAAGAGCCTCGTTTAGAAGAGGAAGCTATTCGTGAAGCGTTTGCGGCTGTTCGTGAAGCAGAAATGAATAAGCAGCAAGAAGGCTCTGAAGCCGCTAAAAAAGTCGGCGAAGAATACTTGGTTACAACAGCCAAAAAAGAAGGCGTGAAGTCTACTGAGTCAGGTCTGTTGTATGAAGTGCTGGCAACGGGTGAGGGTGACTCTCCAGCGGCTACTGATACTGTTGAGGTGCATTATCACGGTACGTTAATTGAAGGCAGTGTGTTTGATAGCTCGGTAGAGCGTGGCACGCCTGCTAAGTTCCCTGTGAACCGCGTTATCTCTGGTTGGACTGAAGCATTGCAGATGATGAAGGTTGGCGACAAATGGCGCTTACACATCCCTTCTGATCTAGCATACGGTGCACAAAGCCCTAGCCCTAAGATACCTGCTAACTCAGCATTGGTATTTGAAGTTGAATTGCTAAACATAGAAAAGTCTTAACTCTTAATTAATTAAGCGTTCTAATGAAAGTCGACATTTATGTCGGCTTTTTTTTGTGCCTAAAGAAATCTTTGGGTTTTAAATGTTGATTGTTTTGAGGTGGTTTTATAAGGGTGGGGTGAGTAGATGGTTATGATTTTAAGTTTTGATGCGTGATAGTAATAAAGGTGTGATGCCTTATTTATAAATTTTTTTGGTTAGATTAATAATAGAAGAGGAAAATTGGTCGGAGCAGAGAGATTCGAACTCCCGACCCTCTGGTCCCAAACCAGATGCGCTACCAGGCTGCGCTATGCTCCGAAAGTGGCTCCTCGAACTGGACTCGAACCAGTGACCAATAGATTAACAGTCTACTGCTCTACCAACTGAGCTATCGAGGAACTACAGTGCGGTCTCGGCTGTTGCCTTAACTGCGGGGCGTATATTATTGATGAAGGACATTTTCGTCAACCCTTTTCTTGTTTTTTTTTAATTTAAATACAAGGACTTACAAATGCCTGAAGAGGCAAGGCTAAACAAGGAAGTCTTTGAGTTTTATGCCGTGATCAACAGGGTCGATCGCTTTAATAATGCTCACCGCTTTACCTTCTTCACTTAAATCTAAGCGGGTCACTTCTACAAAGCTGTGTGATTTAAGGCTGTAAATTATTCGTAATACAGGCTTCATTGTAGAAGCTGTCTCTTCTATGACAATGCCGGCCATGCCATTATCAAGCTCAACTAATGATCCAACTGGGTAAACACCCATTGCTTTAATAAAAGCATGTACATATTTCACATCAAGGTGAGGCCCACACCATTCCAGCATACGTTTGAGGGCTGTAGAAGGGGTCATGCCGTCATGGTAAACCCTATCAGCAGTAATTGCGTCGTAAACGTCTACAACGGATGCCATTCTGGCCTCTTGAGTCACTTCGTCACCGGCAAGGCCTGCAGGGTAGCCTTTTCCATCAAGTCTTTCATGGTGTTGACCTGCGACATTTATTGAGACTTGAGGGAACCCTTTGCTCTTTTCTAAAATCTTTTGGCTGTATAACGAGTGGCGCTTCATTATGGTGAATTCATCATCCGTTAATTTTCCTGGCTTATGAAGGATTGTGTCAGGAATCATGACCTTTCCAATGTCATGTAATAGGGCACCGGTTACACATTGGTGAAGATACCTATTATCCAATTCAAGGTATTTTCCCAATATAGACATCAAAACGGCAACGTTGACACTGTGCTCCATCAGGTAAGAGTCTTTATCGCGAATGCGCGATAAGCAGGCTAAAGCATTTTGGTTTCGCACAACGGAATCCATAAAATTAGATGCCATCTCCTCAAATGGCTTTGTGTCGATTGCTTGGCCGTTTTGAGCGGCTTCTAAGGCATTGTTTACCAGTCCTAGTGCTTCATTGTGGATCTTGCCGGCTTTTTTGAATTCTTGTTCAAAACTGGCTGTTTGGGTGGCAACAGACTCGGTGGTTTCTTCAGACGCTGTATGGATTTCACCTGCTAAGTCTCGAGAATCCTCTGTTGGTACAAGAGCCACAGCCTCTTCGCTATCGTCACCCTGTTCGGTATCGATTATTAGGTCTTTCACACCTCTTTGCTGAAGTGCTTTGACAGTTGCTTCGTCCTTGATACGGCCTTCACGTTGATCATTGCCCAGCTTTACGCCTTCTTGGGGGATGTTCGTGACGTACATACCGGGTTTCAGTTCTTTAACAGATATTCTTTTTAGCATACGGCCCATACTCTTCCTGTAATGAGTATAGATAAGCCTTGGCAGTTATCTAATCTAGTTTTCTTAATGTCTGTACAAAATTGGGGGATGTGGCCAATATAGACACAGATTTTCATTAAGATGTAGACTTCATGAGTAACATAGCATTTCAGGGGCAGTTGGGCGCATACAGCCATTTAGCGTGTGCGACGGTTAAACCCCATGCCACACCGATAGCTTACGATAGTTTTTTTGCGGCTCTGAATGCAGTTGAGAATAACGACGCAAAGTGGGCGATGATCCCTATTGAAAACTCAACCGCAGGTAGGGTGGAAGAAATTTATCGTCAAATCCCCAAGACTAAATTACACATTATTGCCGAGCATTTTCAGCCGGTGAATCATTGTTTTATGGGAATTAGAGGTGCTGAACCGAAATGGGTGATGTCTCATCCTCAGGCTTTAGCACAATGTCATGATCGCATAATTCAGCTTGGTCTCGAACCTAAAGCCGAGTTTGATACAGCCGGTGCTGCAAAGCTATTAATGGAATCCGGCGATACTAGCGGTGCTGTCATAGCTTCAGAGCTAGCAGCAGAGCTATATGATTTAGAGATTCTTCAGCGACACTTTGAGGATATTGTCGGTAACACCACACGATTTTTAGTGCTGGCGAAGGACGCCGAGCCAGTGGCTTATGATTTGGAAAAATCATATATTACTTCAATTTTGTTTAAAGTTAGAAATATTCCTGCGGCTCTTTATAAGGCTTTAGGTGGCTTTGCTACGAACGGTCTTAATTTAATAAAGATCGAAAGCTATATGGACGGAAAAACTCTGAACAGTAGTCAGTTTCACATTGATATTGCCGATCACGTGCAATCTAAATCTATGCAGCTAGCCATAGAAGAGTTAAAGTTTTATGCATCTGAATACCGCTGGCTAGGAACGTATCCAGCTCAAGACTTTCGAGAAAAATAGTCATCAAAAGGCAATGATTACAATGGCGATGGATTGGCAAAAACTATTAAGTAGCAAGCGTTTCGGTTTGTCTGATTCTCATGAGTCGTTAACCCGAACCCCTTTTCATAAAGACCATGATCGAGTTGTTTTTTCGAGCAGTTTTCGCCGATTAGAGCGTAAAACACAGGTTCATCCATTAAGAGAAAATGATCATATTCATAGTCGCCTTACACACAGTTTAGAAGTGAGTTGTGTGGGGAGAAGCCTGGGTGCATTAGTTGGTGAGATGCTGGAGTCTTCATTGCCAAATACAATTTCGCCAGCGGATTTGGGCGCCATAGTTCAAGCGGCTTGCCTGGCGCATGATATTGGCAACCCACCTTTTGGGCATACAGGTGAGGACGCCATTCGTAACTGGTTTAGAGACTCTTCAAATAAACATTTTTTAAGCGGTCTGTCGCCAGTTCAAACCAAGGATTTTCAGACGTTTGAAGGCAATGCCCAAGGTCTGAGAATTTTAACGCAACTTGAATACCATAGGTTTGATGGCGGCATGCGATTAACGTATGCCACCCTTGGCGCTTTTCTTAAGTATCCTTGGCATAGCGATTATCAGGATCCGGCAAAAGGTGAGAAGTTTGGAGTTTACCAGTCTGAACAAGCATTTTTTCATAAAATAGCCAATGAATTGGGATTAATTGAAGTAGCTGAAAATAGGTACTGTCGACATCCATTGGTTTACTTGATGGAGGCTTCTGATGATATATGTTACGCCATCATTGACCTAGAAGATGGTGTCGAAATGAATTTATTAGAATACAAAGAAGTCGAACAATTATTACTGGATTTAATTGGTGATGATGTGCCTCAGGATTACTTTGAAACCACGGATGAAGACCCTGCTCGGCGAAGGCTTGCGATTCTTCGAGGGAAAGCCATTGAAATTATGGTGAACAGTGTGGCCATTGCTTTTGTGAGCAATGAAGCGGCTATATTGGAAGGAAGATTAGACTCAGACTTGATATCTTTAGCCGATAAGAAGGTAGCAACCTGCATTCAGTCTGCTAAAGCCATTGCTAGGCAAAAGATTTTTAGAGAGCCAAAAAAGGCACTGATTGAGATTGGAGCTTATGCAACTCTTGGCAGTTTGCTTGATGCATTTTTATCTGCGGTAGATGAGGTGTTAGAAGGGCAAACAGTCAGCTACAAGTCACAGAGAATTTTAGAGTTAATTGGCCGTCACGCACCAAAGAAAGATTGGGATAAATACCGAGCTTATCTTCGTGTGGTGGATTATATATCTGGGATGACAGATGACTATGCTGTTGAGTTGGCACAAGCAATTAGAGGCTTGAGGCATTAAATTGAACATTTACCGTTTTTTACTAAAAAGCTTGTTAGAATACGAGCCCTTAATAACTAATAACAATATTTGAGTTTTCAATGG